>Ga0302307_10000676_pt1 | contig 22462 bp, 17 predicted proteins | sample III_Palsa_E3_2_FD_200530 | JGI IMG/M metagenome (GOLD analysis project Ga0302307, IMG submission 200530) | Peat permafrost microbial communities from Stordalen Mire near Abisko, Sweden - III_Palsa_E3_2 | ecosystem: Environmental > Terrestrial > Soil > Palsa > Peat permafrost | place: Sweden... | reverse complement strand
AACGACGAACTGCAATTCCGCGACGTCTACGGCGTCAGCGACAAAATCGCCTACTTGCTCTCGATCGGCAACAACACCAACGATTTTAAGATTTACAAAACCATCGACGGCGGCGCGACCTGGAAAATCGAATTCACCAACGCGACCGTGAACGCCTTCTACGATTGCTTCGCCTTCTGGGGCCCGGATCGCGGCATCGCCCACAGCGATTCCGTGAATGGCGTCTTTCCGGATCTGCGCACGTTCGACGGCCGCACCTGGCAATCGATCGCCAACCGCATGCCTCCCGCGCTGCCCGGCGAAGCCTCGTTTTCATCCAGCGGCACCTGCACCGCGACTCAAGGCTTGTTCAATGCGTGGTCAGTGACCGGCGCGCAGGCCATCGCGGCCCGCGTCCTTGCCACTCGCGACGGCGGCCAAACCTGGAAGGCGTACAACACGCCGCTCGAAACTTCGGCGAGCGGCGGGGCCACCACCATCGCGTTCCGCGATGGACGCCACGGCATCGTGGCCGGCGGCGATCTCGGCGACGATTCTTTCGCTGATGCGGCCACCTCGGATGATGGCGGCCAGACTTGGACGCTGACCAACAAGCCGCCGCTGCAGGGCACGATTTTCTGCCTGGCTTACGTCCGCGGCAGCCGCTTCGACGACAACGGTTTCTACCTCGATCCCGACAACTGGGGCTTCGACGGACAGAATTTCGATCTGGAACACGCCGTCGTGGTCACCGCCGAAACGCAGCCCGCTTTTTCCTCGGGCGGCGCCGCGTGGACCCCGGACGAGGGCCGCACCTGGTATCCCATCGCCGGCGTCGACGGCAATTGGGCCGTAGCCTTCGCCAATCCCAAAGCCGGCTGGTTCGTCGGCAACAACGGCCAAATCCTGAAAATCAGCTTCTAGCTGATCTGCTTCACGCGTTCAGGTTGCGCTAAACGAAAAACCGATCGGCTTCCAACTGCGGCGGAATAAATAGCCGCCGCAAAAAGTTCAGGGCGTACGGCAAAGAGGCGCGAGGGAGATTTCCCGCGCCTCTTTTTTTGCGCGCCCGTTGACTCACGCGTTGATTCGCCAATGTTGCCCAGCCCAAAACCTGCGCATCTCGGCCGCCGCCCGCGCCACATGTAGCGGCCGGCTTTAGCCGGGAATGTAGTTGCTGTTGCACTCGAAGTCGCGGTCGCAGTTGCTATTGCACTTGCCGTTGCTATTGCACTTGCCGTTGCCTGGGCCCCCATCGGGCCTTCGCCCGATTGTGGGCGAGGCGTGCTAGTCTTTATCCTCGAATTATGGATGATCTGCTCGCATTGATTGTTCGCCACGGCTACGCCGTAGTCTCCCTGGTCGTTTTCGCCGAAGCCATCGGCGTGCCGGTACCGGGCGCGGTCGCGCTGGTCGCCGGCGGAGCCGCCGCAGCCTCCGGTCGCTTGAACACGCCGGCGGTGGTGCTGTGCGCGGTGATCGCGATGATGACCGCCGACACCATGCTGTACCTCTTCGGCAAGCACACCGGCTGGACCGTGCTGAAATTTCTGTGCCGCGTTTCGATCGACCCCGAAAATTGCGTGCTGAAGTCGGCGGAATCGTTCTACAAACGCGGCCGGGAGACGCTGCTGATCGCGAAATTTATTCCGGGCGTCAGCACCATGGCGGCGCCGCTGGCCGGCAGCATGAAGATGCCGTACTTGCAGTTTCTGGGGCTGGATTTTCTGGGCGCGTGTTTGTATGCGCTGGCTTACATCGCGGTCGGCTACATCTTCCGCGATTTCGTGGGAAAAATCGTCGAGGGCTTCCGGGCCGCCGGCCACGCCGTGGAAGTGGTCATCATTCTCGCAGTGCTGGGCTACATCGCCTACCGCATGTCGTTGTACTGGAAACATCGCGGCGACCGCATCGTGCCGCGCGTGCAAGTCGCCGAGCTGGCCAAGAAACTGAAAACTGGGCCGACGGGGACCATTGTGCTCGGCGACGTGCGCAGCCACGGCTACTACGGCACCAACGTCTATCGCATTCCCGGCGCGATCCGCATCGAGCCCAACAATCTGAACGCCGAAATCGAAAAGCTCCCCAAACAGGACAATATTTATCTGTACTGCACCTGCCGCAATGAATTGACCAGCGCCAGCGTGGCGCACCTGCTGCGCACAAAAGGCTTCAACGCCTTCGTGATTGCCGGTGGCCTGGCCGCCTGGCGCAAAGCCGGCAATCCGCTCGAGCCCGTCCCGCCCACCGACATCGTGCACCTGCCAACTTTCGTCCGCTAAGTTGCGCGTCCGCAATTAATTTTCCGCGGGGGCGTTGACCCGCAGCAACATTCCGGTGCCGCCGGGGATTTTCAATTTGCCGGCATTTGACGCGAGGACGATCACGCCGGCGGGCGCGGTGCGTCCGGCGTGAGCGATCACCAGATGATTGATCCCGTAGACGCCGCACGCGTCGGCCGAAAAAACCCACAGGGCTTGCGGGGCATCATTGCCCGCGACGCTGCCGCGGCAAGCCGTCCCGGGTTTGGCGCGTACCTCGACCAGCACGCCGCCATCGACCGAGCGGCCGACGATATCCTCGGCATTTTCCGCGCTGCCCACCGGGGCGTTGGCGCCATAGACCACATCGCCGCCGATTTGGGCGGTGGGCAACCAGCGATAGACTTCGCCCTCGCCCCCGCTGGTGGTGGGAATTTGCGCTTCCTCAATGCGCACGAAGCCGGCGATGGCGCGCAGGTTGGTCGCGATCGAAATCGTCTGGCCGGCGATCGCCAGCCGATCGAATTGCAACGAGATGCTGGGCGGCACGCCGGCGCTGGCGGGAGTAATTGCGAGCACCCGGCCAAAAACTTTGCTGCCCGCTTTGATTCGTGCGCCGGCCGGCAGCGGAACGTCCTGCATAATTCTTCCGGAGATGGCCTGGCCTGGTTTGGATTTTTCCGGTGAGAGCGTCGAGCGCAGTTCGATCGGGAGAATGGTTCCGGCGGGAATGGAGAAGCGGCCGGCTGGGTCGGCTGGGGTCGCAGGTTTTTGTTGAGCCTGCGCGCGCCCGGCGAGCAGCGTCGCGTGCAGAAGTGCGTGAAGAGTTGGGTGAAGGAGCGCCACCGGCAAAATGCGCGGCGCCAGAACATGAGCTCGCGAGTGTCCGCTCATGTCCCGAGTGTACTCCAGTTTTCCCGCCGCGGCTGCCGCCGCTGAATGCGGGGCGCTAATTCTCGGGAGTCTGGGGCAAACGCAGCAGGGGACGGCCCAGCATAATTTCCCACTCGCGAATTTCTTCGCGGGTCAATTCGCCGAAAGGGGTCGGGATCAGGAGCGGTTGTTTCTCGGTGGAGTCGGAGGAGGCTTTTCTCGGCGGTTCCGAAACATGGTTCGCTACCGGCATATACTGCCTCCGCAAGGACTGGGAGATGAATAATCCGCGAGGCGAAAGTGCTCGTCGATAGTACTTTCGGTCCAGCGGTGACCGCAGTTCGGAATTGAGGAGAGAAGGGAAGACTGGAATTCATGGTTGCGCGCGCGCGAGAGCGGCCTGCGGGATGGCTTCGCCGTCCTTGCGCGGGTCGGAGGCGCCAAAATTTACGCCGGTGTCGGCGTTGCGCTCGACAGCCTGGCCGCCGCCCATGGTGGCGGAATACGCGCCGTGCAAAATAATCTGGTGGCCACGGGCCGCCAGATTATCGCGCACCGCCGCGGGAATGCGGTCTTCCAGATCGACGTCGCAGCCGGCGAAGGTGCGCTTGGTGAAACGCGCCGCCTCCATCGCCTGCTGAATATTAAGGCCAAAATCGACCACGTTCGAAATAAATTGCGCGTGGGCCTGGGCCTGATTGAATCCGCCCATGATGCCAAACGCGATGCGCTGGTGGCCGTTGGTCATGAAGCCGGGAATGATGGTGTGCAGCGGGCGCTTGTGCCCGGCCAGGGCATCGGGCGACTGCGGATCGAGTTTGAAGAGTCCGCCGCGATTCTGCAGCGCGAAGCCGGTGCCGTCGGCCACCAGGCCCGAGCCAAATTCGGAATAGTTGCTTTGAATCAAGGAGACCATGTTGCCGTCAGCGTCGACCACGGTGAGATAGGTGGTGTCGCCTGTGGTCGCGAGCGCCGGCTCGCCCGGCGGCACGTTGCAATTCGCCCTGGCCATGTCGATTAATTTGGCGCGGGCGGCGGCGTAATTCTTGGAGGCCAGGCCTGCCACCGGAATCTCGCTGAATTTCGGGTCGCCAACGTAGCGATACATATCGGCGTACGCCAGTTTTTTGGCTTCGATCATGGCGTGCAAGGCATCCACCGAATTGTGCCCGTAATTCGCTAACGAAAATCCTTCCAGGATATTGAGCATTTCCAGCGTGGCGATACCCTGACCATTTGGCGGAATTTCGTAAACGGTCCAGCCGCGATAGGTGGTGGAAATGGGCTCGACCCACTCGCTGGAATATTCGGCGAGATCCGCCGGGGTCATGGGGCCGCCGAGTTTCGCGGAGTACGCGGCGATACTTTTGGCGATACTGCCGCGATAGTACGCGTCGCGTCCGCCGGCCGCGATCATCTCCAACGAACGGGCCAGATCCGGGTTGCGGAAAAGTTCGCCCACGCGCGGCGCGCGCCCGCCGGGCAAAAAAGTTGCCGCGGCATTTTCATCCCGCTGCAACAGCTCCACGCTGTCGTCCCAATAGGCCGCGTCCCATTCGGGTACCGGAAACCCTTCGCGCGCGTAATAAATCGCCGGCGCGAGCACTTCGGAGAAGTTCTTCGTTCCGAAGCGCGCCAACAGTTTCGACCAGCCGTCCACCGCGCCCGGCACGGTGACGGTGAGTATGCCGCTCTGCGGCATTTCGGTGATGCCCTTGGATTTCAGAAATTCGATGCTCAGCCCCGCAGGCGCCCAGCCGCTGGCGTTCAACCCGTACAGTTTTCCGCTTTTCGCCTGATACACGATGGCGAAAAGATCGCCGCCGATGCCGTTCATCATCGGCTCGACCACGCCCATCGCCGCGTTCGCGGCCACGGCCGCGTCGACGGCGTTTCCGCCCTGCGCCAGAATCGCCGCCCCCGCCTGCGCCGCCAAAGGACTTTCGGCCGCCACAATCCCGCCCCGCGAAATAACCATGGACCGCGTTTGGGTCCGATCCTGCGCGGACGCGGGCGCCGCCGTCGCAAGGATCGCGATGGACATTAACAGGAGGGCGATCGCGAAAGCGGGCCGAACGCTGGAAGGCCCGCGGGTGGAGCGAACAGGTTGGCGGTGATGAACGCGCCGAGCCGGCGCTTGCGGCATCTTTATCATGGTCAGGGTCATGGTCATCGTCATGGTCAGGGTCATGGTGTGGGGAGGCGCGCTCGACTTCTCCTGGTGCGTCGCCCGGGATGAATCTACTCGCGGCGATACGGAAATGGGAAGAGATAAATCAGGGCCTGCGGCGGTGTTTTGGGAGACCAAATACCGTCGTTTTTGCGGATTAGAAATTGCCTCGATGCTTTGTTTTGAGTGGTTTACGTTGATTTCTAATTGCTGGTAGCGGATTAGAAATGGCCGAAACCCTGCTCCGCTGCGGTGACGCAGGATGACGCGCGCCCCAGGCGGAAAAGATTGTCGATTAGAAAACACAGACGGCCTTTGTTTTGTGGAAGTTGAAGATGGTTTCTAATTGCGCGAAGTGTCGATTAGAAAGGGTGGAAGATGGAAAGTCGGAAATGGAAAGTAGAAGACGGCAAATTGAGCCAGCTTGTGATGCGCCGTGATGCATGGCGTCCTCCTCTCGCTTGCGCCATCCCTGTCAACTGGCGCGCAAATTGAGCGCACTGAAAAGTGCCCCGACTCACGCTAACACAATTGGAATTTGTTGGATATTCGTAGAAATACGGAGAGGGTGCGTTGCCGCGCAATGGAAGTTGTAGATCTTGCGTGTGCTCACGCTTGGGAGACGATAAATAACTCCGGTGATATCTCTATGCTGATGGACAGAGCCGGGCGATAGGGACAAGCAGGGCCGGGAGCACGACGTCACAGGCTGGGTGAAATTGCAAATTGCGCGAAAGCAACTAGGGCGCGAGGATGGCGCATCGCATCGGCAAAGTGCGAGGTGCCAGCCATGAACTACTCATTCCGGAACGTAATCGATCAGGACATGCGGACACGGAGATTCGCCGGGGCACGGGCTTGGCTGCGCGCCGCGCCGTGCGCCATGGTGGGCGCGGCGCTGCTGCTCTTGGCGCCGGGGCGGGTGTGGGCGCAGGCCGATGCCGGGCCGATGCCGGGCGGGACAGCGGCTGATTCGGGTGCGGCGAGTCAATCACCGGCAGCTCAGGCGCAGCCGGCGCAAATGCAGCCGCGGTCGACGATGCGGCCGCGGGGAGTCGGTTTCGGCGCCGCTCCGGCGACGGCGGTGGAGTGGCCGGCGATGACCCAGGATTTGAATGCGAAATTGGCGGCGGCGCTGGTGGATTGGAAGGAGTCCAGCGGCGCGGGGCGCGCGCCGAAAATTGTGGTGCTGGATTTTTGCACCTGGGACAACCAGTGGCGGCCGTTTGGCGCGTGGGTCGCGGACAATTTGTCCGCGGCGTGGGCCGCGGGCAGCGGCGGGGCGTTCGCGGTGATCGACCGCGGACAATTGCCGGCGGCGCTGCAGGCGCGGGGGCTAACCGCCAAAGACGAATTTGAATCACCGCAGGGGATCGAGCTGGCCCAAGCGCTCGGCGCGGATATTCTGGTGAACGGGCGCTACCGCGCGCTGGACAACGATTTGGGGCTAACGGTGAATGTGCGGCCGGCGGTGGCCCCAGCGGCGTCCGCCGCGGGACCACCGCATCCGCGCCCAATTCTTTTCGTGCAATCACGAGTGACGATGTCGAGCGAACTGGCGGGACAGCTGGGCGAACCGTTGGCGGCGCTAGGGCCGACCCACGACGCGAACGGGCCGCGCCCGAATCCAAACTCGTTTGCACGGTGCAAATATTGTCCGGCCGCGGAGTACTCCGACCAGGGCCGGAAGAAAAAAATTCAGGGGACGGTGATGCTTGCGGTGCTGATCACCGCGGAAGGCCGCGCGAGCGACATTACCGTGACCAAATCGCTGGAGCCGTCGCTGGATCAGCAGGCGGTGACCACGGTCGGCACCTGGATCTTTGAGCCGGCCAAGGACGCGAGCGGCGCGCCGGTGGCGGTGCATCAAAACATCGAAGTGTCGTTCCACATGTATTGATTTGCGTTTGGTGCATGGTCGAGGCGCGAAGGCGGCCGCTGCAGGTGGCGTTTTGGAGTTTGCTGGCGCGCTGGGTTTGGAGCCACTCCCGTTTGGGTCTGATAAACGGGCGGGGCGTGGATTCTGTTCGAGCCGAATCCACGCCGCCCGCTGGCTCAGGCTTGCCTTCTTGGGGTGAATTTTCGTGGCAAGCAGAGCCGTTGCGGCAGACCTCGCGTTCTAGCGATGCTCCCCTCCGTGGCCACCGGGTAGTGCGTGTTCACCGCCGGCCTCATGATCGCCTTTGACCACGTGGCCTTTCCCGTCTCTGGCCTCATTGCCGTGGAAGTGGTTGTTGGGTTCATCTCCGCGCCCAGGAAACGGTCCCCGGTAGCCGTGACGAGGGTCAAACCGGTTGTCAACATGGCCGTTGAAGTGTTCGGGGCCGTGGAACCAGGGGCCAGCTCCCAGAAATACACCACCAACAAACCAGTCGGGCCCGTAGTAGCCGTACGGCGCGCAGTTGTAGGGAGGGTACGAGAAGTAGCCATAGGGACAGATGGGCGCCACTCCGACGGCGACGGTGACTTGCGCCGACGCCGACGGCGCACAACACAGCACGGCGATGCATACGGTTGCGAAAACAATAGCGAGAACCTTGGACATATTGCCTCCTCTATTAAGTTAGGACCGGAATTTCCGCTTTGCTTTCCGGCTACGGTCGAATATACCGCATCGCCGGGCAGCCGTTCAATCGGACGAACCCGGTTCGAGCAGGACGGATTGGAGTGAACGGCGGGGACTGGCGTGGGCGGGAAGCGTGGGATAGCCCATATAGAAGACGAAAGTGGGCTGCCAGGTCGAGTCGCCGGTGATTTCATTCAGCAGGGCGACGCGAGAGGCGGGGCGGCCGAGCGCGCGTTCATGATCGACCATTTCGACGGCTTCGTTGCAGGGGCGCGCGGCGAGGCCGCGGGCGGTGGCGAGAAGATGGGCGCGTTGCCAGATGCGTCCGGCGCCCAAACATTGTTGGCGATTGTAGCGGTCGCGGACGGCGATGAATCCGATGACGGGCGCGCTGAGCATCAGATTGACGTAGCCATTTTTTTCGCCGTGGGCTGCGGCCCAGCTCAACATTTTTGGGGTCATCATTTTGGCGGCGGCGTCGGCCAAGGGCGGCAGGCCGAAGGCGTCGACGGTCAGGCCGTCGCGATGTTCTTGCACCGAACTCCATTTCAGGCGGACCCAGCGTTCGCTGCCGCGCTGGACGTCGGGATCGGAATAGATTTCGGAGTTCGCGGCGGAACTTACCTCGACAATTTTCTTTCGATCGGCTTCGGCGGTAAATAAAAACAGCTTGGTGTCCGGTTCGTCGCCGGGCAGGCGGCCGAGGGCTTCCAGAAAATCGGGCGAGAGCGGCCGCTGGGGATCGTATGGGGCGCGATTGGTGTGGCGGCGCGGGATGGCGTCGTACAGTTCACTCGGTTCGCTTTTCCCCGGCGCAAGATCCACGCGGGCCACGAGTTTGGTTTGGGGATCGGCCGGAATCGGCTCCAGCTTTCCTGGCTCCAGGGTCACCGTCGCCGCGTAGCCGTTGGCGGCTGCGGCGAGCAGCAGATTTTCCAGCGCGCAGCCGATGCCGAGATGTTCTTCGCGGAGGTAGGGATCGAGCGCGCCGACGTTGCGTTGGGTGTCGAGGTAAAGATCGATCGCGGAGTCGGTGACTTTGAATCGCCAGGGTTGGGTATTGTGCGGGCTGGCGGCGAGGATCGCGGCGCGCACCAGGGCGAGTGGGCCGTCGGCGGCGTCGCGCCAGTTTTTCCAGGGCTCGTAGGCCGGCCCTTTGCCGATGCTGAAGACGCCCTGATCGTAGGCGCGATAGACGCCGCCGCCCGCGACCACGACCGTGATTACTCCAGCGCCTTTGAGGAACGATCGACGGTTCACGGGCCACCTCGCGTGATCAGTATACGTGGGAGGCAGCGCCAGAGTTTCAACGGCGAAGAAATGCGCGGAGCTTTGATGGCGCGGACGCGCTTTGATGTTGCTGTTTCACGGCGCGCTGCTTCGGTCGCCCGGCGGTGAAAGCTTAAGGTGCCGGTTACCCGTCGAAAAAAAACTTGGTCCGTGCTACCTTCGCCGCGTTGGGTGGGACGCGCCAATTTTAGATTTGAACAAAGGAAGGCACCATGGCTAAGTCGATGTGGGTGGGGATGGCGATGTGCGGAGCATTGGCGCTGACGGCCGGGAGTGTGCGGGCGCAAAACGGCGCGGACAATCAAGGCGAATCGTCGTCCCTGCAGTCGGTTCCGGTGACCCAGGATCCGAATATCGAGATGATGCGCAAAGACATTCGCTCGAAGAAGAAGCAGTTGATCGCGGACAATCTAAAACTGAGCGAAGCCGACTCGGCCCGATTCTGGCCGATTTACGACCAGTACACCGCGGACCTGGTCCGAATTAACAACGAGAAATACGCGGTGATCAAAGAATATAAGGAGTCGTTCGGATCGATCACCGACGCCCAGGCCGTCGATCTGACCCGTCGGGCGCTGCAAACGGATCAGAACGTGGCGGCGTTGCGCAGCCGTTACATCTCGAGATTTTTGGAAGTGCTGCCTGGAAGAAAGCTGGCGACGTTTTTTCAAATCGAACGCCGGCTGCAGGAAATGATCAATTTGCAGCTGACCGCCGATATTCCGCTGGTCCAAGATCAGCATTAACATTTTTTCGCCTGAACCGGACGACCGGCCCGTTTCTGGATTCGATCTGCTTCGGGTCTTGGTCAGGCGAAAAAAGCCCCGCCGTTGGTTTCCTAGACTCGCAACAAAGGATGGCCACATGATCGCTCGAGATAACGAGACACCCTACCGCACCGGAGGGTTGGGACGAGCTGCGGCGGTGGGGCTCGCTCTGGCGGTGTTGTTGGGCGTTGGCGCGGTCGCGGTGGCGCGGCCGAGGACGCCGGCGCAGGAGGAGCCGGCGCGGGCTGTATATAAGGATACGAAGCAGCCGGTGGAAAAGCGGGTGGAGGACCTGCTGGGGCGGATGACGGTCGAAGAAAAAGTTTCGCTGCTCAGCGGCGCAAACTGGATGGAAACCGTGGCGATTCCGCGGCTGGGGATTCCGTCGATCAAAATGGCGGACGGGCCAGCGGGGATCCGGTCGTGGTTCGGTCCTTCGGCGCTGACCAATGCGGCCGATTCCAAATTTCCAAAATTCGCGAGCACGGCGTTTCCGTCGGGGATTGCGGTGGCGGCGACCTGGGATCCGGAGACGGCGCAAGCAGTGGGGCAGGCGCTGGGGCAGGAAGTACGGGCGATCGGTCGCGACATGATTCTGGGCCCGACGGTGAACATTCAGCGCGTGCCGCTGTGGGGCAGAAATTTTGAGGGATACGGAGAGGATCCGTATTTGGCGGCGCGTATCGGCGTCGGATATATCAAAGGGGTGCAGGGCGAAGGCGTGATCGCCACGGTGAAACATTTCGCGGCGAACAATGAGGAATTCGAACGCCATCGCGTAAATGAAACGATCGACGAGCGCACGCTGCAGGAAATTTATTTTCCAGCGTTTAAGGCGGCGGTGCAGGAAGCCGGGGTGTGGTCGGTGATGTCCGCGTACCAGAAGGTGAACGGGCTGTATTGTTCGGAAAATCCGTATTTGCTGCAAGACGTGCTGCGCAAGGAATGGGGATTTACGGGATTTGTGGTTTCGGATTGGGGCAGCACATACAGCACGGATGGTCCGGTGAACGCGGGGATGGATATCGAAATGCCGGGCGGGGAAGTGGCGCGGGAGTGGCTCGCGACCGAGGGCGCGAAGAAAAATGGGAATGGCGGCGACTTTCTTTCGCCGGAGAAAGTGTTGCCGCGAATCGCGGCCGGCGCGATTTCGAAGGCGACGGTGGATGAAAACGTGCGGAACATTTTGCGCGTCCTGTTCGTGAGTGGAATTTTTGACCGGCCGCGCGATACGAAGCAGGGCGAAATCGACACGCCGGCGCAGCGGGCGGTGGCCCGACATGCGGAGGCCGAAGGCATCGTGTTGCTGAAAAATTCCGGCAACCTGCTGCCGCTGGATTCCGCGAAAATCAAGACGCTGGCGGTGATTGGTCCCAGCGCGGCGGTGGCGCGAACGGGCGGCGGGGGGAGTTCGCTGGTGCGCACGAAGTATTCGGTTTCGCCGCTCGATGCAATCAAGGAACGGGCGGGCAGCGGAATACGGGTGAGCTATGCGCCGGGCGCGGCGATCGACGAGGAAGGCGTGAGCGGCGCGGGGTTGGTGGAGAATCTTTCGGCGGCCGGCGGCGGAGATACGGCGGCTGCCGAAAAATTACGGGCGGAAGCGGCGGCGGTGGCGGCGAACGCCGACGCGGTGATTCTAGTCGTCGGCGACAACGCGCGCGTGGAATCGGAGGGTTTCGATCGCAAGACGCTGGACCTGCCGCCGGGGCAGGACGAATTGATCGCGGCGGTGGTGAAGGCGAATCACAACACCGTGGTCGTTTTTAACGCGGGGGCGCCGGTGAATGTGAGCCGCTGGGTGAATGACGTGCCGGCGCTGGTGGATGCGTGGTTCGGGGGGCAGGAAATCGGCCACGCGGTGGCGGATATCTTGTTCGGCGACGTAAATCCCTCGGGGAAATTGCCGTTTAGCTATGTGAATGAGCTGAAGGAGTCGCCGGCTTACGGAAATTATCCGGGAGAAAATCTGCAGGTGAAATATGCGGAAGGAATTTATGTGGGGTATCGCTATTTCGACAAACACGGCATCGCGCCGCAGTTTCCGTTTGGGTATGGGTTGTCGTACACGAATTTTGGGTATAGCGATTTGAAGATCAAGCCGGCCGCGGGCTCCGACCCGGCACAGACCTTCGAAGTGAGTTTGAAGGTTCGCAATGAGGGGAAGCGGGCGGGGGCGGAGGTGGTGGAGCTGTATGTGCATGATGGACATTCGAGCGTGGATCGTCCGGTGAAGGAGTTGAAAGGTTTTCGGCGGGTGGAGCTGGCGCCGGGGCAGTCGGGCGAAGTTAGATTTACGCTGGGCCGTGGCGCGCTGAGTTATTACAGCACGGAGAAAAAGGCGTGGGTGGCGGAGCCGGGGAAGTTCGAGGTGTTGGTGGGCGCGTCGGCGGCGGATATTCGGGTGAAGGGAGCTTTGGAGTTGCGCTGAGGTGGAACCATTCGGGTTCGCGACTCAAGCCCAAGCCGGCGTTGGTAGTGCGGTGGTTGTGGGTTGGCGATGCTCTGGCATGGATGAGATTCTTCGCGGCGCTCAGAATGACGACGCAACTGCGATTTTATTCGTAGCGCAAGGCTACGATGGGGTCGACGCGGATGGCGCGGCGGGCTGGGAGGTAGCAGGCCAGCAGCGCGACCAGGATGAAAAGTATCGCCACGGCGGCGAAGGTTGCGGGATCGGCGGAGCTGACGCCATAGAGCACGCCGGACATTAGGCGAGAAACGATCAGCGCACCGACTACTCCGACGGCCGCACCCACCAAAGCCAAATGCAAGCCCTGACGCAAAACCATTTGCAGGATGGTGCTTCGTGGGGCGCCGAGGGCCAGGCGAATGCCGAATTCACGGGTGCGTTCGTTCACGGTATAGGAAATCACTCCATAAATTCCCAGGCCGGCGAGAAGCAGGGCGGTCAACGCGAACAGCGCCACCATACGAATGGCGAATCGCCTGGCCGAAAGCGACGCGGACACCGCGCCGTTGAGAGTCTGGGTGCCAAATACCGGGAGCGAAGGATCGATGGACTGGACTTGCTCGCGAAGCTGGCCGGGAATCGCGGCCAGGTCCAACTGCCCGCGCAAGAAGATGGCTAAATCTTTGGGCCGGCGCTGATAGGCGCTCGAGTAAAATTCCGGAACGAACGGGGCGGCCAGCGATTCGGTGCGCGCGTCGGCCACCACGCCGATCACCGTAGCCCGGTTGGAATCGCCCGCCCGCTGGAGATGCCGGCCGATGGGATCGGCGCCCGGAAAATAAGTGCGCGCGAAAGTTTCATTGATCACGGCCACCGCCGGAGCGGTTTCGTTGTCCGATTCGCCGAACAAACGGCCGCGGAGCAAGGTGATGCCGAGCACGCGAAAATATTCCGGAGTAACGGTGGAACGGTTGATCAAAAGGGGCTGATCGGTCTGCGCGGCGCGGCCTTCGATGACCAGCGGGGTGGGGTTCACATCTCTCCAACCGTGGCCGAGCGGAATGGAGGCGAGATCGCCGATGGCGACTTGCTGCACACCGGGCAGGGTCGCGGCGCGGCGCAGAACTTCGCGCAAGAAGGGAGCCTCTTGCGCGGCGGTTCCATAGATGTTCGTGGCCGGATCATTGGGCACGGGCAGCCAAGTGCGAACCGCCACGACGTTCTGAGGATTGAAGCCGAGATTAACCCGCAGCAAATCCCAAAAACTTCGCAGCAGCAAGCCCGCGGCAATCATCAGGACGAGAGACAAGGCAAATTCGGTGATGACCAGCAAGCGGCGCGTGCGCGATTGTTGGCGGGAACCTTTCGAGCCGCGGGTCTCCTGATTGAGCATGTGGGTCAGATCGACGCGGCTGGCTTGCCAGGCGGGAGCGAGACCAAAAATCGCTCCGGCGAGGAGCGAAGAAACCAGCGCGAAAAGTAAAACGATCCAGTTGACCGAGACGTCGTTGAGCCGCGGCAGGCTATCCGGGACGATGCGCAAGAGCAACGTCTTGGTGCCAAAAAGGATGGCGAGGCTGGCGATTCCGCCGAGCAAGGAAAGCAGCAAACTTTCAGTGAGCAACTGGCGGATCAGGCGCGGGCGCGCGGCGCCCAGCGCCTGGCGGACGGCCATCTCGCGGCCGCGAGCGCTGGCGCGCGCGAGCAGCAGATTGGCGATGTTGGCGCAGCCGATCAGCAGGACGAGCGAAACCGCGCCCAGCAAAAGAATGAGCGACTGCCGCACATCGCCGACGACCGTCTCCTTGAGTGGCGTCAGGCGAACGCGCCAGGCGCTTTGCGCCGGATAATCCGCGGGGAATTGTTTCTGCAGCGCGGCGACCAGAGCGTCGGAGCGGCTTTGCGCTTCGGCGATGGTGAGGCCGGGTTTGATGCGGGCGATGGCGGCTTGCAGGAAACGGTCGCCGCGCAGCGGCGGAGGAGCAGGCGGCCCGGCGAAACCCGAGGCCATCCAACTGTCGGTGTTGCGTTCTTCAGGCGTGCGTCCCGGATCGTGAAAACCGGGCGGCATCACGCCGACCACGCGGTACAAATCGTTATCGAGCCGCAGACTTTTGCCGAGGATGGCGGGATCGGCGGCGAATTCCCGTTTCCACAGGCCGTCGCTGAGGACCGCTTCGAGATTGAATCCGGGGGTCTGATCGTCGGGATCGAAGGTGCGGCCCAACTGGGCCTGCACGCCGAGCAGGGCAAAATAATTGGGCGCTACATTGAGAAAGCTGATGCGCAGAGGCTGCGAACCGCCGGTGAGATTCACGTCACCGCCGCCGATCGGCGAAACGTATTGGAAAATTCCGGAGCGCTGAAAATCATGGAGCTCGGGCACGGACATGCCGACGTCCTGAGCGCCGACTCCGGGAAGATCGTCCTGGATGCGTACGAGCTGGTCGGGCTGCGGATAGGGCAGGGGATGCAGGAGGGTGGCATCGACCACGCTGAAGATGGCGGTGGTGGCGCCGATGCCGAGCGCGATGGTCAAGATGGCGATGAGACTAAAGCCGGGAGATTGGCGCAGGGTGCGCAGGCCGAAGCGCAGGTCCTGGGCGATGGATTCGAGCAGCGGAACGCCGCGCGCTTCGCGACATTCTTCCTTGGCTTTTTCGAATCCGCCAAATTCGAGCCGCGCGCGGCGCAAGGCCTCGGCGCGCGGGACACCGCTGTGGACCAAATCTTCGACGCGGGCTTCGAGGTGAAAGTTCAGCTCCGTATCCATTTCGCGCTCGGTGCGCGAGCGCCAGAGGTTGGCGCGTAACCAGGAACGGAGGCGGCTCCAGAGTTTCATGGTTCCTCCCGGAGGGGATGGACGACTCTCCTAGAACACCTAGGAATATAAAGAATCGACTCCTAGATTGTCAAGGAGAAGGCGAGAGCTTAGGCTGGGGCGGTGGGGCCGGCAGAATAGTTTCCGGTTCAGCGCGGGAGTTGTGTTCCGGCTGGGCAAAAAGTAATCTCCATGCGAGCGCGGAGTGAAGGAGGTGGCGATGAAAGTATCGGTTTTTATTGGGACTAGTGTGGACGGATTTATTGCGCGGGCCGGCGGGGAACTCGATTTTCTGCCGGAGGGTGGCGGGGAGTCACACGGGTATCCGGAATTTATGGCCAGCGTGGATGCGCTGGTGATCGGGCGGAATACGTTTGAGATTGTGCTGGCGTTTCCGGAGTGGCCGTACGGCGAGAAGCGGGTGGTGGTGCTGAGCAGCAAGCCGCTGGATTTTTCGGGAGTGGGTGGCGGCAAGGTGGAGCAGATGAACGGCGCGCCGGCGGAGATCGCGAAGAAGCTCGCGGCCAGCGGAGTGCAACACGTTTATGTTGACGGCGGAATTACGGTGCAAAGGTTTTTGCGCGAGGGATTGGTGGATCGAATGATCATTACGCGGGTCCCGGTGCTGATTGGACAGGGGATTCCGCTTTTTGGGGCGCTGCCGCGGGACGTGCGTCTGCAGCATGTGGCGACGCAGGCGTATGCGAGTGGATTGGTGAAGACGGAATACGAGGTGGTGCGGTAGGAACAATTGAGTAAAAGCAGGCCCTCTGGCATAGAGATTTGGGCGGTGTGGCAGGCTTGCGTAAAAAACAAAACGTCCCGCTCGCGCGCTGGCAAGCGGGACGTTTCCTACCGATCGGTTTTGCGTTCGGTTCTACGCTACGGGCGCTTTCAGGATTGCCGCTAAGGCCTGCATGCGCTTCGCGTCCGCTGGTTTTGCACCCGCGGCGCTGGATTCGACTGCCGGGGCCATGGACTTCAACTTGGCCACTTTGCCCTTGTTCATGTTCGAAGCTTCGGCGCCGCGAATCGCTTCGCGCAACGAGGCAATCTGCGCCGCCGGCAAAGCCTTCGAACGTTCCAGCTGATCGATGTAGGCCTTGGCCACCACCAACTTGTTGGGCCACTCGATCTTCTGCTGGTTCTGCACATTTTCATACGCCACCTGCACCGTTTTCGCCGCGTCAATTTCATTCTGACTGAGCGCTTCCGTCGGGGTCAGTTCGAAAATGTCCAGACCGCGCGCGATTTCCGAACCGTAGATGTAGCCGTTGTACCAATACGCCGACCAGAATCCGCCCAGCACCAGCATCTTGGGGTCAATGGGTCCGCGGTCGAAATACGCAATCTCAAAAGGTTTCGCCGAATCGGTGAAATCCATCACCGACACGCCGCCCTGATACCAGGCCTGCACTTCGATGTCGCGCCCCGGAACCGGAAGCAACGAACCGTTGTGCGCGACGCAGTTTTCGGTGTCCCCCTGGGCCGCCGGCAACTTGTAATAACTTTGCAGGCTGAGCTTGTCGTCCTTCAGATTGAAAATCGCATCCGCGCCCCATTTGTTGGGATCGTTCGGACGGCAACGCGCACCCAAACCGCCGCCCCACTCGTCGGTGAACACGACTTTCGAGCCGTCATTGGAGAACGACGCCGAATGCCAGTAGGAATAGTTCGGATCGTTCACCGCGTCGACGCGCTTCGGATGCACCGGGTCTTTGATATCGAGCAGGATCCCGTTGCCGGAGCAGGCGCCAGCCGCCAGACCAATCGCCGAATACACCGTGATGTCGTGGCACTGATCGGTGTCCTGCGGCTTCTTCTCTTCCTCGTCGTGGCTGCCGCCGTTGCTCAGTCCGTTCATGGCGCCGGTGCGGGAATCCATGAACACCCGCGGGCTGGAAACGATTTTGGCGTCCTGGGGCGCCGCCACTGGGACCTTGATGACGTCGATGCGGAACAGCGCCGTATTCGGATCCTGGTCGGCCTTGCCGCCCGAGCATCCGGCCAGTTCTTCGCCCTGGCGCACGAAGGACGTTCCCGAAACATAAATGTAAACGTTGTCTTTGTCGTTGGGGTCCACCACCAGCGTGTGGGTGTGCGATCCGCGGCAGGTCTGCACGGCGGCCACCTGCTTGGGATTCTTGATATCGGTGATGTCGAAAATTCTCACGCCACGAAAACGTTCGGCCTGCGCGGCCGGCAAGCGGCGTTTCTTTTCCTCACCCGCGGCGGGCGGAGGTTCCGGCGGAAATCCCTGCGCGCCGCAATCGATGCGCCCGTTGGGCATTTCCACCGACATGAACATCAGGTTTTTGTAGACCGATACGTCGCCCTGTCCGCCGGGGCAGACCATGGTGGTCACCAGCGAGGTCTTGGCTGGATCGGAAATATCGAAAATATTCATTCCGTAGAAATTTCCCTGGAACAAGTGATTGCCCTGGAAAGCCACGTCCGAGTTTCCGAACGCCAGCTGCGCGATCACGATCTGGAGATCTTTAGGAATTTTCGCCTCGGCCGGAATGCCCATTTGGCCCATCATCTTTGCCACTTTGGGATCGTCGGGATTGTCCGTCCCCAGCTGGAATGCGTCCGGTTTCTTGACCAGCAGCAAGTGCTTCAAGCCCACCGCCGCTTCGCCCGCGTCATACATACCCGGCTTCAGGGTGTAGCGCGGATCGTTGGTGTTCGATCCGGTCATGCCCGCCGGCAACGGCGGCGCGGGTACGGCCGCAAACGGATTCTGCATTTCCTTGCCGACCTTATCGGAGGGCGCGTCTGCCGGCGCATCCTTGGCAGCGCCGTTCGGAGCGGGGGCGGGTGCAGCTTGCTGGGCGCGGAGGCCCGGACAACAGAACATCGCGGCCAGCGCCAAACCGGCCAAGTGGATTCCCAAATTCTCGAATCGCTTCATCGTTTCTCCTCTGAGGTTTTCGTCCCTGTTTCTTTTTGCAGCATGCCCTGCATGATCTTGATCTCGGCGCGCTGGGTGTTGTCTGCATCGGTCGCGAAATTAAAAATATCCGCGTCCTGCCCCGCCCCCGCGGTATTAAACAGATCTTTCACCATAATCAACGCGCCGTTGTGATGCTGAATCATGCCAGTTAGAAATAAATGATCGAACTCGGGGCCCCGCGCGTGGCGCAGCGCGTCCATCTGTTCCGGAGTCAACATCCCGGGCATCAGCGCCATCGCTGTGCCGTTTTTATCCATCCCCGGCATGCCGGCCATGGCCCCGGGCATGGAGGTGGCCTGGCCGCGCTGCGCCAGCCAGCGCTGCATGAATTTGATTTCATCTTGTTGCGAGCTGCTGATCCGCGCGCCCAATTCGCCCAGCGCTTTGTTATCGGTGTGCGAGGGGATCATCGCGGTCATTTCCACCGCCTGGGTGTGATGCATGATCATGCCCTGCATGAATTCCACGTCCGAATGCGCCAGCGGCGGCAGGGAAGCATGGGTTGACGCCGGCAAAGTCTTGGTCGGCTGCCCCGGTGCCCCGGGCTGCACCACGACTGGCGCGGCCGCCGCTCGGCCGCCACTGCCCGAAGTGGCTTCCTGCGCCAAGACGCCAGTTGAAAATAATCCTAGAGGAGAAATCGCGGCGAAGCACAATCCAAGAGTTGCTGCCGAGGTACGGGAGAAATAACGCCGCAGCCTGCTCTCGCGGCAAACGCCGCGGAAGCGGGGTGACCGATGAGACTGCGGAGTCGCTACCTCGTTAGGCATATTCGGGGCGCACACACGCTATCACGAAGCGGCACTCCACAAAACCGGGATTTTCGCCACATGCCACACGAAGGTCTGCACCGTATTTCTACTGGTAACCGAGTCCAGCCCGTCAGTCGCCCGCGCCCGCCCTGCGGCAATCCGCATAGACCGACTCCGTGCCCACACCGGGACTACTCTCGGCTCACGTAAACCCCGCATAAAAAACGTGAAAAAGTTACTTAAGTCTTTATTTTTCAGGATTTCTTCGTCTTTCCCGGTACCACAAAAGTTAGTTTGTGCTAATCTTCAAAGCGCAATCGTGAAACTTCGGGCACCCATCTCCCAGGCAGTCCAGCGCTGGCGCGGCAGCGTGACGGCGAGCGGATTGGTTCGCGCTTTTTTCCTGCTGTTTTTCGCCACCCTACTGCAGACCGGCGTATCTCGCGCGGCTGAAAATCTCCCGCGGCCAAACATTCCCAGCGCACCCGCGGTGCGCTCCGCCCTCGACGATTTCGACGGGGATTTTCGCCCGGACCAGATCGCGGTGCAGACCGGCGCCAGCGGGTTCTCCGGCACCCAGTACTGGATCGAGCTCCAGCTCAGCACCGCCGGCCACCAACGCATTCCGGTTTTCTCGCTGCCCGGGGGACTGCAAGTCGCGGCCCGCGACGTTAACGGCAATGGCAGCCTGGACCTGGTGCTCACCACCACTTCGCTGCGCCTGCCAGTCGCGGTGCTGCTCAACGACGGCCATGGCCAGTTCATCCGTGTCGATCCCGAAGCTTTCCCCAAGGCGTTTCAAGATGCCGGAACCAGTTGGCAATCACGCGATCATTCTCTGGACGATTGCTTTGGCCTGCTGCGCTCCTGGCGTTCGCTGATCGTCCGGGCGACGAGCAGCTCGCCGGTCGCTCCATCGCTAGCCGGCCGAATTTTTCCATCGAATCAGCTCATCATCGCGAGTCTCAAGGCCACACCTGATTCCGGCCGCGCACCTCCTGCTTTAATCCTTCTGTAGTTCTCCCTAAGCAACACCGTGGTTTTTCCAACGAAGCCCGAATTTCATTCGCGCTTCACCCATTTCTACATATTTCGTACAGCTCAGGGCCTGGCCATCGCCGCTCGATTCGGGTCGCGCCCCTGATTCCTTAAAAAAAGGGCGGCGAGGTTCCCGAGGTTTTTTCGCATGACCAATGTCGTCGCGGGCATTTTCATCGGAATGGTTCATCAGGCGCGAGCGCTTCCGGCACGGTGGTCCGCTTTTTGTCAGGACCTGATCCACACGCTCGCGGCCGAGGAAAGCCGTCTACGTCGCGAAGAACTGTTCCGGGAAATCGCCATTCGCTGGACTTCGAAGTAGCAGCTCACGTTCCGCCGCTTATCGGCAAAACACAGGAGGAAGTAATGAGAATCGGCCGCAGACTTAAAAGCTTACGAACCAAGAAAAAACTGAGCCAGGGCGATTTGGAAAAAGCCACCGGACTGCTGCGCTGCTATATTTCGCGCGTGGAGAATGGCCGCACCGTGCCGGGCATCGAAGTCCTCGAAAAACTGGCCCGCGCTCTGGACGTCCCCATGTATCGATTGTTCTACGAAGGAGAAAATCCGCCCAAGCCGGACTTCATGCGCCACGGCCTGCGGCAGAAGGAATGGGCCGGCAAGGACCTTCCCGGTGACGCTCCGGTGCTGCATCAGTTCCGGCGTCTGCTCGCGCGCACTTCGCCGCGCGACCAGCAGCTGCTGATGGTCATGGCCTCCAAAATGGCGGACAAGCGCAATCCGGCGTCAACCGCGCGGCCGTCGTAACGCAGCCGACAACACGCCGACGGCGTAGGGCAAAAGCAAACGGTCAGGCAACGCCCCGACCCGCTTTCATGCGGGTCTGGGCGTTTTTTTTGCGGGCGGGCACACGCGGGTCGTTGCGGACAGCTACTTCGCCAGGAGCTTGAGCAATCGGTCGTTCTTGCTGATCGACCGCCGGACCTGGGCCATGATTTCGGAGCGCACCGTGGTTTCGGTGGGTGCCACGAATTGAATGTAGTGGGCCACGGCCTGTTCCAGCAGCTGAGTCTTGGTCTGACCGCTGTCTTTGGCAAGTTGGGTGAGGCTGTCGTAGAGGCTGGCGCGCGGAAGGCGCGCAAGCGGTAGGGCGACGAGGGGCATTTGTTTTGGCACGGCTGAAGCTGTGCCCTGACGAAAGCCGAACGTAAGCGGGATCGCGGTGACGATGCCCGGAAGTGGCGGAGCTAGGCGGGGCCGGTGATTCGGGCTAGATAATCCTGGAGGTCGACCCAGTCTGCGGGGGAGGTGGCGAGCGCGACGTAGCCGTCGGGGCGCACGAGCCAGAGGCCGTGTGCGGTGAATGGTGGGCGGAGATTTGGTTCAAGCAGCGTGGGATATTTCGCGACTAACGCTGCGAAATGTTTTTTCGCGTGGTCGTTGGCTTCGGTGAAAAGCGCGAAGCGTGGCGCGCGGCCGGCGCCTACTGGAATTTCGCCGGCGGTGACTGGGGCGCGGTGGCCTTCGTGGGGCGCGTGGCCGTGTTGCGCTGCGCCGTCGTGGTCTTTGGCGTGGGCGTTTAGCGGACTGGCGGGATAGCCAATCGACAATTCTTCGGCGGCGTTCACCGCGAGTTTGCGGAAGGGCGCGAATCCGAGCAGCAGCGACGCGAGGTGATTGCGCAGCGACTGCTTCCATTCGCCCTGCAGGATGGCCACGGAGGTAAATATTCCCGCGGCTTTCAGGACTTGATCGCCGACCGCGCTGCGTTCCGGACTGTAACTATTCAGGAGCGGATCCGCGGCGCAGGTGCCGCGCGCGACCAGCGCGAGTTTCCAGGCGAGATTGCAGGCGTCCTGAATGCCGGTGTTCATGCCCTGGCCGCCGGCCGGACTGTGAATGTGCGCGGCATCACCAGCCAGAAAAACGCGGCCGCGGCGGTAGTCGCTGACTTTGCGTTCGTTGATGTGAAAATTCGCGAGCCAGATGGGATCCGAAACTTTTATGCCACCGGGACCGCGCTGGTCGAGAACCGCTTGAATTTCTTCGAGGGTGGGCTCGGGGCGCACATTTTTGGCGTCGGTGAGTCCGGCGTCGGCGACGACTCGGAAGCGGCCGGGAGTGATGGGAAAAATAATCAGGACGCCGGCAGAATGCCAGAAGGCGTTGGTTTGGTCGGGATTGGGGACGCCGGTAAGGTGCACGTCGGCGAGCATCCAGTCGCTGGGCTGGGTGCTGCCGGAAAATTGCATGCCGAGCCCGGCGCGGACCGTGCTGTGCGCGCCGTCGCAACCGATTAGCCACGGAGTTTCGATTTTTTCTTCGCGGCCATCGGCGTGGCGCACCGTGGAAGCGACGTGGTCCGGCGTGGCGGTAAAGGCGGTGAGTTCGACGCCGCGTTCGATCTGCACGCCGAGGGTGTTCAGAAATTCTTCGAACAGGCGCTCGGTTTCATTTTGCGGAATCATCAACGCGAAAGGATAGGGCTTAGCGGCATTGTCGAAATTGAGGTGGGCGATTTGTTCTTTGCCGGCAAAAATATTCGCGCCAAGCGAATGCATGCCGGTCGCCAGAAACTTGTCGACGACCCCCATGCGACTGATGAGTTCGAGGGT
>Ga0302307_10000674_pt1 | contig 22492 bp, 21 predicted proteins | sample III_Palsa_E3_2_FD_200530 | JGI IMG/M metagenome (GOLD analysis project Ga0302307, IMG submission 200530) | Peat permafrost microbial communities from Stordalen Mire near Abisko, Sweden - III_Palsa_E3_2 | ecosystem: Environmental > Terrestrial > Soil > Palsa > Peat permafrost | place: Sweden... | reverse complement strand
TCCATGTTTTTATCTTGATTATCCAACTTGGTTTTAATCTTCTCAATTTCTAACAGCAATTCAGTATTATCGATAAACATTTGACGGATACGTGTAAATATTCTCATGACCTGAAGTAAGGAATATCTAAAACTTACTCACCGAATTACGCTCCATTTTATTGCGAATTGATGAATAATATAGTCATTTGACTAAAAAACAAAAGCCTGCAATCATTTGATTTGCAGGCTTTTAGTCTGTTTTTGTCCCCGCAGGGTCTCCGAAGGGACCCTGCGCATTGGATAGTTGTGGAGCCGGAGGGATTCGAACCCTCGTCCAAACATGGTATAAGATAGGCTTTCTACATGCTTAGCTGTTATTTAATTGTAGGGAAGGGGAAGGTTAACCGCTTACCTATACCTTCTTCCTTAGGTGCTTTGTTTCGCCTGCTATGCACACCATTAAGCAGGCTATTTTCGTTTTTCGATGCCCCGGTTGCCGATCCAACAAAACAGAAAACCGGCGGGACAAAAGCTTGCTAAATTCTAAATTAAGCAGCTAAGGCGTAAGTATTTTCGCCATTTGTAAGTTTGAGCGTTCAGATTTTAGCGCTAATTCACCCAACGCGCTGCATGCTTACTTATTTATCTCCATCCTGTCAATTCCGGTCGACCCCATTTTTGTAGAGTAGCACTAGTTAGTGGCAGTAGCAGTTTTTGTAAGGCTACAAAGATACAGAATTAGTGGTAGTAATAAGTGGAAGTTGCAGTTTTTCATTTAATAAATAGCATTACTGCTACTACCTACTGCTACTACACTCTCCCCGGATATACCTTCAAAGCTTCTTCCAAACAAACCATCGCTTTGCCTATATCATCATTATTCAAAACGTATGCCATTCTTACCTCGTTGGTGCCTGCGCCGGGGGTGCTGTAAAAGCCCGTTGCGGGGGCCATCATAACGGTAGCGTTTTGGTAGCTGAAGCTTTCCAGTATCCACTGGCAAAACTTGTCGGCGTTATCAATAGGCAGTTTGGCTACCACGTAAAACGCGCCGCCGGGGTTGGGGCAGTAAATGCCATCCATTTTGTTAAGCGCGCTTACAATGGTATCGCGGCGGCTGGTGTACTCTTTATTTACAGCTTCAAAGTATTCGTCGGGCGTATCAACAGCTGCGGTACCTGCAATTTGCTCAACCATACCGGGGCTAAGCCGGGCTTGCGCAAATTTTAGGCCTGCTTCCCAAACAGATTTGTTTTTGGTTATCAGGCAGCCTAAGCGCGCGCCGCATGCGCTGTAGCGCTTGCTTACGGTATCCAGCACAATTACATTTTCTTCAATGCCTTTTAAATGCATGGGCGAAGTAAACGTACGGCCATCATAACAAAACTCGCGGTAAGCCTCATCAGCAAAAAGGTATAAATCGTGTTTTAAAACCAGTTCCTTTAAAGCCAGCATTTCTGCTTCCGAATATAAATAGCCTGTAGGGTTATTGGGGCTGCAAATAAATATAGCCCTGGTTTTTGGCGTAATCAGCTTTTCAAAATCGGCAATGGGCGGCAGCGCGAAACCGTTGTCAATATAACTCAAAATAGGTTTCACCACCACATCGCACTGGCTGGCAAATCCGTTGTAATTGGCATAAAACGGTTCGGGGATAATAATTTCGTCGCCCGCGTCAAGGCAGGCCATCATGGCTATAGTAATAGCTTCCGAGCCACCAGTAGTTACTAAAATATTGCCCGGTGTTATGTTATAGCCCAGCTTATTATAGTATTCCGTTAGTTTTTGGCGATAAGTTAATGTGCCTTCGGATGGCGTATAGGCCCAAACCTTAAAATCGATATTTTTTATGGCATTAAGCATGCCTTCGGGCGTTTCAATATCAGGCTGGCCAATGTTTAAGTGGTACACCTTTTTGCCATCCAGCTTCGCCTTATCAGCAAAGGGTGTTAACTTACGGATTGGTGATGCAGGCATCCGCCGGCCTTTTTGCGAAATTTTTGGCATCCGGCAAAATTAGTAAAAAGATGGTATTGTATTATGTTAATATTTGGGCGTTACGCCTAACAAGTGCGGGCTTTACACTCATACGCCTACAGACCTTAAGCCAAGAAAAACTGTTTTACCCTCTTTCCGCCGCAGGCGAAGAGAGGGTCGACAAGCGTAGCGAAGTCGGGGTGAGTAGACGGAGCGCGATAGTCTACCGCCTGATTTTTAAAAACCAGTTAAAATCAGAATTCAACAAAAAAGGCCCCGGTAAAACCAGGGCCTTCGTAATATTTTTTTAAATTTAGCTTATTGTCCGCCGGTAGCAGGGGGCGTTGTTGCAGGTGCTACTACCACAACTTCGCCAATAATATATAAGTTTTTTGTAGGCGTTTTAGCGTTTGATGTTACCACAATGGTTTTATTAAACGAGCTGGCAACAGCAGCGTTATAAGTAATTTTGATAATCCCTTTTTCGCCTGTTTTTACAGGGGTTTTGGTATAATCGGCAATTGTACAGCCGCAGGTAGGCCTTACCTGAGATAATATTAAAGGAGCCTGGCCAACGTTGGTAAATTCAAATATAGTGGTTACGGGCGTGCCTTGTGGTATTTTACCAAAGTCGTGCTTTTCTTCATTAAATTTAAATTCAGGCTGGGTATTGTCCTGTGCTACTGCAGTAAAGGCAAAGCCCAACACAACAGCGCATAAAATCATTAATTTCTTCATGGTTGATTTTGTTTATATAAACAAATATAACCTGAATTATTTAAATTCAAAAACTATTGCGAAAAGTGAACGTTTTGAATGAAGTGTATGCCAATTACAAAATAGAATTTCATAATTTTACCGTCTAAACAAATTTATATGGCCGAAACAGCTCTTCAACCTGTTGGTACTTTTAATGCTGTCGATTTGAGTTTTGAGGATTTTAAAAAGATCGTCATTAACGATTACCGCATTGCTTATGAGAGCAGGCAGGCCAGTATACTCGGCCGGCGCGAAGTATTAACAGGCAAAGCAAAGTTTGGAATTTTTGGGGATGGAAAGGAAGTGGCGCAACTGGCTATGGCCAAAGCCTTTAAAAAGGGCGATTGGCGCGCGGGCTATTACCGCGACCAAACTTTTATGTTTGCCACCGGCATGAGCAACCTGGACGAGTTTTTCGCCCAGCTATATGCTATCCCTGATATTGAAAAAGACCCCGCATCAGCAGGCAGGCAAATGAATTGCCACTATGCTACACGCTACGTAAATGCCGATGGCACCTGGGCAAACCAGGCCGAAACGATGAATTGCGCTTCGGACATATCAACCACGGGCGGGCACATGCCCCGCTTGCTGGGTTTGGCATACGCATCAAAATTATACAGGCAAAATAAGGAACTTGGTTACTTAAATCAATTTTCTGTAAGCGGCAACGAGGTGGCATTTGGCACCATTGGCAACGGCTCAACATCCGAAGGATTGTTTTTTGAAGCCTTTAACGCCGCCGGCGTATTGCAGGTGCCCATGGCTATTTCTATATGGGATGATGCTTACGCCATATCGGTACCCGCTAAATTGCAAACCACTAAGGAGGATATCTCCGAAATACTAAAAGGCTTCCAATGTGAAGACGGCACCAACGGCTACGAAATATTTAAAGTACGTGGTTGGGATTATGTGGCCTTGTGCGAAACCTACCAACGTGCCATAGCCATTTGCCGCGAAAGGCACGTGCCGGTATTAATACACGTTACCGAAATGACACAGCCGCAGGGCCACTCAACCTCCGGCTCGCACGAGCGATATAAAAGTAAGGAACGCCTTGATTGGGAAAATGAGCACGATTGCATTGTGCAAATGCGCAAATGGATGATCGAATCGGCCATTGCTACTGCCGAAGACCTGGATACTATAGAATCGGACGCCAAAAAGCATGTACGCGAGTGCCAGAAAAAGGCATGGAATGTGCTTGCGGATGAGATTAAGATAGAACTGGAAGAGGTGGTGAGCTATATAGATCAACTATCGCAAAACTCGCCAAAAAAAGAGTCCTTGCAGGCAATAATTGCCGAGTTGCGCACATCTGTTGATCCGGGCCATAAGGATACCGTTTCGGCCATCCGAAAAACGCTGCGCTTAACCGTAAATGATAATTCGCCTGAGCGCGAAACGCTGCTTAGCTGGCTTAATACCGAGAAGGATAAAAACAACGAGCGCTTTAACTCAAAACTATTTACAGGCACCCTGCAATCACCCTTAAATGTGCCGGTGGTTACTGCCGAATATGGTGATGATGCACGTTTGTTAGATGGGCGCGAAATATTAAATGCCTGCTTTGATGCCAATTTTGAGCGCGATAAAAGTATTGTTGCCTTCGGCGAGGATTTGGGCGCCATTGGCGATGTTAACCAGGGATTTGCCGGGTTACAAAACAAATACGGCGATTTACGCATTACCGATACCGGCATACGCGAATCGACCATTATAGGGCAGGGTATGGGTTTAGCCATGCGCGGCCTAAGGCCCATTGCCGAAATACAATACCTTGATTACCTGATTTATGCCATGACGGTAATAAGCGATGACCTGGCAAGCCTAAGCTACCGCACCCGTGGTGGCCAAAAAGCGCCGGTTATTATCCGCACACGCGGGCACAGGCTGGAGGGTATATGGCACTCAGGTTCGCCAATGGGCATGATATTGGGCTGTATGCGCGGGCTGCATATCTGTGTGCCGCGAAACATGACCCAAGCCGCCGGCATGTACAATACGCTGCTAAGGGGCGATGAGCCTGCTTTGGTAATTGAATGCCTTAACGGTTACCGCTTAAAAGAAAAACTACCCGCCAACGTGGGCGAATTTACCGTGCCATTAGGCAAAGCCGAAGTGTTGAAGGAAGGCAACGATATCACCGTGGTTTCCTACGGCTCAACCCTGCGCATTGTAATGGAGGCCGCAGAAGAACTGGAAAAATTGGGTATCAATATAGAAGTAATTGACCCGCAAACCCTGTACCCGTTTGATACAGACAACCTGTGCGGCAAATCATTACAAAAAACCAGCAAGTTATTGGTTATTGATGAGGATATACCCGGCGCCGGCTCGGCCTATATTTTACAGCATATTTTAGAAATCCAAAACGGCTACTATTCGCTTGATGCGCAACCTCATATACTCTGTGCTAAAGAACACCGCCCGCCTTATGGCTCGGATGGTGATTACTTTACCAAGCCATCGCATGATGATGTGGTTGAGTCCGTGTACAATATGATGAGTGAAGCTAACCCTGGTAAATTTCCGGCGATTTTTTAATTATTGATTTGGTGTCCCGATAGCTATCGGGATAATGATTTATTGATGAATAGCTATTTGTTTAAACATCTATTGATTTTTTGACTAAATTAGTCAGTCCGGGGTCAAAATTTCACTCTCTTAACACACTGTTTATTTGTTTTGCTTTACTTTACCGCCATGGACATCAATTTTTCGACTATTGCTACTACTATACAAAACCGCCGTACTATAAAACCGGTCATGATGAACGGCCAAAAAGTACCAAACGGGCATATTGCCGCTTTATTAGAACTTGCCGACTGGGCGCCAACCCACGGTTATACCGAGCCATGGCGCTTCGTGGTTTATGAAAACCCGGCCGTTTTTTGCTCGGCACACGCCGAAATGTACAAAAGCAGCGTTTCCACAGCCGACTTTAACCAGGGCGTTTACAATAATCTTACCCACCAGGGTGATAAGGCCTCGCACGTAATTATCGCCATAATGAAACGTGGCAACCTGCCCAAAATACCCGTGTTTGAAGAAATGGCTGCAACTGCCTGCGCTGTGCAAAATATACTGATAGGTGCAACCGCCCTCAATATGGCATCGTACTGGGGCACCGGGGGCATGGCCCTAAAACCCGAAATGAAGGTGTTTTTAAACCTGAACGAGGACGACCAGGTAATAGGTATTTTATACTTTGGCTATGCCGATGAACACCCGCAGGGCGTAAGAAATATACCGCTGGAAGATAAAATTAGCTGGATAAAGTAATTATTTATTGGCTTGCGTTGCTGTGGTGCTGTTTACAAATATCAAACCGTCGTAATTATCGTATAAAGGCGCGTAGAAATAAAAGTTTAACTCTCTGTTATGGCTAAATTCTGCACCAATTATTCGTTGAAGTCTCTTTTTTGTAAAGAAGGGCGCTGCAATGGAATTGGTTTTTACAGGCTTTTCCATATCAATAAAAAACGCGGGTATATTTAAGCGGCTAAAAACATCACCGCTGGAACCGTTCCAGGCATTGCCCACGCTTAATGTTTCAACTTTACTTTTATCTTCCAGGTTCCTGGCCCTAAAACTTCCTTTGTTAAAATCAAAGCCTATAATATAATATTGGTCGCTGTATGCTTTTTTCAAAACCGCACCCATAAATCTGTTATCTACATGGGTATTATGCGCCCAAACTATCATTTTACTTTGCGGGCCTTCGTAATTTGATATCCACTCAATATTCTCGGCCATGTATTTATCACGCACGTCATTGTATTGGTTTAAATATGCTTTAGCTACATGGGTGCTTTGGATATCATAATCCAGGCATTGTTGCAACAAGCGCACATCGCGTTTAAGGTATGCAATATCCTCTGTCGAGAATATTTTAAGCAGAGCAGTCTGTTGGGTGTTTAAATAAGTGTCAATATCAATAAATAGTTGTTTGTAACTATCCGCTTCTTTGTCACTGAACTTTATGAATTTCAGTTTTGCCGCATCAAATGTTTTAAAATCAGCCAATGCCTTAAAATGGGTATTATAATAGTTGCTGTCGAGTTGTTTTAATTTTTCGGCGACTAAGGGTACGGCTAGCTTATCGAACTGCATATCAAAACCATAAAATTTTACTTTGGTGCTGTCGGGTTTATTCAGGTTATAGCTATGCATCCATTCAACCATTTGCAGCATTTTGGTGGTATTCCATATCCAAAAGTAAATTCCGTTAATTGCCGTTCGCGCGTCGCCTTTGCCGTACATCACAATAGTCGTTTATGCGCCTGCATTCGGTAAAATTAGCCTCGATAGCAAAAAACCGGTAGCCCATTTGTTCCACCAAAAATTTTACCACCCTGAACTTTATAGCCTGGAATTCCTGTGTGCCATGCGTAGCCTCGCCCAGGCCGATAATACGCCTGTTTGCCAGCACATTTTTTAAGGGCATTAAATCGCTATAGCCGGTATCGGCGGCGGCGGTATCAATCACAACAGCATTTTGCCGGATATAGTTAAGCGTATCAGTATTTTGCGCATACAGGCTACAATTGATGATACAAAAGAAAAACAGGCCGAAAAATTTTCTCATAACAGGTTGGTAAATCAAATATCAGCTATTAATCCGCCTAAAGCAACATCATACTGTTAAAGTACGTTAAAGTATTGTTGATGTCATATTATTGCTAATTAGTTAATAAATTTACTTTTTACGGTATTTATTGTTGCGTATTTATATCATTTTACTTACATTTGTTTCAATCTCAACAATTATAATATTTCAGGATACCTAATACCTGTTGTTTTAAACAGAATTTAAACTAGATATTGGACTACATGAGAAAACATTTTTGGTGGATAACCTGCGTAATTTTATTGGTATCAGTAACGCTTATTAGCTGGAGGCCGGCAGGTCCAATCAATTCAGAAACAACGGCAAAAGCTCCGTTAAGTGCAAAAGAATTATTTGAAAAATATGTCGACGCGCTATATCAAACCACCCAGTTACAAGGGTCGGGCCTTGATGAAGCCGTATTTCAAAAAGCCATGACAGGCTTTATCAATCTTAAAATAGCTAACAAATTACCCCAAAACAGCTCGGTTATTACCGTGGTTGATTTTAACCTTCCCAGCCGCGAAAAACGCATGTGGATTGTTGACCTCATAAACAAGCAATTATTGCTAAATACCTGGGTTGCACACGGCCAGGGCAGCGGTGTTGATGTGGCAAACAGCTTTTCGAATACCGACGACTCTCACCAGAGCAGTTTGGGCTTTTATGTTACGGATGATGTTTATATCGGCAAACACGGCCGCTCGTTACATTTGGACGGTTTGGACGAAGGCTTTAACAGCGATGCCCGCGCCCGCGAAATTGTGGTACACGCGGCAGATTACGTAAGCCAAAGCGCCATAGACCAAATGGGCCGCATTGGCCGCAGCTGGGGCTGTCCCGCTGTATCGCCCGAAGTTGCCGGACAGGTAATAGATTATATAAAAGGCAAAACCATGCTTTATATTAACGGTAACGATAGCACCTACAACTCAAAATATCTTAACGAGGATTTATCAGCAAGCTACGTTTCTCAGGATTCGACGATATACAAATCGATAGCATCGTTATAATTAGCGGAAAATTTCTAAAAAATTGTCATTCTGAGCGATAGCGAAGAATCTGCCAAGTGGTGCAGCAAGCGACAGATGCTTCGTCCCTCAGCATGACAATTTTTTTGTTTTAAATTATTAATCCGCACCCACCGCTTTTTCCAAATGCGCATATAGCACAATATCCTGCCCATAAACATCTGGGCGGTATTGAATGGTGCCGGTACTATCGGGCCAGGCGGTTATGTAGGTGATATATACAGCAACTTTTCTAGGCAAATCAATATCCGTAGGGGCGGGGTTATCGGCAGCCATATCTTTGGTTATAGTATCATAATCATCGCCCTGGCCAAATAAGGCAAGCGCCAGGCCCTGCGGGTTGCCTAAACGTACGCAGCCATGGCTAACCGCGCGCATGCTTAGCTTAAATGGGTCTTTTGCAGGTGTGTCGTGCAAGTAAACACTACTTTTATTAGGGAACAGGAATTTTATTTTCCCCAGCGAATTATCTTCACCCGGCTCCTGTTTAAAGGTGTATTCTGATTTATCTACCGTACTCCAGTCAATCCCATCAGGGTCAATCTTTACATCGTTTTTGTATACATCAATATTTTTGTTGGATAGATAATACGGGTCATCGGCGGCAGCTTTAATAATTTCCTTGTTGGCAATGCTTTCGGGTATGTTCCACACCGGGTTTACCTGTACCATGTATATTTTACTGTTCAGCAGCGGGGTTTCGTGGCCTAGTGGCTTGTCGTATTTATCAGTATCATCAAAATGCACCAGGCTTTTGGTGTAATGCATATTGCGGCCCTGTCCAACGCACACCTTCATCCCCAAAACCGATTTCCCGCTATCCATCACATCCAAATGAAAATCGGGGATGTTTACCAGCACATATTTGTTTTCGGTGGGCTTGTTTTTCCAGCGCAGGCGCTCCAGGTTAATTATTAAAATACGTTTGGTTTCTTCCTGGCTTAAGCCTGGCGCTGTAGAGCCGCTCGCCAATGCCTTTTGCAAAGCCAGGTATTGCGGGTCTTTAGGCTGTATGCTATCGAGGTAAGTTTTAAAGCTTTTTATGGCGAAAACCTGTTGCATGGCTGTGCTATCAGGCCGTTTAGTCACCATAAAATAACGTGAGTATATTTTTTTAGGGTTAATTACGCCGTACTGCAAATCGTTTGAGTAATTGATGAGCGAGTTGGCAATCAGTATTTCCAGCTGGGCCATATCCTGGTAGCCTTCGGATAATGTTTTTATGCCATTCTTGCTATAAAACTTATTTACCAGCGCCTTTATCTGTTCAGTCTGGAACATTTTTGGGTCGAGGCCGTGCTCGCTTGCCCTGTCGTAATAGGCGGTTAGGGTTTTTAGGTCATCGTTCTGCAAATGCTGTATTAAAAACGTAGGCTCATAATCATTCTGGCTGTAATACGAGGCAATTAATTGCGGATAGGTCAGTTTTGAACTTTCATCGGCCAGTACTTTTTGAAAAACATCGGCAAAATCGTCCGGGTCGGCATTTTTAAAAACCTTGTTTTGAGTTTTGGTATAGAGCAAAGTGGCAATTTCGGAGCGCTTTTTTTTACAGCTGGTAAAAATGAAGCAGAAAACGATAAAAGAAGCCAAGAAAAATGAAACGTATTTTTTATAATTTGCGGAGGTAGTAATCATTTAATAAAAGTAATTTATTTGTTTATAGCAATACCTATACCATAAATTAAATAATTATTAAATTGAGTTTTAATAGTATAGCCCGATGAAAAAATACCTGTTTATTATTTTAATACTTTTTGCCTTTATGCAGGTAAAAGCACAAAGCTTTGAGCCGGTAAACCCCAATGCATCGCCGCAGGCAAAAACCTTGTTAAAGTTTTTATACAGTATTAAAGGCAAATACATTATTTCGGGCGAGCATAATTTTAATACACAATTAAACACCTTTTCGGATAGTGTAAAAGCTTATACCGGCAAATACCCCGGTTTATGGGGCAGCGATTTTATTTATAACTGGACTACCGATATGGGCCAGGATGTTGTAAATGAAGCGATAAAAAAATGGCAGGACGGCTACATTGTCGCATTAATGTGGCACGAAGGCCGCCCGACCGACGACCCGCCCTACGATTGGAAAAAAAGCATACAAGGCAAACTTACCGATGCCGAATGGACAGAACTAACCACGCCTGGTACGCCGCTAAACCAGCGCTGGCTGGCGCAAATTGATAAAATTGCAGGCTATTTACAGCAATTGCAGGATGCCCATGTACCGGTTTTATGGCGCCCGTACCACGAAATGAACGGCGTTTGGTTTTGGTGGGGCGATAAAAAGGGGAAGGACGGCATACAAAAACTTTGGAAAATGATGTATGACCGATATACCAATCATTTCCACCTGAATAACCTGATTTGGGTTTGGGGCGCGAATGGTATACGTGATATCCCTTTTGACGAAGCATACAGCTACAAGGATTATTACCCTGGCGCTGAATACGTAGATATTTTAGGCGCGGATGTATACCATTTTGATTACGAGCAAAAGGATTATAACGAGTTAAAAGAACTTGCCAAAGGTAAACTGATGGCGCTAACCGAAACCGGCGAATTGCCCAAACCCGAAATATTAAAAGTACAGCCCGAATGGGCCTGGTTTATGGTTTGGACAAACTTTTTATGGTCGGACAACCCGCGGGACAGGGTGCAGCAGATATATGGGCTGCCGCAAACCCTTAACCACGATGAGGTGCAGGCCGGTTTGGAAAGCATGAAATAATTATGGCTGATAAAAAGAAAGCTGAAGTTTGGCTGCGCGGACCGATACGCGGTGTGCCGCCCTTGTTGCAGCCTGTTGCCCATGCTTTATTGCAGGCACAAGAGGAGTTGAATGAATTGAAAGATAATTTTCCTGATAAATTATTGTGGGGAAAACCTGCAGGCATGGCATCGCCGGGTTTTCATTTACAACATTTAACGGGTGTATTAGACAGGTTATTTACTTATGCCAGGGGCAAACAACTTACTGAAACACAATTAGCTTATTTAGATGCCGAAGGTAAAATTGGGGCTTATACCACGGCAGGTTTAGTACATGCGTTTAACAAGCAGATTGATATTGCCATAAAACAATTAAGCCACACGAACGAAAAAACCTTAACCGAAACCCGCGGCGTGGGCAGGGCGAAAATCCCATCAACAGTAATAGGCTTATATGTACATGCCGCCGAACATACAATGCGGCATTTGGGCCAGTTACTGGTAACGGTGAGGATACTAACTACTTGATACTTTTATAAAGCAGCATAAATCCGCCCGAAACTAGCACGGAAACCCCTCCCACCAGCCACCATAATAAATTAAAGCCGCCGTACATCACAATTGTGCCTGCCAAAATAGGTGCAACAACTTGCGCTGCCGACCAGGCCATGGTATACAAACCCGCGTATTCGCCGCGGTTATTGTCGGATGTGCGGGCTATCCAGAACGAGTTCATGAAGGGCATGCTCAATATCTCGCCAAGGGTAACAAATACCATTACCACAATTCCCGAAAATATATGTGGCGGCATTACATTCAGCAACACAAAGCCAATTCCAACCAGTATTACGCCTACGCATATGTATTGCAGCCCGTTGCGGCGGCCTTCCAGTCGGTGTATCACCACCATTTCTATAACCGCTATTAAAACCCCATTAAATGCCATTAGCGCGCCGATGATGCGTACGCTAAACTGCCATTGTATTTTAAAAAATAATGGCTGCATGGTAAACAGCTGAAAAAAGCAGATGGCAAAAAGTGCCGTAAGCAGTATAAAAGCCAGGTAAACTTTGTCTTTATAGGCTGATATGCCCTTATCGCCCTGTAGTTTATCTTTCGCAGCCTTTACCACGCCCGAACGCGGTATCAGTTTCATCAGCATTAAGGCAGCCACAATATTTGTGCAGCCATCAGCCCAAAATAATGAATGGTAATTGATGGATGCCAAAAAGCCACCCAGTGCGCCGCCAAATGCCCAACCCAGGTTAACCGCCAGCCGGTTTAATGAGTAGGAGCGGGTTTTATTTTCGGGCGTGCTGTAATAAGCTATGGCCGTTGAATTTGCCGGGCGAAACGATTCATTACAAAAACTTAGCACAAACGCGCCAATGCCTACGGTTAAAAATATGTGCTGGTAGCCTAAAATAATAAAGAATATACCGCCGCTTAACAGCGCGAAAATCTGCAAATCGTAAAAGCCAAATTTATCCGTCAGCTTGCCACCCATAAACGATCCGCTTATGGAGCCCAAACCAAAAATGGCCATAATATAACCGGCTTGTACTATGGTAAAATGTAATTGGTGCGTACAATAAATGGTCATGAAAGGGATAACCATGGTGCCGCTCCTGTTCACCAGCATAACCAGGCATAGCCACCAACTGTTTGGCGACAGGCCGGTATATGCTTTTTTATATAATTGGATAGGTGAGGTGAGCATGGTTGTACAAAGATAGGTTTTGATGTGCAGATGTGCGGATATGCAGATGTGCAGATTTTGAAATGTACTAATGTGCGCTGGGCTGTCATGCTGAGGCACTCGAAGCATGAGCGTAAAGGCCCTGCGCTCACCCTTCGAGTGCCTCAGGGTGACAGCCCTTTAGAACTTCAAAAAGGAATTTCTATTCCTCAAAAAATGATCTGCCAAAACCAGTGCTGCCATGGCTTCAACTATTACTACAGCGCGGGGTACTACGCAGGGGTCGTGGCGGCCTTTGCCTGATATTTCGGCGGCATTGCCCTGGCTATCAATAGTGGCCTGGCTTTGCATAATGGTGGCAACGGGTTTAAAGGCAACCTTAAACTCGATAGGCATACCATTACTGATGCCGCCCTGTATGCCACCCGAAAAGTTGGTGATGGTGGCGATATCGCCCAAATGGTTTTTTACAAAAATATCGTTATGCTCCGAGCCACGCATTTCGCTGCCTGTAAAGCCCGAACCAAATTCGAAACCGTGTACAGCATTTATGCTCAACATAGCCTTGCCTAATTCGGCATGCAGTTTATCAAAAACGGGCTCGCCCAGGCCAACGGGGCAGTTTTTTATATAGCAGCTTATTTTGCCGCCCACGGTATCGCCCTGCTTGCGGATGCTGTCGATAAACTCGATCATTTCTTCGGCTGTGGCCGGATCGGCACAGCGTACGATGTTTTCCTCACGCTGGTTAATAAACTCCTGTATATCGCTTATATCAACATTTGGCGCGTTAATTTTGCCTACGCTGCTTACATGCGCTGCCAGTTCAATGCCCTGGCTTTTTAGTAATAGTTTAGCCAAAGCGCCTGCCGCCACACGTGCTGCGGTTTCGCGGGCTGATGAACGGCCGCCGCCGCGGTGGTCACGTATGCCGTATTTGGTTTGATAGGTATAATCGGCATGCGATGGGCGGAAAACATCCTGGTTATGGGTATAATCTTTCGAACGCTGGTCTTCATTCGGTATTAGCATGGCGATGGGCGTACCCGTGGTTTGGCCTTCAAAAACACCTGATAGTATTTTTACCGTATCACTTTCCTTACGTTGCGTGGTTATTTTAGACTGACCGGGACGGCGTTTATCCAATTCCGACTGGATATATTCCAAATCAACCGGCAACTGCGCCGGGCAGCCGTCGATAATTACACCTATAGCCTCGCCATGCGATTCGCCAAAAGTTGTTATCCTGAATAATTGTCCGAATGAATTGCCTGCCATTGTTTTTTATGATGTGCAGATGTGCAGATATGCAAATGTGCAGATTATTGTTTAGTTAATTATTAAACATGTTGTCATTCTGAGCGTAGCGAAGAATCTGCCTGGTGGTACACCAAGCGACAGATGCTTCGTTCCTCAGCATGACAAAGAACGTTTAGGACAGTTAATATCCGAAATAGTTCCCCCTTCAGGGAGCTAGGGGGTTAAACCCCACCTTCTCCAAATCTTTCCAAAACGCGGGGTATGATTTCTCTACTACCTGCGCTTCTTCAATCTCTACTTCGGGTACCAGCAATGCCAGCGGCGCAAAGGCCATGGCCATGCGGTGGTCCTCATAGGTATTGATAAATAGTTTTTGCGGGATGAATTTTTCACTGCAATCCAGCTTATAAATCAGCCCTTTTTCTATCAATTTAACCCCGATTTTTGCCAACTCATTTTGCAATGCCTTTACACGGTCGGTTTCTTTTATTTTTAAAGTTTCCAGGCCGGTAAACGTTGCCTCGTGCCCCAATGCCGCGCACACCACGATGATAGTTTGCGCCAAATCGGGGCATTCCTTTAAATCGAAAATTTTGCGAACGTTTGGTTTAACTTCCTTTTGTAAATATACGCCGCCATCCTTAAACTGCGAAGTAATGCCAAAATTTGCCATCAGTTCGGTTATCACGCTATCGCCCTGCAGGCTGTATTGCGTAAGGCCGGGCAAAAATAGTTCAGCTTCATCGGCCAGTGCAGCTATGGCATACCAGTACGATGCCGCGCTCCAGTCGGGTTCGACAGGCAATACAGTTTCTTTAAATTCCTGGTGGGAGATAGTGATTACATTATTATTCCATTGGTGCTGTATACCGGCCTGTTGCAGCATGGCCAGCGTCATTTCCACATAAGGGCGCGAAGTTAAATCGCCCTCGATGTGCAGTTCTAAACCTAAAGGCAGCCGGGCGGCAATGAGCAACAGGGCCGTAATATACTGGCTGCTGATATTACCTTTGATACTGATCTTACTAGTGAGCTGCCCGAAGCTGCCTTTAAGTTTTATGGGAGGGAAACCCTCATTTTCTTCGTATTCAACTTTCGCGCCTAACGTACGTAACGCATCAACCAAAATCCCTATGGGGCGCTGTTTCATTCGCGCGCTACCCGTGAGTATTACTTCATCAGGTTGCAAAGTAAAATAGGCGGTAAGGAAACGCATGGCGGTACCTGCGGGGCCAATGTTTATTTCGGATATCGGATGTTCAATTTCGGATTTATTTAGAGATGAATGACTTGCAGTTTCTAACCTCTTATCTCCAACCTCTAATCTCAATATTCCAGCCAAAGTCACAGCATCCGCCGCATCCGACATATTTTGCACCTTCACTTTACCGTTGCTCAGGGCTTCAATAATAAGCGCGCGGTTGCATTCGCTTTTTGAGCCGGTAAGCTGCACGGTGCCTTTTACCGTTTTATCCTTTTTTGTAATGATGATGTTTTTGCTCATGTTATTTTATACTTCACCTATATCGTCATTGCGAGCATAGCGTGGCAATCTTCGACAGTCAGGTGGTGAACTTTTCTATCGAAGATTGCTTCGTACCTCGCAATGACGTGGTGGTATAAGCTATTTATTAGTTATAACAGACTTACGAAGTTTTAAAAACTTCGTAAGTCGATTTGCAGTTGGTGATATATTAAACGTGCGTTAGTTTCTCTGCAGGCGCATCCTGGCCCTGGTTCATGATTTCTGTTTGCCTGCGGATTGATTCTGAGTGCAGCAGTTCTAAAAACTTCTCGGTAAACTCCGGGCTTAATTTTAAGGCTTTGCCGTAGGTGGTGCGTTTCTCTAAAATTTCCTCCCAGCGGTTAACCTGTAATATGGTAATACCTTTATCTTTTTTGTACTGGCCAATTTTCTCGGCTATCTGCATACGCTCGGCTGTTTTTTGTATCAGCAGGTCGTCAATTTTATCAATTTTGCTGCGCAATTCGGCTAATTTGTCGTTCACTTCAGCATCGCGCACTTCAGGCTTACGTAAAGCCAGGCGGTCTATAATATCAACCAAAGCCGATGGTGTAACCTGCTGGGCAGCATCTGTCCAGGCAACCGAAGGGTCGATGTGCGACTCAATCATTAATCCCTGCATATCCAAATCCAAAGCCTTTTGGGCAATGTAACCAATCAGGTCGCGATTGCCGGTAATGTGGCTTGGGTCGTTAATGATGGGCAGGTGAGGCGCCAAAGTTTTCAGGTGGATAGCAATATCCCACATTGGCTCGTTACGGAAAGCTGATTTTTCGTATGATGAAAAACCGCGGTGTATAGCAGCCAGTTTAGTAATACCTGCGTTATTGATACGCTCCAAAGCGCCAATCCATAACGACAAATCGGGGTTAACCGGGTTTTTAACCATTACGGGTATATCAACACCTTTAAGGGCATCGGCAATTTCCTGTACGGTAAAAGGGTTAACGGTTGAGCGTGCGCCCACCCATAAAATATCCACGCCGGCTTTTAAAGCCTCTTCCACGTGTTTGGCCGTAGCCACTTCAACAGCGGTTGGCAGGCCGGTTTCGTCCTTAGCGCGTTTTAACCATTGCAGGCCAATGCTGCCAATGCCTTCAAACTCGCCGGGGCGGGTGCGGGGTTTCCAAATACCGGCGCGTAAAGCGCTTACTTTACCGGTTTGAGCTAATAAATGCGCGGTGGCAACTAGTTGGTCTTCAGTTTCGGCACTGCAGGGGCCCGCAATTAAAAGCGGTTCTTTACCTGTTTTTATCCAGGAACTAAGCGGTTGTATGTTTAAATCAAGTTTCATCGTGGTGGTTATTTAGTCCGGAAGTCCGAAAGTCGGAAAGTCCGGAAGATTGTTATCGTTAATGTATTTTAATTGTTAATTTTTTATTTTTTGCTCTTTCTTTCGGACTTCCTGACTTTCAGGCTTCCCGACCTTCTTACTCAACCCAACTTCTTAATCTTTATATAAGTCCTTTTCTCAGGTTTTCTAAATTGGTCGGTAGCAGGCACTTCTTCATGTTTTTCGTACTCGCCCAGTATGTTAAAGTTGTGGGTGTACTTCAATATTTGCTTTACAGCCACATCATACTGGCGGGTTTCTTTCCACTCCACATCTACATAAAAGTTATACTCATTTGGTTTACCTAACACGGGCATGGATTGTATTTTGCTCATGTTAAGGTTTTGCTCCGCGAAGATATTGAGCACCTTAGCCAGCGAGCCTACCTTATTACTTACCTCAAAACACAGTGAAGCTTTATTAGGCGCACCCGGCACCTTATTTTCGTGATTGGTGATAATCAGAAAACGGGTAAAATTCTTTTTGTTCGATTCGATGCGGCGCTCCAAAACATCCAGGCCATATAATTTAGCGGCAAGCGTATTGGCAATAGCAACGGTATCGGTTAAGCCTTCCTCGCGGATGCGTTTGGCGCAGGCGGCAGTATCGCTGCTTTCCACAATTTTAAGGTGCGGGTATTCGTCAAAAAAATCAACGCATTGGCGTATGGCTATGGGGTGCGAGGTTACATAGGTTACATCCTCAAACTTAACGCCCGGCAATGCCATCAGGTGCAGCTGTATAGGTAGATAAACCTCGCCAACGATGGGGAAGCCGTAGCTCATCATCAGCGTATAGTTAGGCAAAATGCTGCCGGCTATACTGTTTTCAATGGCCATTACCACATAATCGGCCTCTTTATTTTGCAGGGCCTCAAATGTTTGCTTAAAAGAGTTGCATTCAATGGTATGGATATTCTCCCCAAAATACTTAAATGCCGCTTCCTCGTGAAACGATGCGCGGATACCCTGTATGGCAACTCTTGGTTTTTCGCTTTTCATAATGCTGTTAAAGCAAAAAATCCCGGCTTGTGGGCCGGGACTTTTCAGTTTCTTTATATGTTTGTTATCGCATATTAGTCCCGGCTCTTACTGTTAAAGTAAAAGTAATAGCCATAAAAAAATGCGGTGTTAAAAGTCATGTTGTTTGTTATTGCGTGGTAAATGTACGGTTTAAAAACAGTTTGTCAATAGAAAATTTTATTTTTTAAAAAAATAAATGGGTTAAACAGAATTTTATTGGGGGAGGGGATTATTGTAAAGTATATTTTCACTAATTTCTAATCACAAATCACTCATCTCTAAATTTGGGCGCCCGGGCGGGCTTTACGCTCATACGCCTGCAGGCCTTAAGCGCAAGGCCGGTATGCGCTTCAATCCCTGGCGCGAAACCTTATAATTGCCTAAACGAATTTTTATCGCTATACCTGCATAAACTAAATGAAAATTTATTCCCAAATGTTATATCAGATATTAACATATTAGAAAACTTTATTACCGTATCATCTTTAAAATGTATTTCATATACATAAAACATATTTGGTGTACGTCCACCAGCAGGCCTATAAATAATTATTTCTTTTATATTACGCTTATCATATGATGTTTCATTATAGCCGCTACTAAAACTAAAAATATCATTGCCCTTTGAGATTTGCAAAACCTGATTTGAGCAACCAAGATATTTCCTAAAAATATATAACAATACTCCACCTAATATTAATGTTAAAATACATGGGACTACTTTTACATATAAAGGTGCAATTGTTGAAAGTATCGCAATAAAGAATATTAAAAAAATCAAAAAGAACATAATAAACGGCCAGCTTATTAATAACACTTTCCAAAATTTCACTTTGTATTCAAAATACTTAGTAAGAAAGTTGGCTTGATTGCCGATATTGAAAAAATGCTTGTCAAACTTTTCTAAATCTAACTGGCCATTAAAAAAATCGGTTACTATCTTGCATGCATCGTCTATGTTCGGTGCATAATATTCATACAAATGATTTTCATTGTCTAAATAATACAGACAGAACTTATCACTAAAATAAAGACCCACTTTTAAGTAATTGACATCTTCATCCTGTATTGTTATGGATGGCCCGGTTAGTTGTACAGCGGTTAAAGCCCTTTCATCATCCCAGGTAAATTTTTTTATCAAATCAATTGTTTCCGCAAGATTTCTTGCTTTCTCATCAGAAAACTCACCTTTTTCATAGGTTTTGTGCTGTACTTTGGATATGAATTCAGGCATTTAAAGGGATAGATTAAAATACTAATTTAATATTTAAAAATGAATTACGGTTATCCCACAAACTTCCCCAACCTCCCCAAAGCCGTTTGCCTCACCTTATTTTGCATAAACGGTGTCCATCCCAATAAATAACCTTTTAATCCAAAGGCCTGCCCGGCCCATTTATAAAAGCTGAAATCATCCGTATGCTTTATTATTTTGCCATTTTCAAACTCAAACTCGGCGTGTACTCTGTTGGTTACCTGCCTGCCGGTTAGGCTAAAATTGTAAACCGCAACCCAATCGGCGCTGCCGGTTTTATCATCAGCCGTGATATTTGTAGCGGTTATTTTTATCCCTGGCGTTTTTAGCAGCATATGCCACATGTTTTTGGCATCGGTGCCTTTTAAGTGGCCAAAAGCCGGGTCGGTAAATTCAATGTTGTCCGCATAGCAGCTTACCATGCCTTCGGCATCGCCGGCGGCAAAGGCATTGTAAAATTTTTGGATGAGATAATTGTAATCCATTGTTGGCTAAGTTTTTTTAATTTACAATCTCCAAAATGGGCTTTTACCTAAGCCGTATCTAATAATATCACTTATAAAAATTTGCTGTACTTTTTGCTCTGATATCATCATACTCGAAAATTTTATAGTTGAGCTATCTTTAAAAAGTATCTCGTATACATAAAAATAGTGCGCGTGGGTATGCTGCCCAATTTTACTTGGCTGATATATAGTTATTTTTTCGATGTTATTTTTATCATATTTATTTTGATTGGGTTCATCACCAAAATAAAAAGTGTCATAATCGGGCGAAATTTGTAGTACTTGATTTGAGCTGGCTAAGTATCTGTAAAAAACATAAACTAATAAACCACCCAAAATAAATACCAAAAGAGCAAAAAATATTTTTTCGGCACTTGTGCCTTTATTTGTAACCAACATCCATAATACTAATGAAAAGATAATGATATTGGGGAAATCGGCTGTGAGCAACCGCAAAAACTTAACTTTATAAGTGGTTAAATCCTGATCTGTATTTGTGCGGTGGGCTTGGTTGTTCATTAGGTTTTGTTATTGGCAATAATAAAGATACAATTATATTCCTTGTCCGCCAGTTCAAGTGTGCTTTACTAATCACTAATCTCTGAACTTTCCTCCCATTCCCGCTGCAACACCCTCGCCGTTTGGCTGCTCCCATCATGGCTCCATCCCGGCGGATTAAAAAAGTACAGTAACTTGTTTTTAAACCCCGGCGCGTGCTTCACATCGCGCAGCAAAGCCTTCCATTCGTGAAAAAGGATGTTTACGGGGCCGGTATATTCGGGCTGATGAGTGAGGCCGTATTTAATAGGTTCGGGCAGGTTCTCTTCGCGGAAAGTGCCGAACAGCCTGTCCCACACAATTAAAACCATACCCATGTTTTTATCCAAATAGGGGATGTTGCTGGCATGGTGTACCCGGTGGTGCGATGGCGTTACAAATATCCAGCCGTACCATTTGGGCAGCGGCACATGATATTGCGTATGCACTATATTGCCGTAAAGCTGGGTAACCAGGTAGGCATATAAAATATCTAATGCGCTAAAGCCGAACAGCGCCAGTGGTAAATAAAAAAACACGCGGTAAAGCGGCTCAAAAACAGTCGACCTAAAACCGGTTGTTAAATTAAAATGCTCGGATGAGTGATGGGTTACGTGCATGGCCCAAAACAGGCGACAATAATGCCCGGTGTAATGCAATACCCAGTATAAAAAATCCTGTGCTATAACCAGCGTGAGCCAGTACAGCCAAACATTTTTAATCTCAAAAAAGCGGAAATGCCAGGCGTAATCCAGCACAAAAAAGGTGGCGAATTTTACCGAAAGGTTAACAATAAATGCCAGGCCGGTTAAGTAAATATTGGTTAGCGTATCCCGCTTCTCGTAAAACTTGCGGTCTTCCCAATAACTTAACCCCATTTCTATAAGGGTTAAAACCACCAGCAAACAAACCAGTATTAATACAGCTTCGTTGCGGGGGTTAATGGATGGCATTTTTTATAGGGTTGCGTAATATTTTAAGCTTTCACAAAGTTCGTCCTCTGTACAAATATTATCAACACTATATTGCCCTATATGTGTTAGCAGGGTGCAATTTATTTTACCGTTCTGGTTCTTTTTATCTTTTTGCATTAAAGCATATAACTCCTCATTGGCGGATTCCTCTATCATATACTTAGGATACAAGCCGCTGATTACATCAGTTATTTCGGTAAGTTCTTCGCTACTCAAACCAATTTTTTTGTGCGATAGCCAGGCTTCGCATATCATACCTATGGCTATAGCCTCACCGTGCGATAAATGCCTGCCTTCATCATGTAACAGCGAATAGGTTTCCACCGCGTGGCCAATGGTATGCCCAAAGTTTAAGCTTTTGCGTATGCCGGTTTCCTTGGGGTCTTCAATAACTACTTTGTTTTTTATTTCAACCGAGCGATAGATCAGCTCCACTGATGGGTGCTCCAAATCGCTGCTTTTTAACAAATTCCAGTAAGCGACATCGCAAATAAGTCCATGTTTAAGCATTTCGGCCAGGCCGGATAGTATTTGCCTGTCGGGAAGGGAGCTTAAAAAATCATACTCAATAAACACCGCTTTTGGCTGTGTGAATGTGCCGATGATATTTTTAATACTGTCGATATCAATGCCCGTTTTGCCGCCAACTGAAGCATCCACCTGCGAAAGCAGGGTAGTGGGCACATGCACAAAATCAATACCCCGTTTAAAGGTTGAGGCTGCAAAGCCGCCCAAATCGCTGATAACGCCACCGCCTAAATTTACCATCAGGCTCTTGCGGTCGGCGCCAAAATCAATCAGCATTTTCCATATACCAATGCAAAAGTCAATGTCCTTGCTTTCTTCGCCGGCATTTATCTCAATAATATCATAATTTTCAAGGTGGCTTATTTTCTCTTTTACCAAAGGCAAACAATGTTCGGCGGTGTTCTCATCTGTCAAAATAAAAAATCGTGAATATTTGCCCTGCTCAATAAATTTTGCCAGTTCGGATATGCTATTTTCGAAATAAATAGGGTAGCTAATGCTCTTAATCGTGTCCATAAGGTTATATCACCATAATCTTGTTATCGCCGAATTCAATCACGTCACCCTTGCGCACTTTAAGGCGTTTGCGGTAATCCACCTGCCCGTTATACTTCACTTCGCCCTCTGTTACAACTATTTGCGCCTCGCCGCCGGTTTGCACCAGGTTGGTAGCTTTTAGTAATTGTATCAGCGGTATATGGTCGCCGTTTAGTTTAAATTCAATCATGGAGCGGCAAAAATAAACTATTCACCGAATAATGAGTGATGTTAA
>Ga0302307_10000671_pt1 | contig 22527 bp, 18 predicted proteins | sample III_Palsa_E3_2_FD_200530 | JGI IMG/M metagenome (GOLD analysis project Ga0302307, IMG submission 200530) | Peat permafrost microbial communities from Stordalen Mire near Abisko, Sweden - III_Palsa_E3_2 | ecosystem: Environmental > Terrestrial > Soil > Palsa > Peat permafrost | place: Sweden... | reverse complement strand
CATGGTCGCGCTCTTTGTGTCTCTCAGGCACCGACCTCTCGCGACGAGCAACTTGAGAAACCTTACACGTGCAGATGAGCGAGAATTTGACCACGATGAATTGCCGAACTTGATCCCTCCAGCACCATGCGACCCTGATCCATGATCAAATAGCGATCGGCGATCCGTTCGGCAAACGAGAGGTTCTGCTCAACGACAACAAATGCAGCGCCTGCGGCCTTCTTCTCGGCAATGATGGCGATCATGTGCAAAATATTTTCCCATTGCACACCTTCGCTCGGTTCGTCGAGCAAGACGATTGGCTGGTCTTCGGCGAGACCGCGCACAAACGACAGCATCTTTTTTTCTCCCCCGGAGAGCGTGCCGGCGTGCTGCGTGAGCCTACGTTCGAGGATCGGAAAGCGATCGAAATAGCGACGGAATGCTCCGATCTGGCGGCTTGTGCGCATGAGGGTGAGATTATCGCGAACTGACAGATCGTCGAACACCGGGCGCTCCTGCGGGCAATATGTCATGCCGTTACGACGGCGCGCGGACGGATCGAGTTGCGAAACCGGTTTGCCGTCGAGAAGGACTTGTCCGCGGTGGCAGGGCAAATAGCCGAAAAGGAGTTTCATAAGCGTGCTCTTGCCGACGCCGTTGCGTCCAAGCACGCAAAGAACTTCGCCGGAATTGGCAGTGCCAGTCAGATCGCGAACGATAGTGGTGCTGCCATAGCCGCCGGTCACTGCCTCGAACGCGAGCCGCCCGGCGGTCATTTCTCGCCCCCGACATAGACCGCGCGGACGGCCGCATCCGCTTGAATTGCCGCGACGCTGCCCTTTGCCAGAAGCGTGCCGTTGTGCAGCACGTAGACCACTTCCGCGAGCTCCTTGACCAGGCTCATGTCGTGCTCGATGACGATGATGGCGCCGCCAAGGCGCTGCGCCGCCCATCGCACAATGCCAATGACCGCCGTTGTCTCTTCCGGCGAAAGGCCAGCGCATGGTTCGTCGAGCAACAACACGCGCGGTTCGGTCAAGAGCGCCATGGCGAGTTCGAGAATTTGTTGTTCGCCGTGCGATAATTCACCGGCTTTACGCTCGGCGGACGCGAGAAAGGGATAACGCTTCTGCAAATCCTCCAGCATCGGGGTGGTCCAGCGCCGCAGCCGAGGGTCGAGCAACTGCAATTTACTTGCCCTGCCGCTCCACAACGCAATGGCAAGATTGTCTGCGATCGATAGGTGTTGGAACACGCTCGGAATCTGAAGCTTGCGCGCAACGCCAAGGCGCGTCACACGGTGCGGCGTCAACCCGCTTACCGACATACCACCGAGATCGATGGATCCAGTCACTGTCGCAAGTTCGCCGCTCACGGCATTGAACATCGAGGTTTTACCCGCGCCGTTCGGGCCGATAACGCAGAATATTCCGGTCGGGTCGAAGTCGAGCGAGAGCCGGTCGAGAATGGTGAATTCGCCGGCGCGGACGCCGATGCTGTTGAGGACGAGGCGCGCAGGCGGGTCGCTGTTGAGACGTTTCGGTGCGGCAATGGCCGGGTGTTTCCGCCGGCTTCTCAGAAAGCGCGCCAATGGGTCGGCGAGCCCGACAATCCCTCTGGGGAACACCAAGACGATGACAATGAAAAACACCGCCATCAGCACTTCCCAAAATGGCAATGTGTCGCGCAATTGCGCGGTGAGCGAGCCAACGAGCAAAGTTCCGATGACGGGCCCGAGGAGGCTTCCGCGGCCACCGACAGCGCTCCAAATCACGAGATCGGCGGAAAGACCGAAGCCCACCGCCTGCGGCGTAACGATTCCTTGCTGCGGCGCATAGATCACGCCGCCGATTCCGGCCATCAATCCGCTCATGCCGAACGCAAATGCTTTCAGCTGATTGGTGTCGAATCCGAATAGCTGAACCCGGCGTTCGTTCTGCGCCAGCGCCCGCCAAAGCACGCCGATCGGCGCGGTATAAAGCCAGCCGGCAATCGCTAGCACGATGAGGAGCGCGGCCGCTGATACGTAGTAAACGTCTGAGAAATCGTTCAGCCCCGGTAGGCCCGGAATGCCCTTAAGGCCGTTGAAGCCTCCGGTCACGGAGTTCCAGCTCGTCGCGATCTGAAATGCCAAGAGCGACAGCGCAAGCGTGATCATGGAAAAATAAGGGCCGCTTTCGCCGCGGCGGCGAAAAACGAGCACGCCGATCGCGTAAGCGAGCAATGCCGACACGATGGCGAAAATCGGCATCGCCAACACGGCGATGATCGGAAGGTCTGCAAAGGCGATGAACGTTAGCCCGGAAAGGTACGCAGCCAGTCCAAAGAACAAGGCTTGGCCGAGCGGCAGGAACCCTGCGCGGCCCCAGCAGAGTCCGACGCCGACCGCGGCGGCTGCGTAGAGCGCATAGAGACCGAGCTGATAAGCCCAAAACGGTCCGAGCAAAAATGGAAGCGCAATCGCAATCAGGACGATGAGGCTAGCTGTGCGCAACGATGCCTCGCGGCCTCAACCAAAGGAACAGGATCGACAAAACTAGCACCGCAAAATAGCCGTCGGTCGCGCTGCTGGTGGCAGACACGACGCTGTCGACTCCGCCTATAACCGCGGCTCCGGACAAAAGACCCGCCGCGCTGCCAAGGCCGCCAACAATAAGGACAAAAAACGCACGCAACACGTAATCCAGTCCCATGAACGGCTGCACCGGGATAAGCGGCGCGAGCATGACGCCGCCAAGGCCGGCGAGACATGTACCGACGATGAATGTCCCCGCTGCGAGCCGTCGCACTGAAATCCCTTGCGCTTGGGCGAGTTCGGGATTGCTGATCATGGCGCGGATGCGGCTGCCGGTGCGGCTGCCGCCATACCAGATCACCAGCCCGATGACGATGATGAGCGAGACCGCGATTAATAACAGCCGGTAAATTGGATATTCTGTATCGAGGAAATGAACGGTTCCGGGAAGCGGGATATTCACGCTGTAGAATCCGAGCCCGAAAATCGCCTCGGCGATCTTACGCAGCAATAAGCTTAACCCCCACGTCGCAACCAGGGTGTCGAAGGGCCGGCGATAAAGCGGACGGATCATGATCCATTCCACCGCCCAGCCGAGAACGCCGCACACGATTAGGGTCAGTGGGACCGCCGCAAGATAAGGCCAGCGGCCGGATTGCGTGACGTAGGCGCAATACGCGCCGATCATGATGAACTCGCCGTGCGCGATATTGAGCACACCGAGCAGCCCGAAGATCACCGCCAGGCCAAGCGCCAGAACCGCAAGTGTGGAAACCGCGTAAACGAGATTGATCGCCTGTGTGACGATCAACGGGTCCATTCACTCAACCCCCAACACCGCGAGTTTCAGTCAGGCTTGCACTCGTCGCCGCTCTTGATGTCGGCGAAGGTCTTGATGATGTTAAACTCGGTGCCGTTGCAGTCGGCGAGGAACATAGTCTTGTCGACATGGCGTCCATGCATCGTCACGTCACCGGAGGCTGTCGGGAAGGTTATTCCTTCGGATGCCGCCATGCACTTCTTCGCGTCGGTGCCACCGGCCTTGGTGACTAGCGTGCTTGCGCAATAGACGCCTTCGTAGCAGTCGGCGCCGATCCGGCCGAGCTGCGGCGCCTTGTCTCCGAACTTAGCCACATAGTCAGCCTTGAATTTCTTCGCCGCCGCGCTCGGGGCATTCTCGTAGTACGACATACAGGAATAAAGGTTCTTGCTGCTGTCGGCGCCAACGCCATGCAGCGTGTTCTCTTCCAGCAATAGCGAGAGCCGCGCAATGTCCTTATCCAGACCAAAGCCGGCGAAGGTTCGGTTGAAGTTGACGTTGTCGGCGCCGACCAGCGTGATCAGGACCGCATCGGGCTTGGCCGATTTGATGCGAGTGACAACCTCTTCAAATTTGTTGGGCGCGCCGAACGGCACGTATTCTTCGGCCGCGACTTTGCCGCCGCTCTCCGCGATGTATTTTTTGGCCTGCTCGTTACATTTGCGCGGCCAGACGTAATCGTCGCCGATCATGTAAATCGACTTTGCGCCCTTGTCCTTCATCATCCAAGTAAGCGACGGCCGAATTTGCTGCTCCGGCGTATCTGCGGTGACGTAGGTGTTGAACGAGCACTCACCGCCTTCGTAGACCGGGGTATAGACGTAAGGCACCTTGCCCTTGATGGTGCCGACGAGTGCCTCACGCGTGGCGCTGTCGTGCGAGCCGACAAAGACGTCGACATTTTCCTCGAGCATGAGGCGGATCGCCGATTTCGTCGTCTCGGCGGGCGGACCGCCGGCGTCGGTGGGAATGAGTTTGATCTGGCGTCCCATGATTCCGCCGGCTTTGTTGATCTCCTCGGTGGCGAGGTCAGCGCAGGCACGCTGAGTAGGACCGAACAAAGATGCCGGTCCGCTCAATGCAATGAAAAGGCCGATTTTGAACTCATTAGCGGCGGTGGCCGGCCGGATCAGTCCTGGCATCGTACCGAAGGCGGCGCCGGCCGCGGCCGCGCCGAGAAGCGTTCGCCGCGTTGGGCCCTGTTTGCGAATGCTCATTTGCTTCTTCTCCTGTTTGCAGTTTTGCGAACAATCATAAAGGTGTGCGCGGCGCCGGGGGTCGAGGGAATAAATTCTCGACCGCTGCCGCAATTGCCAGCAATTGCTGGTCGCTTGCCTCCGGACCCGAAAGCTCGATGCCCACAGGCAATCCAGCAGCGGTCATGCCGACCGGCAAACTGATGCCGGGAATGCCGCCAACACTGCCCGGACTGGTGTTGCTGATAAACGTCGGAAATGTCGGTACCGCTTTGCCGTTGAGCAGAAACGTTTCATCCTCTCCGATTTTCGCGGCCGGCGCCGGAGTCGTCGGGAATACAATGGCAGCGATGCGGTGGTCGCGGAAATGTCGGCCGTAGGTCTCTTGGAGAACTTTTCGCTGCTCCAGAGCTTGGCGGTAGGCTGTCTCGGGGACTGCGCCAGTGCCGACTAGGCTTTGCAGGATTCCCTTTACGTCGGGGCTCGCGACTTTGGCGACGAGGGCCGCGTAGTCCAGTCCTGTTTGATGCTCGGCGAGATAGACATTCAGATCGGCGACCGTCTCGTAAAGCGCGATAGGGAAGCCGGCCTCGCGATCAAGTCTGGCTTCCTCGCTCATATCGACATCGATCAACTCGATGCCGGCATCGGCCAGCCGCTCCAAAGCGCTTCGGCAAATTTTTTCGAGTTCGATATCAAGATTTTCCCAAAAATGCTGCTTCGGCACACCAAGGCGCAGTCCCTTGAGCTGCGCCGCCGCCACCTCAGTAGGACCGCCGGTAACGACGCCGTCCAGCAATGCGCAGTCGGCGACGCTGCGCGTCATCGGGCCAGCAGTGTCGCGCGTGTGCGAAATCGGCACAATGCCGGCCTGTGACCACCGCCCGGTCGTTGGACGAAAACCAACGATCCCGCACAGCGCAGCGGGAATTCGCACCGATCCGCCGGTGTCCGAACCGATGCCGCCCGGCACCACCCGTGCCGACACGGCAACGCCGGTTCCGCCGCTCGACGCGCCCGGAATGTGGTCTGGCGCGTAAGGATTGCGCGCGGGACCGTGAGCGGCGTTGTTGTTGCTGATGCCGTAGGCGAGTTCATGGAGGTTGGTCTTGCCGAAGTTGATGGCGCCTGCGGCGAACAACTTGTCGACAATGACGGCGTTCCTCTTAGGGCGGTTGTTGGCCAGACCCGGCGTGCCGCCGGTCGTGGGCATCTCGGCCGTGTTAAGGTTGTCCTTGAGCGCCAGCGGTACGCCATGGAGCGGGCTAAGCGGTGTGTTTGCGGCGCGCTGCTTGTCGGCTTTGCGTGCGGCCTCGCGGACGCGGTCGGGATCGAGCGCTATGAAGGCGTTGAGATTGGCAAAGGCAGCCGCGCGGGCCAATAACGCATCTGCCAATTGCTCCGCGGAGATCTCGCCGGCGCGGATTGCTTTCGCCGCCGCGCCAACTCCAAGATCGTGAAGCGTTGCCATATGGGTACTCGCAAAAACCAGTTGTGCGACCGGAGTTATTGCCGATCCCCGCAGTCTTTAATGTATCGCCGGTCCGGCCACGGACCATCGGCATAAATGTTGACCCCGTCACAGCAGCCGCTGCCGGGAAATCGCCGCCGCGAGCTCCGCTCGATTGGCACAGCCGCTTTTGGCCATGGCGTTAGAAAGATGAGTGCGTACCGTGCCAAAGCCGATGCCCAGTATCCGGGCGATGTCACGGTCAGTACAACCGCGGGCGACCAGGGCGGCGACCTCATTCTCTCTCGGCGTTAGTCCGTTCTGCCCCTCGCAGCGAAGGAGTGCCCGGCGCAAGTGCGGCTCCAGCGCGTCGAGCAGGTCGGTATCGCGTTCGCAGAAATCGGGACGGCCGCTTCCTCGCCAGATGCGGAGATCGCCGAGATCGCGCTCGCGGTCGAAGATGAACATGTTCACGCCGTGATGCAGTCCGTCGCGCGCCAGGAAGTCATTATAGAACTCAGTGCGCACCAGCCTCTCACGGGGAATGACCTCATCGACCAGCGTTGCGCGCCGCCGGGCGCGGAGCTGGAACGTCATCGGATCGCGGAACTGATACCAATCCTCGTAGCGGCGAAGATTGCCCGGCGCCATGTTGAAACTAAGCGCCTCGTCGAAACGCTGCTTGCGAGAATCCCAAACGTACGAGGCGCCAAAATCCCCGCGCAACAACCGCATCACATCCGCAAAGATCACGGAGCGCGCGTCGACGTCCGGTCCCAGACGCTCAAGTCGCGCGACGATATCGCCGAATAGGCGTAGCTCATCGCCCGTGATGTCGCGAATAACGGTATCCATACCGCCGCCCCGCCGCCACAGAACCCCCACCTAAGCCGGCAGATTGCGCGGAAATTGTTCCTGCGCAGCAGCGAAGCTGTCAAGGCCGCTTGTTAGCCATCAGCTGGCGCGGACGCGGGCAGCGCCGAATGTAGGTCGGGTCTGCCCATCTCGGTGCCGTCACTCATAGCGGCAATTTGCAGTGGGAAGTTGAAGAGCCGGAGAGTGGGTAAGGCGCTGCGTCTTCGGGGAAGAGCTAAAGTTCAGGCGGAGGTTGAACAAACTGCGGGGACGTAAATCGCTGTCCGTTCAAGCTTAAGGAAGCCGTCTCCCAAGTTCATCCTCCAGGTAAATACGAATGGTCTCGTCCAATGACCGGTACGGCGGGAGCGCGGCCGATGCAGAAACGCATTCCGGCCGCGCTTGAGAGCGCGGCCGGAAGTCGTAACGCAGATTTTGTCTATTTAGTCGTAGTTCTTCTTGCAGGGCGGATTGTCGCGGCCGGGCGGCACGAACTTGTCGAATACCGCCTTGGAGAAGCCGAGGCGCTCCTGCACGTTCGGAATGGTCTTCACCACCTTGCTGATCAAGTCGCCTTTTTCGTCTTTCACGACTTCGGTGATGAAATTGGTGCCGATCGCTTGGCGGTTCTCGTCGAGAGTGATGCGCCCGTTCGGCGAGTCAAGGTCGGTCTTGTTCAACGCTTCGCGGAACGCCTTATTGTTGTTGCTCAGATCGCCCTTCACCTCGTCGAGCGCCTTAAACACGGCGTCGACCGAGTTGTAGTAGTTGATGGCGAGCAGTGAAGGACTGGCGAAGGCGTTTTTGAAATAGCCGGTCTTGGCATGCTGCTGGTAGGCTTTCACGAAGGCCTGCCATTTCGGATTTGGATCGTTGTCAGCCATGCCGCTCGCGGCAATAGTGCCGATCAACGCGTCCTTCGCCTTGCCCTTCGACGACAGCACGGTCTGATCGACCATGATGGATCCACCGATGAGGTGGGCGTGACCGCCGGCTTGCTGGTACTGGTTGAGGAAGTTGACGGCGTCGGCGCCGCCAAGGCCGAGATAGATCGCGTCGACGTCTTCCGACAGCAGCTGCGGAATGTACGAAGCGAAGTCCTTTGTGCCGAGCGGCACCCAGAGGCGCTTGGTGATTTGTCCGCCAGCCTTACAATATTCGACCGTCAGACCCATGACCTGCGTGTAAACGAAGGCATAGTCTTCGCCGATGGTGGCGATCTTTTTGTAGCCCTTGACGTTGTAGGCGTAGTCACCAAGGCCGGCGTGCCATTGCGCACCGTCCATGTTGGTGCGGTAGAAGGTCGGCGAGGGGGTGACACCTGCAGACGGATCGCCGTAGGTGGTCTCGAGCGCGCCGGATGCCGCATTCATGACCGTAATCTGCGGCTGGGTCTTCGAGTAGTCGCGGATAGCGATACCTTCCGAGCCCGACAGCGGCGAAATGAGAACGTCGACCTTGTCTTGCTCGACGAGCTTCTTGGCCGCGCGGATTGCCGAGTCCGGACTGGCGTCGGTTGAACCTACGATGGTCTCGACTTCCTTGCCGCCGGCCTTGCCGCCGTGCGCTTCGACGCCGAGATCGTAGCCGCGCATCCCGTCCTCACCGAGAACGGTATATGTGCCTTCGAGCGTCGCGGTAACGCCGACCTTTAGTTTGTCGGCGGCGTTGACCGACCCGGTGCCGACCATCGCGGCAAAACCGGCGACGGTTGCCAATAGTAAGCCCTTGCGCATGAGTTTCCCTCCTGTTTACAGCGCTGCGCCGGCCGAATGCAGTTTGATGCGTTTTCTTGAGGGGGCCGTCGCCCCGTGCCCCGACCGACGTCAAATCGTACCAGCGGCTGGCCCAATTCCACAAGTCCGCCAGCGTCTAAAGCGGGGGCCGCAGTCGTGTCTGCTAGTCTGATTCTTCAGATCAATGGGCAAATCCGACGCCGCGGCGAGCTTGCCACGTGTCGATTTCTCTACTTGCCAACGCGCTCCCGGAGTCGTTTAATCCGTCAAACAAAACAAAGACGTGCGCCTTGGGAGGACGCGAATGAGTACGGCTTTGGCCGTGTGTCACGGCACATTCGGCCGGGTAACCGTCTATCGCCTCGACAAGCCGATGCGCACGCACGCGCACCGCGAAGGGCATTTGACCTTCCTGCTGAGCGGTCCACCTGCAATTGTGACCGTCAACGGGGTACCGCACTTGGTTAACGAAAGTGCGGGAGTGGCCATCAACCCTTGGCAGCCGCACGCGTTTCAGCCTTGCTCGACCGATGAGCCCTCTATCTATCTCGTCGCCTACATCTGCGATCGTTGGCTCGACCGGGACCATGAAGGCCGCGGCAGTTTGCGGTTTGGTGCCAATGGTATCCAGGTTGGAACCACCATCCGTTCGATCGCCGTCAGTCTTGCCCACACGCTCGTGACCAACGCGAGCTATCGCATCATTAATCGATACTTGAACCAATTGCTTGATGCGAGCTTTAATGAATCCTGGACAGGAGGCAGTCGGGGCAGCCTGTACGCCAAACAGCGAACGCCGATAGACTTTCGCGTGCGCAAATCGCTGCGATTGTTGGATGATGGCCTCGCCCAAGGCTTGGAACTCGACACCGTCGCGCGCGATGCTGGGTTGTCGCGCCCGCATTTCTATAAGCTATTTCGTGAGAACACAGGAGTTACGCCCGCCCTTTACGCCAATACCATGCGGGTCGAGCGGGCGCTCGATCGCCTGACTTCCTCGCAAATTTCGGTCACAGATATCGGGTTCGAGCTCGGCTTTTCGTCACAAAGTCATTTCACCCATTTTTTCGCCGCCAACGTCGGAATAGCGCCCACGCTCTACCGAACCATTGCGCGTGTGGTAAGCGACTAGCCCCGCTCCCGGCACGCCTTGCGAAAAATCAGACTGTAAAACACGCGGCCGCGGGTCCGCTCGGCTAGCTTTCGCCGGCGCAGGAGTGGCAGCGGTGTCGACCATCTTTGGCGATGACGGAGCAGCTCAAGGCGGCGGACGCGGTGATGCGCTCGGCCGCTGGATCGGACGCCATCCGATCTGGGCGCTGATTATTGCCGTTGCGGTCATATTTTTTGTGTGGCTTGTGCTGGCGCCCTGGCCGACGGGCTTCGAAGATGTTCTCGGCAAGAAGCTAATTTTCATCAACGCGCTGTTCAACGGCATTACGCTCGGCGGACTCTATTTCCTGGTGGCAACCGGCTTCACGCTGATTTTCGGCTTGATGCGCAATGTAAACCTGGCGCACGGGTCGCTCTATCTGTTCGGCGGCTATATGGGCTACGAGGCCGGCGATCTGACTGGGTCGTGGCTGTTTGGTTACGTCATCGCGTTTATAAGCTGCGCGATCGTCGGCATCGCCATGCAGTTCCTTATCTTTCGACGCATGGAGGGCCAGGATCTGCGCCAGACCCTGGTGACGCTCGGACTGTCGATTATCTTCTCCGATCTGATGGTCTGGGTCTGGGGCGGTAACGCCATCCAGATCGACACTCCGGAGTATCTTGAGGGGCCGATAGCGACGCCGATCATTGTAGCCGTCAAATCGAGCGGTGAAAGCGTCTTTCTTTACTATCCGCGGGTGCGGCTCGTGATTTTTGCCGCGGCCGTCGTGATCGGCATCGGCATGTGGCTCGCGCTCAACCGCACCCGGGTTGGCGTCATGATTCGCGCCGGCGTTGACGACCGCGACATGCTCTCAGTGCTCGGCTACCGGGTCCAGTTGCTGTTTGTACTGGTCTTTGCCTTCGGCGCCGGACTTGCCGGTATGGCCGGCATAGTTGGCGGCACCTTCCAATCGCTATCGCTTGGCGAAGACTCGCACTTTCTGTTGGCATCTCTGGTGGTGGTCATTGTTGGCGGCATGGGATCAATACCGGGCGCCGCGCTTGGCGCCCTTATCATCGGTGTCTCCGAGCAAATAGGCACGGTCTACTTTCAGAATTATTCGACCGTCTTGAGCTTTCTAATCATGGTCATTGTGCTTGCGCTGCGCCCGCAAGGATTGTTGGGGAGGCAGTAATGGCGCTGCTGCAAACCGCGCAAGAGGGGACTCTCGGCGTCGGAACGGCCCAGCGCGGCGGCGATTTTAGCCAGTGGGTGTCTCGCCACGCGGCGATTCTTTTGCTCGGCCTGTTCATGTTGTTGTTTCCCGTCATCGCCAATGATTTTTTCCTGCGGCAGATCGCCGGATGGACGATGATCCTTGGCATGATTGCCCTGTCGCTGACATTCCTTGCGGGCTACGGCGGCATGGTGAGCCTGGCGCAGATGACGGTGGCTGGTCTTGCCGGTTACATGATCGCGGTGTTTGGCGTGAGTTCGCTTCCGAAGGTCAGCCTGTTCTGGCCCTGGTGGGCGGCTGTACCGATGGCCATCGTCATCGCCGTGGCTTTCGGGACGCTCGCCGGCGCGCTCTCGGCGCGCACGGAAGGCATCTACACAATTATGATTACGCTCGCGCTGGCGACGTCCTTCTTTTATTTGACCCTGCAAAACTGGCCGATCTTTAACGGCTTCAGCGGCTTTACCACTATTCCGGCGCCGCATTTCTTTGGCGTGGATTGGGGCGCGCCAGTCCCCCTCTATTACATGATTTTGTTTTTTGCGGCGCTGAGTTATGCCGTGGTACTTTACGTTTCACGGGCGCCATTCGGTCTCGCTCTGCAGGGCGTGCGCGACAATCCGCGCCGGATGGAAGCGATCGGCTACAACGTGACAGCCCATCGCATCGCAGCCTACGCCTTCGCTGCGGTAATTGCGGCCGTCGGCGGCATCCTGCTCGTCTGGCAGAACAATCAGATCTCGCCGTTCTCGGTGGGCGTTGACGTTGTCATCAACCTTCTGATCATCGCGGTTGTCGGCGGACTCGGCCACCCGATCGGCCCATTCGTCGGCGCCCTGATTTATGTGTTCTTGCGCACGTTCGCGCTTGATGCGCTGGTGGCAGTCGGTCTCGACGGGCGCCGGTTCCAGACTCTGATCGGATTAGGTTTTCTCGTCATCGTTCTGTTCTCGCCCGACGGCGTAGTTGGGATTTGGCGACGTTTGAGAGACCGGGCGCGCTCATCCCAGAGGACAAGCCGCCGATGAGCTCGATTGCCGAACGAATGGCGGCCGCCGGCACCGGCAACGCGATCGAGTTGCGCGGTGTGAGCCGCACGTTCGGGGCGCTTGCGGCGCTGACTGATATTACTCTTAGCGTCCGCCCCGGCGAGCGCCGCGCGGTGCTTGGATCTAATGGCGCAGGCAAGACCACCCTGCTTAATTGCGTCACTGGCGATTTCCCGCCGACGTCAGGAACGGTGCGCTTTTTCGGCGAGGACGTAACCACGCTTCCGCCGCATGAGCGTATTCGTCGTGGACTACGGCGCACCTACCAGATTTCGCTGCTGTTTTCGCGCCTGAGCGTGCGCGATAATGTTTATCTCGCGTGCCGCGGGGTGTCGCGCGGGCGCTTTTCCTTCATTCGGACGCGTGCCAGCGACGGGCTTATGCAGTCGGTCGTCGACCTGATTGCCCTAGTTCACCTCGAAAACGTAGCCGATCGTCCGGTCGGAGAACTGGCACACGGCCAACAACGCCAGCTGGAGATCGCGCTCGCGTTAGCGGGGGCGCCAAGATTCATTCTACTCGATGAGCCAGCGGCCGGACTCTCGCCGACCGAGCGTACCGATTTGGTGGCGATTCTCACCGCGCTTCCCGCTCATATCGGCTACATTATTATTGAGCACGACATGGCCGTGGCTTTGCGCGTCGTCGAAAGTGTCACGATGATGCACAACGGCCGCATTTTCAAGGAGGGCACGCCTAGCGAGATCGAGGCGGACCCGGAAGTGCAGGAACTCTATCTCGGGAGCACCGGCCATGCCTGAGCGCCGCACCCCCGATCTTTTGGAAATCAGGGGATTGAACGTCTTTTACGGCCGCAGCCACGCCTTGCAGGGCGTGGATTTGCGGCTCGAGCACGGAATTCTTTCCCTGGTCGGCCGCAACGGAATGGGCAAGACGACGCTGTGCAAGGCAATCGTCGGCCTTCTTCCGGTTGCGAGCGGTTCGATCCGTTTCATGGGCGAAGAGCTTGTCGGGCGCTCGCCCGCGGAAATCGCGCAGCTCGGCCTCGGCTATGTCCCGCAGGGACGGCGGCTCTGGCCTTCACTCACCGTTGATGAGCATCTGCGGCTCGCCGCCGGCAGTGGGCGAGCGTACTGGAATATTCCGCGTGTCTACGAAGCCTTCCCGCGCTTGGCCGAGCGTCGCAACAACCGCGGCAATCAGCTCTCAGGCGGCGAGCAGCAGATGCTCGCCATTGCCCGCGCGTTTCTTCTCAATCCGCGTCTGCTGATCATGGATGAACCGACCGAAGGGCTCGCGCCGGTCATCGTCCAGCGCGTCGAAGAAATTTTGGTCAATCTCGGTGAGCAACGCGAAATCGGTGTTCTCGTTGTCGAGCAGAACATCGGCGTCGCGTGTGCGGTCGCAGAAAAAGTCGCCATCATGATCAATGGCCGCGTCAACCGGGTGATGGAAGCGGCCCGCCTCGAAGCGGATCGTGAACTGCAACAGCGTCTCCTCGGCGTCGGCCAGCACGCCGAGGAAGAGGAGTTGCGGGAGGAGATCGCAGCCGTCACGCGCGGCGAAGAGGCCGCCCATCCGGCCAGACCCCGCGGACCGGTGCGCGTTTACATTTCCAATCCGACGCCGCCGACACGCTGGTCGCAGCCGACATCTACAGCCCAAATCGAGGGCGCTGCGCGCACTCGCACCAGTGCCCCTGAAGCGGCAACGTCCGGCGCGATCGGGCCCGCGATCGAATTGCGGCCGATCCAGCGCGGCGGCGTTGCCCCGGTGATCGTCGCCGGAACCCTCGACACCAAGGGAGTGGCGCTGCGCTTTTTGCGCGATCAGATTGCCGCCGCGGGCGTGCGCGTCGTTCTGGTCGATCTTTCGACCTCCGGCGGCCCGTCGCCGGCAGACGTGCCGCCACATCATGTTGCCACTTATTTTCGCGGCGGGCCGAATGCGGTGTTCACCGGCGACCGCGGCGCCGCCATCACTGCAATGGCCGAGGCATTTGAAGCCTGGATCCGTCGGCAGGACCGGGTCGGCGGACTTATCTCCGCCGGCGGCTCCGGCGGCAGTTCGCTGGTCGCACCCGCCATGCGGGCGTTGCCCATCGGGGTGCCAAAGGTTCTGATTTCGTCGGTCGCTTCTGGCAACGTCGCGCCTTACGTCGGGCCGTCCGACATTCTCATGCTTTATTCGGTGACCGACATCGCCGGATTGAATTCCGTGACGCGGCAAATTCTCGCCAACGGCGCCGCGGCCATGGTCGGCATGGTGAAATCGCGCGGCGCCGCTGCCACGGAGCCGGACAGGCGCCCGGCGCAGCGCGGCACGGAAAAGCCGGCAATCGGCCTGACGATGTTTGGTGTGACCACGCCTTGCGTCGACGCCGTCGTTGATGCGCTCGAAGACGATTTCGAATGCCTTGTTTTCCACGCCACCGGCGTCGGCGGGCAATCCATGGAGAAGCTCGTCGATTCCGGCGACCTCGCCGGCGTCATCGATATCACCACGACGGAGGTTTGCGATCTTCTCTGCGGCGGCGTACTGCCGGCAACCGAAGACCGCTTCGGCGCAATCATCCGCACGCGCGTGCCCTATATCGGTTCGTGCGGAGCGCTCGACATGGTCAATTTTGGTCCCATGGCCAGCGTTCCCGAGCGCTATCGCGGCCGCACGCTGCACGTCCACAATCCAACGGTGACGTTGATGCGCACCACGCCCGAAGAGAGTGCGCGCATTGGGCGTTGGATCGGCGAGAGGCTCAATCTGATGGAAGGGCCAGTGCGCTTCTTTCTGCCCGAGGGCGGCGTATCGGCGCTCGACGCGCCGGGCCGCCCATTTTCCGATCCGCGCGCGGATGAGGAATTGTTCAAGGCGCTGGAAACGACGGTGCGGCATACCTCATCGCGCCGTTTGATCCGCGTGCCCGCAAACATCAACGACGCGCAATTTTCGGCTGACATCGCTGGCGAGTTTCGCCGTTTGTTCAGCGGCCGGCTCACCCGCCGACGAGCAAGGGGATAGAACCGTGCCTCGTATTCCACGGTCCGAGATCCTGGCGCGGTTCCACGCAATGAAAAACCGCGGGGAACCGATTATTGGCGCCGGGGCCGGCACCGGTATCTCCGCCAAAGTGGAGGAGAAAGGGGGCGCCGATCTCATCGTGATCTACAATTCCGGACGCTACCGCATGGCTGGGCGCGGCTCGCTTGCGGGCATGATGCCGTTCGGCGACGCAAACGGTGTCGTTCTGGACATGGCGCGTGAGGTTCTCCCCGTGGTCGGCGCGACGCCGGTGCTTGCCGGCGTTTGCGGCACCGATCCATTCCGGCAAATGGACGTGTTTTTGGAAGAGATCATCCGTCTGGGCTTTAGCGGCGTGCAAAATTTTCCGACGGTCGGACTGATCGACGGCACGTTCCGAATGGGTCTCGAGGAGACCGGCATGGGCTACGGCTGCGAGGTCGAGATGATCGCCAAGGCACGTGCGCGCGATCTCCTTACCACGCCGTATGTGTTCAATCCGGCAGACGCCGAAGCGATGGCCAGCGCCGGCGCCGACATACTGGTCTGCCATTTCGGCCTCACCATCGGCGGCTCGATCGGGGCTGAGACAGCGACCAAGCTGGAAGACTGTCCAGCGCTCGCTGATGAAATGGCCGAGGCGGCGTTAGCGGTCAATCGCGATGCCTTGATCCTGGTTCACGGCGGGCCGATCGCGGAACCCGCCGATGCCGATTACGTCCTTAAACGTGCCCGCCACTGTCATGGTTTTTACGGCGCGTCTTCGATGGAGCGTCTGCCCGTCGAGCGCGCGCTTTTCGAGCAGGTAGTGAAGTTCAAAGCAATCAAGCGAGCTTAGCGCAGAGTGAAAAACGGCCCACGCCGGATCGAGCATCCGGCGGGGCAGGGAGGAAGGAAGATGTCCGTCGCCATTATCGGCAGTCTGATCATCTGGCTGATCGTCGCGGTCATTGTGATCGCCGTCGTGGTCTATTTCGTCAACTGGCTCTATCACCGCTCGTCGAAGGAGGTGTCATTCGTGCGCACCGGCCTGTTCGGCGAAAAAGTGGTGATCAACAGCGGCGCGTTCGTTCTTCCGTTCATCCACGAAATCACACCGGTGAACATGAACGTCCTGCGCATGCAGGTGGTGCGCAATAAAGAGGATGCGCTGATTACCAAGGACCGGATGCGGGTCGATATCGAGTCTGAGTTTTACGTGCGCGTCCCGCCGACCCGCGAGGCGGTCACGATCGCTGCAGCGACACTCGGCCGAAGAACCATGAACGTCGCCGAACTCGACGCGCTCCTCGCCGGCAAATTCGTTTCGGCGTTGCGCGCGGTCGCCTCCGAAATGACCATGGAAGAGATGCACGAGCGGCGCGGCGAATACGTCTCCCGCGTCAAGGATTCGGCTAAGGAGAGCCTCAAGCAGAACGGCCTCGAGCTGGAATCAGTGGCGATCACCGACCTCGATCAGACCGATCTCGAATTTTTCAACCCGTCAAACCGGTTCGACGCCGAAGGGTTGACCAAACTGATCGAGGACATCGAAGCCCGGCGCAAGCTCCGCAACGACATCGAACAGGACTCGATGATCCTCATTCGCAGCCGCAATCTCGAAGCGGAGAAACAGGCGCTCGACATAGACCGCGAGAGCGAAAGCGCGCGGCTCACTCAGGAGCGTGACATCGAGGTCCGCCGCGCGGTACAGCGCGCCGAACTGGCGCGTGAGCGTTCGCTGCGCGATACGGAGGCCGAGCAGGCGCAGATTGCCGGCCGCGAAGAGGTCGAGAAGACGCGCATCGCGCATGAGCGGGCGATCGCGGAAGCGCGAATCGTCTCGGAGCGGGAAATCCGCGAACGCGAAATCGAGCGGGGCCGCCAAGTCGATGAGGCCGAGATCGCCGCCCGCGAGCGGGTCGAGCGCGCACGCATCGCACAGGAGCGCATCGTCACCGAGGCTCGCATCGCCCGCGAGGAGGACGATCAGCGCCGCGAGATCGAGCGCCAGCGCAACGTCGAGCACGCCGAAATAGCGGCGCGCGAGGAGACGGAGAAGGCGCGGATTGCCCAGGAGCTGGCAGTTGCCAGTGCACGCATCGCCATGGATGAGGAGAACCGGCGGCTCGAAATCGAACGTACCCGTAACCTCGAGCAGGCGGAGATCGCCGCGCGCGAGACCACCGAACGCGCCCGCATTGCGCAGGAGCGCATAGTCACCGATGAGCGGATCGCGCTCGAAGAGGAAATCCGCCGCCGCGAGATCACGCGCAACCGCGCCGTCGAGGAGGAGGAGATTACGGCTGCCAAGGCTACGGAAGGCGCGCGCATTGCCCGCGAAAAGGCGCTCGCGTCCGAGCGCATTGCGGCCGAGCTCGCTACCCGGACTTTGGAAATCGAGCGCACGCGCTCGCTGGAAAAAACCGACATTGAGGCGCGCGAAATGACCGCGGCTGCGCGCATCGCCCAAGAGGAACGCGTTCGCGCGCTGGATATCGCCCGTACCCGCTCGATTGAAGAAGCGGAAATCGCCGCGCGTCAAACGGTGGAAGCTTCCCGCATCGCTCAGGAAAAGAAGATCGCCGTCGAACGAATCGTAGCCGAAGAAGAGACGCGAAACCGCGAGATCGAGCGCATCAAGGCGATCGAAGAAGCGGAAATTGTCGCGCGCGAATCGACGGAGTCCGCGCGCATTGCTCTCGATAAGAAAATTGCCGCGGACCGGATCGAGGCTGAGCAGGATACCCGAGGCCGCGAAATCGCCCGCAACGAAGCGATCGAGGCGGCCGAAATCAACTCGCGCCAGATCGTCGAGTCGACCCGCATCTCACAGGATCGCAAGATCGCCGGCGAAAGAATATCGCGCGATGAGGAGGTGCGTTCGCTCGAGATCGCCCGCAACCGCACGGTGGATACCGCCGAAATTGCGGCGCGCCAGACGATTGAAGAAGCCCGCATCGCACAGGGGAAGCAGCTTGCGGCGGAGCGTATTGCCGCCGAGCAAGATACCAAGTCGCGCGATATCGCCCGCGAGAAGGCCATCGAAGACGCCGAGCTTAAGCGCCGCGAAGCGATTGAAACGGCGCGCATCGCCACCGAATTGGCGCTGGAGCGCGAGCGGATTACATCGTCGCAAGCCCGCGAGATCCTCGATACCGAGCGCCGCAAGCTCGTTGAGATCGCCGATCAGGACCGATCCATTGAGGTCGCGTTCAAGCTCGTCGAGCGCGCCGACTCCGATCGGAAGCTCAAGGAAGCCAACATCGTCGCGACCCAGCAGGTTGAACGCGCAGACGTCGGCCGCGAGCAGTTACTCGACCTCGCCCGGCTTGAGCGGCGGCGCGCTGTCGAGCAGTTCGAGGTTTCCCGGGTACAGTCGTTGCAGGAGTCCGAGATCGCCGCGCGCGAGGAGGTCGAGCGCGCCCGCATCGCATCCGACCGCGGACTTGATGAAGCCCGAATCATTCGCGAACGCGAGCTGCGGCAGCTGGAGATTGGCCGCGAAACCGCGGTCGAGACTGCGCGGATGGAGAGCAACATTGAGATTCATCGAAAGTCGCTCGAACAATCCGCGGCACACGCCGAGGCGGAAGCGGCTCGTGCTCAAGCGGTGGAGGCAGAGGAGCGCGTCAAAACGGTCCGCGAAAGCGAAGTGGCGCGCCGGCGGCACGCGGTCGAAGTGTTGATCGCCGAAAAGGAAGCGGAAGAAACCCGCATCGCGGCCGCCGCCGAACAGGTGCGTGCCGCCGTCGAGGCGGAATCGCAGCGGCTGCTCAATGAAGCCGAGAACGTCCTCTCCGATTCGGCCCGCGCCTCTCTGTTCCGGCGCCGGCTGCTTGATCGCATCGAAGGAATCGTGCGTGAGAGCGTCAAGCCGATGGAGAAGATCGAGGGCATCCGCATCCTCCAGGTCGACGGTCTCAACGGCGGCGGTGGCGGCGGGAGCGGGCGCAGCGCCACCGACGAGGTCATCGATTCGGCGCTGCGCTATCGCGTGCAGGCGCCGCTCGTCGACCAAATCCTTGCCGAAATCGGAGTCGACGGCGGAAGCTTGTCGCGCATGCCGGGCCTCATTCGCGAGGCGCGCGACCTGCAGGGAATTCGCAAGGAGACCGCGCCCAAGAAGCCGCCGGAAGGCGGATCGTCGGGCTAATGGGATAGTGAAGCGGACAGAAAGGAGGGGAGACTCATAATGGCTCGTGTTTATGTTTCGAGCGTCATTAACAGCCGTTCCGACCGTGTCTGGCAGCGGGTACGCGATTTCAACGGACTGCCTTCCTGGCACCCGGGTATCGCCGAAAGCCGGATTGAGAACGGTGAACCGTCGGATAAGATCGGCTGCGTTCGCGATTTTCGCCTGCGTAACGGCGATCGCATTCGCGAAAAGCTTCTCGGCCTTTCGGATTTCGATCTCTTCTGCACTTACTCGATCTTGGAATCGCCGATGGGCGTCGAGAATTATGTGGCGACATTGCGCCTCACCCCGATTACCGACGGCGACCGTACCTTCGCCGAATGGACCGCCGAATTCGACTGCGTACCGGAGCGCGAAGCCGAGCTGGTCTCAAATATCGGTGGCGGCGTCTTCCAGGGTGGATTTGATGCGCTTAAACGCCAGTTCGGAGGTTGACGCGTGATTCGCTTGGTCCGCTCGACCATCATCGATGCCCCGACGGACGAGGTATGGGCGCTGCTGCGCGACTTTAATGGTCACGATCAATGGCATCCGGCGGTTGGGAAAAGCGCGATCGAGCGTGGGCAAAGTTCCGACAAGGTGGGGTGTGTCCGCCACTTTTTTCTGCGCAACGGTGCCGAGCTACGCGAGCAGCTGCTCACATTGTCGGATTTGGAACAGAGCTTTAGTTATTGTTTGCTGGACACGCCGGTTCCCTTATTTAACTACGTCGCTCACGTGCGGCTCGCCCCAGTCACTGACGGTAATCGTACGTTTTGGGATTGGCGTTGTTCGTTTTCGACCCGCAAAGGCGAGGAAGCCGAAATGGCCCGCATGGTCGGCGAGGATATCTACGACGCCGGTTTCGTGGCGATCCGTAACCGTTTGTCAGCCTCGGCGGGATTAGAGGGTAGGGCGTGAGCATCACTGTCAAGACTTACGCTCGGTTGGCCGAGGCGGTAAACGCGCTGTCGAGCGAACGCGCGGCGCATTTTCTAGGCGGCGGCACGCTGATCATGCGCGCGGTCAATGAAGCCGATCCGAGCGTGCAGACCATTGTGCGATCGACCGATCCGGTTCTTCTTCACATCGGCGTATCTTCAGGACGTATCGAACTGGGCGCCGGTGTGACTATGGCCGCGATCCTTGCTGAGCGCGAACTTTCGTTTTTGCATCCCGTCGCGCGCGCGGTTGGCGGCCCGGCGGTGCGCGAGGCCGCAACTGTCGGCGGCAACCTGTTTGCCCATAGTCCGTACGGCGATTTCGCGGCGGCCTTGCTTGCGCTCGACGCAACGGTCGCCCTCGCCGGCGGCTTCGGCCAGCGCGAACAGCCACTCGAGGAGTTTCTCGGCCGCCGCGATCGCGGAAACGCCGTGGTCGCGTCCGTCGCGTTCAAGCGCCCGCTGCCTGACAGCTTCCGTTTTTCCAAAGTCACCCGCGTCCATCCCAAGGGCATTTCGGTTCTGTCGATCTCCGCGCAAGTTCCGTCGGCCAGCGGACGCGTTACCGGTGCCCGCATCGCCTATGGGGCCATGGCGCCGACGCCGGTGCGGGCCAAGGCCGCGGAGCGCGCCCTCGAAGGCCGCGCGCTCGACGCCGCCGGAATCGCTCCCGCGCTCGCGGTCGCCGCCGACGGCACGTCGCCGGCCGACGATGCCATCGCCAGCGCGTGGTGGCGGCGCGAGATCCTGCCGGTTCACTTGCGCCGCTTGCTCCTCGGCGCCGCTGCATGAGGGATCGATGAAAACTCCGATCCAATTCATTCTGAACGGCGAGGAGGTCGCCGCTTTCGTCGAGAGTGGAAGCAACCTGCTCGACACGCTGCGTGAATCGGTCGGTGATTTGTCGGTGAAGGGCGGCTGTTGGCAAGGTACATGCGGAACCTGCACGGTGTTGATCGACGGGGTCCCGCGCGTTTCGTGCGTCACTTTGGCGGAAACTTGCGCCGGGAAATCGATTGAGACGACGGCAGGCCTGCGCCGCGGCCCAGATTTGCATCCGCTGCAAACGGCTTTCATGGAACGCTTCGCCGCTCAGTGCGGCTATTGCACGCCGGGAATGCTGATGGCCGCGAAGGCGTTGCTTGACCGCAATCCCAATCCCACACGCGCCGACGTGATCGACGCGATATGCGGCAATATCTGCCGCTGCACCGGTTATGAACCGATCATCGAGGCCGTGCTCGATGCGGCTCATGGCGACGCGCGACGCCAGGCCTGAAGGACACCCCCATGCTTGAATTTCGCAAAGATATCTTTGCCGACGAGCGCGACGACAACCTAATCGAGGTCGGGCAACCGACGGCGCGCCAGGACATTTTGGGCCACGTTACCGGTACCTCGCCCTATTACGACGATCACCGTTTCGGCAATCTTCTGCATCTGAAGATACTGCGCAGCCCGCACGCGCACGCGCGCATCCGCTCCATTGACGATTCAGCCGCCGCGCGCGCGCCCGGCGTGAAACGCATCATTCGCGCCGCCGACGTACCGGTCAATCTGAACACGCTCTTGAGCCTCATCCAGTTCGGCAAGGACGACGAGCCGTCGCTTGCGTCCGATGTGGTGCGCTACAAGGGCGAGCCGATCCTCGGGATTGTCGCAACCAGCGAGCGCGCCGCACTCGAGGCAATGGCACTGGTACGTATCTCCTACGATCAGCTGCCCGCGGTATTGGACGTCGAGGAGGCACTCAAGGCGGGCGCGCCGTCGGTCAATGCCACCTATCCGAAGAATACATTCGAATATTACGGCAAATACGATCATCAGAAACTGCGTTACGGCGACGTCGAGGCGGCGTTCAAGCAAGCCGACATCGTGCTCGAAGATCGTTATCAGATGTCGCCAATCGAGCATGCGCCAACCGAGACCAACGGCTCAATCGCCGTGCCGGATACTAATGGCCGCTTCATCGTCTATACCTCGACGCAGGCGTTGTTCTTCTCGCTTGACACTTCCGCCAAGATCAACGCCATGCAGTCGAACCAGCTGCATTTCATCGGCGGTACTGTCGGCGGCGGCTTCGGCGGCAAGGTCGATACGCTGACCGAACCGCTCTCTATTCTCGCGGCGCGGTTGACTGGAGCGCCGGTGCGCTACCGTTTCGGCCGCCACGAGGAAATGCAGTTCGGTTCGCCGCGCGGTGCCGAGCGCATCTACGTAAAGGACGGCATCATGAAGGACGGGCGTATCATCGCCCGGCAGGTACGCTGTTATTTCGATTCCGGCGCCTACACCCGGCTTTCGAGCTACGCGGTGGTCAAATGCACCGCCCATATTCCCGGTCCGTACACCATCCCGAACGTCCATGCCGACGTCTATTGCGTTTTCACCAATCGCACGCCGGCGACCGCCATGCGTGGCTTCGGCGTCACCGCCGTGGACTTCGCGATGGAGTGCCATGTCGACAAGGGCGCAGTGGCGGTTGGGATGGATCCACTCGAATTCCGCATGC
>Ga0302307_10000670_pt1 | contig 22529 bp, 13 predicted proteins | sample III_Palsa_E3_2_FD_200530 | JGI IMG/M metagenome (GOLD analysis project Ga0302307, IMG submission 200530) | Peat permafrost microbial communities from Stordalen Mire near Abisko, Sweden - III_Palsa_E3_2 | ecosystem: Environmental > Terrestrial > Soil > Palsa > Peat permafrost | place: Sweden... | reverse complement strand
GCGGCACCGCTGAGAGAGCGAAAACCACACTCAGCGCGGCAGCCGCCATTACTCCCAACTTCACCACGCCCTCCCCACCACGCCCCTATCTCCGCATCGCCCAAGATCAAGTGCAATTGGGGCGGCGCTTGGGCGCGAAGCAAAATTCCCGCTCATAGGCGGGCGGCCCCACGCGAAGTCGCTCAACGGCGCCACGCCATGCGTCCACTAAACGACTCTGGTGATGGCGAAAAGGTTGTCGTGCGCGCACTCCCGCCAAAGGGCGCCTCCAGCGTGAACTCGCTGGCCGTAATGACCTTCGAATACAGCGGGAGGATATCGAGCATGGCGTTATAGTTTCCGTCGGTGAAGCCGCTGGTCGCGTCTTTGATGAGGATGGCGTTGTAACCCATATTGGCGGCGCGTTTGATGGTGGTCGCCACCACGTGCTCAATGCACTGGCCGCTGACGAACACATGGCCGATGTTGTTGGCGCGGAGGATCCTTTCGAGATCGGTACCCTCAAAGCTGTCGGAGCCGTAATTGACGACAATCGGCTCGTTGGTCTGCGGCCTTAAGGCATCGATGACATCGACTTCCCAGGTGCCGACGATTCCCTTGTTCTCGTCCTTGGCGCCCTGCAGAAGAGGATAGTGCTGATCCTCCGGCAGCTCCGGAAACCCGGGGCGCCAGCCGATATTGACGAAGATCGTCAGTAGGCCGCGACCACGGGCGGTCGCCAACACCCTCTGTGCGTTGCCAATCGCGCCGTTCTTTTCAATCTGCCGGCACAGATTCTTTCCCCACACGCCTTTCGGATCGCAAACGCTGTTCTGCCAGTGCAGCATCAGCAATGCGGCCTCTGCGGATACGCGCTTGCTCATAACTTCGCCCTCTGAAGAACGACTGTTACATTCGTATCGGTTTTGTGGGAGTGTTACTCATTAGAACTTGGATTTCTGAGCTTCGACGCACGGCGGCGCGCACATCTTAGTCTGGATCACTTGCGGCGGCCGAAAGGTGAGCGCAGAATCTAACGCTGTGTTGCCAGGTCCAAGCCTGCGCTCTTGTGCTTGGGCTCGGAATTTGCGATGTTGACATAGGACAGCATTGCTGTCCCAATTTGTGGCCGACGGCGCGCGGCCCGGCAAGGGGGGCCGGGACAGGCGCCCCGGCCAGCCGCCGTGACGAGGGCGCGTCGGACGGCGGCAGACAAGCAGCCTGGGCCGCGCGGCGGTACAAAGGTTGCCTTCAGAATGCAGTAGCTCGCCCTCGGCGCCGGAAGACGCGATCCTGCGCGGGGCGCATTATGCCGGAACTCCGACCCGGAACGGTCGGGGTGCTGGTGGGGAGTGCGAGACGACCATGGGCCCCGCGAGTTTCGGCCTGTTCGATCCGGCGCTGGAGAAAGATTCCTGCGGTGTCGGCTTCATTGCCGATATCAAAGGCCGCGCCTCGCACCGGATCGTCGAGGATGCGCTCACTATTCTGGTCAACCTCGAGCACCGGGGCGCCGTCGGCGCCGATCCTCGCGCCGGCGATGGCGCCGGCATTCTGGTGCAAAAGCCGCACAAATTTTTTGCCAAGAAGGCCGCCGAACTGGGCTTCGAACTGCCGCAGCCCAGCCATTACGCGGTAGGCGCGCTGTTCCTCCCGCACGACGCCGAATGGCGGCGGGAAATTATGGAGACCTACGTCGAGGTCGCCGAACAGGAAGGCATGACGCTCCTCGGCTGGCGCGACGTGCCGACCGACAACTCCACTCTCGGTGAATCGGTCAAGCCGACCGAGCCGGTCCACAAGCAGGTCTTTCTCGCCCGCGGCTCCAGGATTCGGTCGGAAACCGAGTTCGAGCGGCGGCTTTACATCCTGCGCAAGACAATCTCGCAGAGGCTTTATGCCCGCCGCGAGCGGCAGACTTCGCATTACTATCCGGTTTCTATCTCGTGTCGCACGGTGATCTACAAAGGCATGTTCCTCGCCGACCAGCTCGGCGCCTATTACCCGGATCTGCACGATCCCGACTTTGAGAGCGCGCTTGCCCTGGTGCATCAGCGCTTCTCGACGAACACGTTCCCGACCTGGTCGCTGGCCCACCCGTACCGCATGATCGCGCATAACGGTGAGATCAACACGCTGCGCGGCAACAATAACTGGATGGCGGCGCGGCAGGCTTCGGTGTCTTCGCCGCATTTTGGCGATGACATCAAGAAGCTGTGGCCGATCTCCTACGAAGGACAGTCCGACACCGCGTGTTTCGACAACGCGCTCGAATTCCTCACCATGGGCGGCTATTCGCTCGCGCATGCGATGATGATGATGATTCCGGAAGCGTGGGCGGGCAATCCGCTCATGGACGAGGAACGCCGCAACTTCTACGAATACAATGCCGCGCTCATGGAGCCATGGGACGGCCCCGCCGCCATCGCTTTCACCAACGGCCGTCAAATTGGCGCGACGCTGGATCGCAACGGGCTGCGCCCCGCACGTTACATCGTCACCAAAGATGACCGCGTCATCATGGCTTCGGAAGTTGGCGTGCTGCCGATACCGGAGGAAGAGATCGTCGCCAAATGGCGATTGCAGCCAGGCAAGATGCTTCTCGTCGATCTCGAGGAAGGCCGCCTCATTCCCGACGACGAGATCAAGGCGTCGCTAGCCGGAAGCCACCCCTACGGCGAATGGCTCGAACGCACGCAGATTGTTCTTGAGGATCTGCCGACGTCCGCGGAAGCCGCGCCGATCTCAAATCTCGCGTTGCTTAACCGGCAACAGGCTTTCGGCTATACCCAGGAAGATCTGAAACTCCTGATGACGCCGATGGCGACGGCCGGGGAAGAGCCGGTCGGCTCGATGGGCAACGATACGCCGATATCGGCGCTATCCGAGCGGCCGAAACTTCTTTTCACTTATTTCAAGCAGAACTTCGCGCAAGTCACCAACCCGCCGATCGATCCGATCCGCGAAGAACTGGTGATGAGTCTGGTGTCCATTATCGGGCCGCGGCCGAACTTGTTCGATCTGGAAGGCGCGTCGAAGACCAAGCGCCTTGAAGTCCATCAACCGATCCTCACCAACGCGAATTTGGAGAAGATCCGGGCGATTTCGGAAGTGGCCGAGTCGCATTTCAAGTCGCTGACGCTTGACGCGACCTGGCCGGCCGAAGATGGCGCCGACGGCATGGAAGCCGCCTTGGCGACTTTATGCGCGCAAGCCGACGAAGCGGTGCGCGACGGAATCAATATCATCATTCTCTCCGACCGCCGCGCCGGCGCCGACCGCGTTCCCATTCCATCGCTGCTCGCCTGTGCGGCGGTACATCACCACCTGATCCGCGAAGGATTGCGCACCTCGGTCGGACTGGTCGTCGAATCGGGCGAGCCGCGCGAAGTGCACCATTTCGCCTGTCTCGCCGGCTACGGTGCCGAGGCGATCAATCCGTATCTCGCCTTCGAGACGCTTGTTGCGATGAAGCACGAGCTGCCGCAGAAGCTCGACGACAAGGAAATCATCAAGCGTTACACCAAGTCGATCGACAAGGGCTTGCTGAAGGTGATGTCTAAGATGGGCATCTCCACCTATCAATCCTATTGCGGCGCGCAGATTTTCGACGCCGTCGGCCTGAAGACCGAATTCGTCGCCGAATATTTCACCGGCACGGCCACGCGGATTGAGGGCGTCGGCCTCGATCAAATCGCCGAAGAAACGGTGCGCCGGCATCGCGACGCTTTTTCCGACGCCCCGGTCTACCGCGGCATGCTCGATGTCGGCGGCGAATATGCGTTTCGCGTTCGCGGCGAGGAGCATGTTTGGAACGCGATGACGGTGGGTACGCTACAGCACGCGGTGCGCGGCAACTCGTATGAAAAGTACCGGCAATATGCCGGCATCATCAACGAGCAATCGCAGCATCTCTACACGATGCGCGGCTTGTTTCGGGTCAAATCGCCGGAAGAGGATAGCCGCAAAGCCGTGCCGATCGAGGAAGTCGAGCCGGCAAAGCAAATCGTCAAGCGCTTTTCTACCGGCGCCATGTCGTACGGCTCGATCTCGCGCGAGGCGCACACCACGCTGGCGATCGCCATGAACAGGATCGGCGGCAAGTCGAATACCGGCGAGGGCGGCGAAGAGTCCGACCGCTTCAAGCCGCTGCCCAACGGCGATTCGATGCGGTCGGCGATCAAGCAGGTCGCCTCCGGCCGTTTCGGCGTCACCGCCGAGTATCTGGTCAACGCCGATATGATGCAGATCAAGATCGCGCAGGGCGCTAAGCCCGGCGAAGGCGGCCAACTGCCTGGCCACAAGGTCGACAAGACCATTGCCGCGGTCCGGCACTCGACGCCGGGCGTCGGCCTGATCTCGCCACCGCCGCATCATGATATTTACTCGATCGAGGACTTGGCGCAGCTCATTTTCGATCTGAAAAACGTCAACCCGGACGGCGATGTTTCCGTCAAGCTCGTCTCCGAGGTCGGCGTCGGCACCGTCGCCGCGGGCGTATCCAAAGCGCGCTCCGATCACGTCACCATCGCCGGATACGAGGGCGGCACTGGCGCCTCTCCACTGACCTCGATCAAGCATGCCGGCTCGCCGTGGGAGATCGGCCTCGCCGAAACGCATCAAACTCTCGTCGCCAATCGCCTGCGCGGGCGAATTGCCGTGCAGGTGGACGGTGGCCTGCGCACCGGCCGCGACGTCATCATCGGTGCGCTACTTGGCGCCGACGAATTCGGATTCGCAACCGCGCCGCTGATCGCCGCCGGCTGCATCATGATGCGCAAGTGCCATCTCAACACTTGTCCGGTCGGAGTGGCGACCCAGGATCCGGTGCTGCGCAAGCGCTTCCGCGGCCAACCCGAGCACGTCATCAACTTCTTTTTCTTTGTCGCCGAGGAAGTCCGAGAGTTGATGGCGGCGATGGGTTATCGCACCTTCAACGAGATGATCGGCCAGACGCAAATGCTCGACGCTCGTCAGCTGGTCGACCACTGGAAGGCGCAAGGCCTTGATTTCTCACGCTTGTTCACCAAGCCGCCAATGCCCGCCGGCGTCGCCATCTACAATCGCGAGAGACAGGACCACAAGCTCGCCGGCGTCATTGACCGCAAGCTTATCGCCGAGGCGCGAGCCGCGCTCGACCGCGGCACGCCGGTGCGGATAAATCTGCCGATTACGAATACCGACCGCACCACCGGCGCCATGCTGTCCGGCGAGATCGCCAAGCGTTACGGCCATGACGGCCTGCCAAGCGATACCATCGTCGCCCGCTTTACCGGTACGGCGGGGCAGAGTTTCGGCGCGTTCCTTGCGCGCGGCGTAGCTTTTGAACTGGAAGGCGATGCCAACGACTATGTCGGCAAGGGCCTATCCGGCGGCCGTATTGTGGTGCGGCCCCCGACCAACACGGCCATCATTCCCGAGCAATCCATCATCATCGGCAACACCGTGCTTTACGGCGCCATCGAGGGCGAATGCTATTTCCGCGGCGTCGCCGGTGAACGTTTCGCTGTGCGCAATTCCGGCGCGATCGCCGTGATCGAAGGCGCCGGCGACCATTGCTGCGAGTATATGACCGGTGGCGTCGTGGTCGTTCTCGGCCGTACTGGCAGAAACTTCGCCGCCGGCATGTCCGGAGGCATTGCCTACGTGCTCGACGAGGACGACACTTTCGCCTCGCGCTGCAACCTCGCCATGGTGGAGCTTGAGCCGATGCCTGCCGAGGAGGAGGTCAACGAGCGGGTTTACGGTCAGTCCCGCGATCTTGAATCGCATGGTCTCGTGGATGTGATGGCCGACATGAGCGGGCGTGACGCCGCGCGGCTCCGCCTCCTGGTTGCGCGGCACGCGCATTTTACCCATTCGACGGTGGCGGCGAAAATTCTGGCCGAATGGTCGACCTGGTATCCCAAGTTTCGTAAGGTGATGCCGATCGAGTACCGTCGCGCTCTCAATGAACTCAAGGCGCAGACTGCGGCCATGCAAGCCGCGGAATAGGACGCGCGGCAGAGAGCGACGTGGGCAAGGTCACCGGGTTTCTCGAATACGAGCGCGAAGACCGCGACTACGAGGCGGTCGATGAGCGCATCCGTCATTGGCGCGAGTTCGTCCTGCCGCTTCCGGAACAGGACTACCGAACCCAGGCCGCGCGCTGCATGAATTGCGGCGTGCCCTTTTGCCAGGGCACGGGTTCGCTCACTCCGGGAACGCCCGGCTGCCCGGTCAACAACCAAATCCCGGACTGGAACGATCTCGTTTATGCGGGCGATTGGGACGAGGCGGCACGCAACCTGCACTCGACCAACAATTTCCCCGAAGTCACCGGACGCGTCTGCCCGGCGCCTTGCGAAGCCTCCTGCACGCTCAACATCGACGAGAACCCGGTCACCATCAAATCGATCGAATGCGCCATTGCCGATCGCGCCATCGCCCGCGGCCTGATCCCAGAAGCGCCGTCAACAAAGACCGGCAAGACCGTTGCAATTGTCGGCTCCGGACCGGCGGGATTGGCTTGCGCACAGCAGCTCGCGCGCGCCGGTCACTCCGTTCACGTCTACGAGAAATACGCCAAAGCCGGCGGCCTGCTGCGCTACGGCATTCCCGACTTTAAGATGGAAAAGTATCACGTCGACCGACGCGTCACGCAGATGGAGGCGGAAGGCGTGGTGTTCCATTACAACGCCCATGTCGGCGTGAATTTGCCGGCTGCAAAACTCCTTGAAGACCATGATGCGGTCGTGCTCACCGGCGGCGCTGAGAAGCCGCGCGACCTGCCCGTTCCCGGCCGCGAGCTGAAAGGCGTCCATTTCGCCATGGATTTCCTGCCGCAACAGAATCGACGGCTGAGCGGCGAAGCCGCAGATAACACCGACCCGATCCTCGCTGGCGGCAAGCACGTCGTCGTCATTGGCGGCGGCGACACCGGCTCCGATTGCATCGGCACCTCGATCCGCCAAGGGGCGCTGTCGGTGACCAATTTCGAGATTCTGCCCGCGCCCCCGCTGCACGAGAACAAGATGCTGACCTGGCCGAACTGGCCGCTGAAGTTGCGCACTTCTTCAAGTCAAGAGGAAGGGGCCGAACGCGATTTTGCCGTCATGACGACGCGCTTTTCCGGCGCGCAAGGATTCGTCAAAAAGCTTCACTGCGTGCACGTCGACGACAAGCTCAAAACAATTCCCGGCAGCGAATTCGAGATCGAGGCCGAACTTGTGCTGTTGGCAATGGGGTTCGTGCATCCGGTACACGACGGCATGATCAAGGAACTCAACCCGGCGCTCGATCAGCGCGGCAATATCGTCGCCTCGACCGACGATTACCGCACCTCGATCGACAAGGTTTTCGCCGCCGGCGACATGCGCCGCGGTCAGTCCCTCGTAGTCTGGGCGATCCGCGAAGGCCGGCAGGCCGCCCGCGCGGTCGACGCCTATCTCATGGGATCGAGCCTGTTGCCGCGATAAGCGCTGCGGCCGCTCACTGCCCGCTGTCTGGTGTCTGATGCGTGGCGCGAGTTTTCGCGGAAGCCGCACTCGGCGCTGACTGGTTCTTGGTCTCGGCCGATTTCTTGGCGTCGTTCTTAGGTGTGGTCTCGCCGCCTTGAGTCTTTGGCGGCGGCGGAGGCGCGGCAACATCCGGCGCTCCCGCGTCGGCCCGTGGCCAGGAAAAATTATCCGCGCGCCCGGGTGGCGCCGCGATCGCATCGCCATGATTGAGGACTTGAGTCGCGACCGGATCGGAATCGTGCTGCGCGGGACGGTCGGTTGCGCCCAACAGCTCTCCCCGTTGTCCTCCTGCGGCGGCGTTGAGCGGAACGACCGGACCGATTGACGGGCGCACGTTGCCTTTCGCGGGCGATTGCTCCTCCGGCCCGGGCAGCGCTACCGGGACGACCGGCGCCGTCAGCACCCGCCGTAATTCATGCTCGACGTAATGCGCAAGTTTGTCCGCTCCGACATTTGTGAAATTTACGCCGTCATAGGTGCGCAGCCGGCGAATTTGGCCCTGGAAGTCGGGCCCTTGCATCACAAACTGACCCTTCTCGTCGACGAAGCCGTCCCAGATATCGACATAGGTGATGCCGGCTTTTTCCGCCCGCGCGCGATAAAGTTCGTCGAGGTAATTCATATCGCTTGTCGATTTGGCGCCACGGATTGCCGGCAATCCGACCCAGAACACAGGCACGCCCTTACTCTTGGCCGCGGCAATCATGTCGTCGATGCGCTTTTCGTAAAGCTCGGACCATATGTCGGTGCGAAACTCGTAATTGCCGGCCGGCGGCCGGTGCTGCGGCTCGGCCGCATTAGCGGCAGGCTGCTCGGTGTCGGCCGGCGACGCGTTCGGCGGCGGCGCGGCATTTGCTGTTCCCTGATTGCCAGACGTTGCCTTCTCCGTTCCCTGACCTTGGGGCCCAGCTTTATTTGGCGGCGCCGCGCGCTCACGCAGCGGCAGCCGATCGTTCACGCCCAGCATGATGACAATGGCACTCGGCTTTTCTGTCGCCAGCATATCTTTGACCGCTTGCGACCAATCCAGCGCGTCCGGGCGCACGTCGTAGCGCACAAGCCCCGAGCTAGGGCGGATTTTGCGCACGACGCCGATGTCCGGGGTATCCGCGAGCGTTTGCTCAAGCCCAAAGCCAAGCCAATCCGCGAACGTATCGCCGATCACGAACACGAGCGAACTCGGCTGCGTTTCGACTTTGCGCGGCGGCGGGGGCTTTGTGGCTTCGAGAGGTTGTGCCGGACGCGGCGGGGCGAACGGGTTGTACGGACTGTAAGTCCCAAAGCCGCGATCGCGATCTTCACCGAACGGGAAGCGAAAGAAATCGCGGAACTGCACCAGCTCGGCCCGCGGTCGCTCGACAACGGCCATGCGGCCGCCAATAAATTGCGCCGCGGCAGGGAGCGGCAAAGCCGCGCCGGCCGCCACCATTAATGCAAGACACCGAGCTCGCGCGTTACCCATTGCCATCGCCGCATTCAAACGTTCGTAGCCGACGAAGCCGCCAAGCCCGCCGGGCGCGAGCATGGCGACGCAGGTCTAGCAAACATATTAGACCAAATGCGCCAATCTAGAGACCGCCAATAGAAACACACTTAAAGTCGTAAGCGGCCGCCCGCATACACGCCAAGATTATAAACGATCGCTTCGGCCGTGGTTTCCGGTGCGATATTGTTTTTGCGCTCGGCGAAAAAAGCTATACTGCGCGCGAAAGAAGAAAAAAATTCGGGGCAGCAGCCCACGATAACACAAAACATCGCTGAGGGAGGATTAACATGCGACGACGCGACTTGCTGAAATATGCCGGCGCTACAGCGCTGGCGGCGCCGTTCGTGCGCGCTGCACGAGCAGATACCGGAACCGTGAAGGTCGGCGTGGTCGGCGCGAAGACCGGTCCGCTCGCGCCGGGCGCTGCGGTCACACACTTCCCGCCATGGCGGCTTTGGGCGCATGAGGTCAATGCGGCCGGCGGGCTTAAGCTCAAGGACGGCCAGCACAAGGTCGAGCTGATCGAATACGACGACCGTACCCAGCCGCCCGAAGCCATCAAGGCGATCGAGCGTCTCGCCACGATCGACAAAGTCGACTGGATTGCGGGACTTTACGGCACCGGCTTCAACATCGCCGCGGTCCCGACATTCGGGAAGCTCGGCTATCCGCAGATTCCCGTTGCCTGCGTCACCGAACTCGGGCCGCAACTGGTCAAGAAATATCCGCTGCTGTTCTTCGGAAACGGCACGCTCAGCCATTACGCCAACACGACGATCGGCCTGCTGAAGAAGTTCCGCGCTTCCGGCGAGATCGGCAACAAAATTGCCATGGTCAATATCGCCGACGAGTACGGAATCGAAATTTCCAATATCAGCAAAACGGCGTTCCCAGCGGCGGGCTTCGAAATCGTCTACAACAAGTCATATCCCCTGGGCACGCAAGACTACGCGCCGGTGATTAAGGGCGCAGCGGCGACCAATCCGGACGCGTTCATCGCCTGGTCTTATCCGCCCGACACGTTTGGTCTGACTGAACAGGCCAAGATCGAGAACTTCAACGTGAAGTTCTACTTCAACGGGATCGGCTGCGCCTTCCCGGGCTTTGCCGGAAAATTCGCTGGAGCGGCAGAAAACGTTCTTGGTTGGGGCGGCGTGCCAGACCGGCCCGACGTCCGTGCCTTCTACAAGCTGCACAAGGAAGTCACCGGCGTGGACGCCGACTTCAACGGCAACCCGCTATACTACGCCAACAACCAGCTGCTCACGCAGGCGATAGAAGGCGTCGGCTCTCTCGATCGCGAAGCGATCGCCGCGCACATCAAGAGCCACACCTACAAGACGTTGTTGGGCGAGTACGATATGCGCAATCAACTGCTCAATCGACTCTACACCGTCGGTCAATGGCATAGCGGCTGGTTCCATGCGGTCGGCGGCGTCAATTATCCCGACACCGACTACGTACCGGCGAAGCTGAAGACCGGCTGGGCCTAAGCAACGCGAGGCTCGGCGGCGCATTCACTCGCCGCCTGCGATTTGCCATCAAAAAAAGTCTCCGGCCCAACCGGCCGGAGACGAATGCTCCCATCCACCAACCTTAGAAACCTAAAACAAGCATCTATTCAGGAGGACTTGAAATGCCCGTTCGTACCACCGTCGTCGGGTCCTGGTGGCTTCATCCGGAAATGGAACAGGATCTCGCCCGCGTCCACTCCGGCAAGACTTCGCCCCAGGAAAGTGAAACCATCCTCAATCGCGCGGCAGCCAAAGCCATTCAAGAACAGCGCGATCTCGGCCTCGATGAGTGGACCGGCGGTGAATACCACACCGACAATTTCATTCTGCACATGCACAACGTCATTACCGGACTCGAGGTCGACAAGCCGCAGGCCGATGACGTATTCGATTACGATGACATGACGCACGCCAAGATCGTCGGCAAAATCACCGCACCAAACGGTCTAGGATACCTGGAAGCGTTCCGCCGGGAAAAGAAACTGCCCGGCGGCGTGAAAAAAGCGGCCGTCGTCGCTCCTTACGAAGTCGCGGTTGCCGGCCGCGATGAGCTCGACAAGCTCAAGGAACAGATGCCCGCCCTCACCGCCATCGTCAACAAAGAGCTGCGGACCATGGCCGACGAGGGCTGCGCCAACGTGCAGCTCGACGCGCCGATCTTCGGTGGCGAGGTCAATATGGGCATGATGACTGCGCAACAGGCGGCCGACCTGATCGCCCCGTGCTTTGAAGGCGTCAAGGCAACGAAGTCATTGCATTTTTGCAACGGCAATCTGCGCGGCCGCCCGATCTCGTATGCGCTGCACTGCGCGCCCTGGGTCGACATTCTCGAGCGGCTCGACGGCGTCGTCGACGTCGCCGCCTTCGAAGTGAAATATTTCTTTCAATGGATCGAGCGCGATGCGTTCAAACGCATGCCGAAGAGCATGCAGCTCGCCGCCGGTATCGTCGACGAAGGCAGTTACTGGATCGAGTCAGTAAAGAAAATCCGCGAGCGGATCGCGGATTGGGCTCGCGTGGTCGGCGAGGAGCGGCTCTGGGTGTCGCCGTCGTGCGGGTTTGGCCGGCATCCTGCGCGCGACGTTCCGGTTCTGCGAGCGAAAATGGAGAACATGGTGGAAGCGGCACGCACGCTGTAAACGGCGAAATCGCGCGGTGAAGCGGCGTGCCCTTTTGGAGGGGGCACGCCGCTTTTTTGTCTCAGTGCTTTAGTGCCAGAACAGCGCGAGCAGAATAATGATCGGGATTGGCACGCCGAGAAGCCACAGAAGAATACCTCTGCCCATGTTTTCACTCCAAGTTAGATGTTGCGGGGGGTAAGGACGCGATCGTTCCAAGTGCCGTCGCGCAACGCGCCGCCTTCGGCACCGGCAAGACTTGCGGCAAAGGCGCCGAACAGGAGCGCGGCCGTGAGCCAGAACGACAACTTGGCGGCGGCACGCCGCGCCTTATCGATGGCGCTCTTAGCTTCCGTGACGACATCGTTGACGCGTTTCTCCGCGTCCGCTTGGCTGATGCCGGTACGCGCGGCGACCACTTGCGCGACATAACTGCGGTCTGCGCTCGTTAAATCGTCGCCATTGCGAAAGTCGGCTGTCCACAGTCGTACGATTTCATTGCGCGATTGCGCATTACCCATCGTGCCATTGGCCCCACCCATGGGCGCGGCATTTGCGGCAGCGTTGTCGTTATTGGCGCTCGACGCATTGTCTGCCGGTTGAGCCGGGGTCGCGGCAGCCGAGCCGGCCGCCGGTGGGCGGAATAGCTTATCGACATAGATATCCGCCGGATTGGCGGCGCGCGCGGCCTGGCCGGTGGCGCCGGCCAGACTGGCGCCTGCGCCATTTGCCAGGTGCGCCGTGGTCGAGGCGAGCGCGGTAGCGCAGATGAGCGCGGCGAAGGCCCAGGCCAAAAATCCATGCGCGGTGTCGCGGAAAAACACTTCATTGGTGTGGACGCCGGTCCACTTGCTCCGCAGCCGTCCGGCAATGTAGCCGCCAACGGCCGAGGACATTATGCCGACCAGAACCAGATAAATGCCGGTGGCGACGCTGAAAGTCGAGGCGGATACGCCACTATCGCTCCACGGCGAAACAGCTGAGAAGCCCATGCCGGCGCCGAACGCGACAAGTAAAAGAGTCAATGCCGCAGTCGCGACGGCGCCCGCGGCGACTGCTGCCCACGACACTGCGGGTTGTGCGTCCACGATCATGGTCGCATTACGAAGATCGGTTTCCATGGAATGCTCCCGGGGAAATATTCAACGGTTCGTAATCCCCCGGCATGGAGGAAAGTTCCATGGATGTGCGCGCCGATCTCTGCGCGCCAACAAATATCGATGATGGTCAGGCGCCGCTTAGGGTTGGCGCAGGCGATCGAGCACGTGGCTTGAGGCAAAGCCGTCCGGAATCTGTCCATTCGCGGCTTGGAAGTTGCGGATGGCCAACCGCGTGCGCGGGCCAAGAAGCCCGTCTGGCGCGCCGATATCGAAGCCGCGCCGCGCCAAAAGCTGCTGCAGTTCGTAGCGTTCGGCTATGGTGAGGATGTGCTCGTCGCGCGGCCAGCTTTGCACAAAGGGGCCGCCGCCAGCCAACCGGTCAGCAAGGTGCCCGATGGCCAATGCATAGGCCTCGGCCGGGTTGTATTTCATGATCACGCGAAAATTCTGCAGCGTGAGAAAGGCGGGTCCGCGCGCTCCGCCGGGCAACAATATATCGCCGCGATCGGACAAGCGTGCGAACGGCTTTCCATCGGCTCGCTTGATGCCAAGCGCGCTCCATTTGGCGACCGTCTGTTGCGGAGCGCGATCGAGCTCGCGATAGTCAAAATCAGGGGGCAGGACGATTTCGTAGCCCCACCACGCACCGCCTTGCCAGCCGTCTTCTTTCAAATTGTTGGCCGTGGACGCAAGGAGATCGGGGACCGAGTCGACCACGTCGCGGCGGCCGTCGCCGTCGAAGTCGACCGCATAGCGCTTGAACGTGGTGGGCATGAATTGCGTCGGGCCGAACGCGCCCGCCCACGACCCGATCAACCGGTCCGGCTTGACGTCGCCATGTTGCAGGATTTCCAAGGTCGACAGGAATTCCTCGCGGAAATAATCGCGGCGGCGGCCGACGCAGGCCAACGTCGCGGTTGAGCGGACTATGGGACGATCGCCGCCCATGGTGCCGTAATTGGATTCCACGCCCCAGATGGCCGCCAGGATGTGGCGATCGACGCCGTAGCTGCGTTCAACCGCGGCAAAGGCCGGCGCGTATTGCAAAAGAATTTCGCGCCCGCGGGAGATGCGATCATCGCCGACCAAGAGATCGAGATAATCCCAGGTCGACTTGGTGAATTCCGGCTGCGCATCGAGAAGGTCCATGATGCTCAGGTCGGGCGTTAGACCCTCGGTATAGCGAGCGAACATCGCGCGCGTGATGCCGCGCTGTTCCGCCGCCGGCCACAACGCGGCGAGGCAATTGGCAAAATCGGCCGCAGCCGAGCGGATGGCGTCGGCCGTCATAAGCGGGTTTCCCGACGCGCCGGGTTGCCCGCTCCACGGCCGCTCTCCTTCTGCCGCCGCGGGAACTGCCGCGGGTTGCGCCGGTTGAAACAACCGTGTCAGCCAATTGTCCGGCCTTTCCTGCGCCAAGGCAGGATAGATCAATACAGAAACGATCAGGCCGATACCGGCAAAGCGCAAAAGTGGAACGAGAACGAGCATGGTGCGGACTTCATAAGCGAACCTCGATCCGGGCGCGACACGCCAAACGGGGCTCGCCGCGTTACGGAAGCCTTAAACCGGCGGGTGTCTTCGCAGTTGGCAAGCGATTGTGGCGCAGGTCTCTGTCTTCGTTCATTGAACGGCAACGCCCCGCCGGGTAGTTTGAGGCCCTGCCCGTTCGTACCTTCATTTGACCGCAGAATTTGGCAACAAAGCGTTTGAACGTCCCGTAACTCCTGGCGCCCATGAAAATCGTTCGCAAAGCAGTTTTTCCCGTGGCCGGGCTTGGTACCCGGTTCCTGCCGGCAACAAAGGCCATGCCGAAGGAAATGTTGCCGGTGGTCGACCGGCCGCTGATCCAGCACGTCGTGGACGAGGCGCGCGAGGCGGGCATCGAGCATTTCATATTCGTCACCGGGCGCAATAAGGGGGTCATCGAGGATCATTTCGACCGGCAGTTCGAACTCGAAATGACGCTGCTGGAGCGGCAAAAGCAGAAAGCGCTCGACGGATTGCGGCGGGAATTGCCGGACCCTGGAACGACCAGCTTCACCCGCCAGCAGGAGCCGCTCGGGCTCGGGCATGCCGTCTGGTGCGCCCGCGAACTGATCGGCCGCGAGCCGTTCGCGTTGCTCCTGCCGGATGTGCTGGTACAGCACCAACCCGGATGCCTCGCGCAGATGATCGATGCCGCTCGCGAGACCGGCGAGCGGGCGAACGTCGTTGCCGTCGAAGAGGTTCCCCCGGAACGGATCGACCAATACGGCGTCGTCGGCGTCGGCGCGCAGAAAGGCAAAGTATTCTCGATCACCAGCATGGTGGAGAAGCCGCCGCGGGAGCGCGCGCCCTCGAACCTAATCCTGACCGGCCGCTATATTTTGCAGCCCGAGATCCTCGATTTTCTGGAGAAGCAGGACCGCGGCACCGGCGGTGAAATTCAGCTCACCGACGCCATGATTGAGCTGTCGCGGACTCAACCCTTCTATGGTTTGAAATTCGCCGGCCGCAGCTTCGACTGCGGCTCGAAGATCGGATTTCTTGCCGCTAACGTGTCGTACGCGCTGGCGAGGCCCGACATCGCGCCGGGGTTTCGCGACGAGATCAAGAAAATCCTGACCGAACTCAACGGCGGCTAGTCCCCTTGTTTCTTTGAGCGCACTGACATTGCCAAGGCGATGGTCCGCCGCGAGCGAAATTAACGTTGCGTGCGCACCCCGAAAAGCACGGTCGTGCCCGTGTAAGAGAAGCCTGGCTGTGAAGCAGTCTGCCAATCCTCGCGCAACTCGGTTCTGATCTGCCACTCGCGATTGAATTTGTAGGTGAGGCCGATCGAGGTGAAATAGCGATTGTCGGTGAGGCCGGAGCCGAGATAGTTGTCGTTACCGAAGCCCGCTTTCCAGGTCCCGATAAGCCAAGTGAGGAAAGCGTGATCGACTTGCAGCGCGATATCGCGGCTGAACTGGCCGGAAGCATTATCGACCACGGTCTCGTAAATTTGTGACGTGGCGGTAAGTTTCGCGGTCGTCAGCGGCGTCGCCTGCCAGATCAGCGCGCCGTCGCCGATGACGCCACCGATATTCGGCAGCGTCGGGTCTTGATAATCGCGTTGCAGATAACCGACCGCCATCTCGCCGGTGAGCGAACCGAATAGATTGACGGCGCTGCCGACCTTTACGCTGGCGCCGATCGAATCGCGCTCCAAGTCGTTGCGATCGTATTGTTCGTCGTGAACGCGCTCATCCGCGGCGACCTCGATGAACGGCCTGAATCCCGGATCGACCTCGTAGCCGACGCGTAAACTGCCGCCATACTGATCGAAATTGCGATCGTCGTTGGTCGAGGTCGTGCCGTCGGTCAGCAGCGATTGATTGTAGGTGGCGCGATCGAAAGTGCCCTTGAGCGTGACAGTAAGGCGATTGAAGGTTTGAACCAGCCCCAGAGTTTCGCCAACGTCCTGGTTCGGCGGCAGTTGCGCGAGTTGAGCCTGCAAGTTCGGGCTGCCAGGATTGTCGGTCGAGATGATGACCCGGTTTTCGAGCAAGATTTGCGTATCACGCGAAACATCGACGCGGCCGTCGATCTTGGAATTGAGATAGGGCGCGTTAAGCGACGGAACCAGAGCGTCGGACGCATACCACGTGTAGGAGCCCACGATGTCGGCGGTGAGCGAATGGCGTTCCCAATCCGAGGCGACCTGCAACTCCGGTGCCGCGACGAAATACGCGGACGGCGCAGTACCGGACGAATGTTCGGGACTCGTGCTGTAGGCGGTCGACAGGTCAAGCGACGGCAGCAGCAGAAACGAGCCGGCGCGAATGCCGAGTGGCGCCCAGGGATCTCCGGCGGCGATCGGAAGTTGCCGCTGCGGCAATACACCGAGCGGGAAGGTATTGATCGGCAGCAAGGTCGGCGGCGGTGTGCTGGCGGTGTAATCAAAATATTCCTCCGGCGTTCCCGGAAGGTCCGCGCCTCGACGTAACGCCGCGGCCAATGGGTGTATTTCCGCGGGCGGATTGCTTAGCGGCGCGTCCAGTGGCTGCGTTGGCAAAGTTGCCCCAACGCGCCCGGCGGCTTGCTTGGGATAAATTTCCGGAGGTGGCGGCGGCGCTATGGTGGCGAGAGGGCGGGCAACTACTTCCGGCGACGGAGAAGGCGCAAAAGTCTGGTTGGTTGTTGGCGCGCGACCCGCGGCCGGGCGGGCGCGTCTCCTGCGCTGCGAGATGTTCGTAGAATCAAAGCCGGTGTTGCCGGCGCCAAATCCATTCGGACTTCCGTAAGTCGGAGTCGTGCCGATGGACGATGCGGCGAAAGTCCCAACCGGGGGCGCCTCATTCCCAAGCGGGCTGGTCCCTTGGCTCGGCCGCTTGAAGCGCGGCAGCGCCGCGGGATTTCCTTGGAGCGAAGGCTGCAAAAGATCGCCGGAGGAACTGGGCGTCTGCGTCTGAGGCTGCGCTTGCGCCAGGACATAAGTTGGAAAAAATAATCCGAGTGACGCAGCCAATGCGCCGGCGGCAACCTCCGCCGCCCAATGACGACGCGTCGCGATTACGCGCGGCGCCAAAGTGCGCGCCGTTTCCGCCGTCCGCGTCACCCCCGAACCTGCCAAAGCGAACCACCGTCAAGGACCTGAGCCGCGGCGCGTGCCCGGCCGGCCCCCTGGTGACGGCCGGCGCGGGCCGCAAACGAGCGTCCCGATGGTTAACGGAATTAGAACGGATATGGTTAACGAGTGGTTGATTTAGGCAGTCTACAGCCGCCTTCCGGCGCAATCAGACCCGCTCTAAATCCAACGAAAATCGTGATTTTTTGCGCTGGTCCGCCCGAAAGCTTTCTAAATCCAGCCCTTGAGCTCGCGCACGGCAAGCCGCGCGATCATTAACATCCCCGGTTCGCTGTCGTTCAGGCAGGGGATAGCGGCAAACTTCTCACCCCCATAACGCTTGAACACGCGGGCATTCTCGACGGCGATCTCCTCCAGCGTTTCCAAACAATCCGCCGAAAAACCCGGCGTGATCACCACGAGGTTCTTGACGCCGTCCTTGGCGAGCTTCTTGACCGTTTGAATGGTCGAGGGTTCCAGCCATTTGGCACGGCCGAAACGGGATTGGTAGGTCAAGATCAAGCTTTGGTCGTCGAGTTTAAGGTGCCGCCGCAGAAGCTCCGTCGTCGCTTCACATTGGCTCTGGTAAGGGTCGCCCTTGCGGACATATTCGAGCGGCATGCCGTGATAGGAAGCCATGATCACGTCAGGCTTGAAAGGTAGCGCCGCCAGGCCCGTTTCCAGCGAAGACGCGAGCGCTCCGATGTAATCCAGGTCGTCATAATAGGCCGGCATGATGCGTAACGCGGGCTGTCGGCGCAGCTTCATCAAAAAACGAAAGACTTCGTCACCCACCGTTGCCGTGGTCGGCGCCGCATATTGCGGATAGAGCGGCATGATCAGAATCCGATCGCAGCCGCGTTCAGCGAATGCCGCGAGGCGCGAAGCGATAGAGGGCGTGGCGTATCGCATCGCCCAATCGACGACGATGTGTTTGCCAATCGGCTTGAGCAGGTTTGCGAGCTGTTCGCTCTGCGAGCGGGTGATGGTCTTGAGCGGAGATTCGTCGCGTTCGCGATTCCAGATCTTGCGGTAGTCCCGCACTTTGCGTCGCGAGCGGAACGGCAGAATGGCGCCGTTAAGAACCATCTTCCACAGCAGCGAATTCTTCTCGATCACGCGCGGGTCGGTGAGGAATTCCTTAAGGTAACGGCGCACCGCCGCGGCATTGGCGGCGTCAGGAGTGCCGAGATTGACCAAAAGGACGCCGATGCGCGCGGCACCCGGCGCGGCTTCGACCGTATCCGAGGCTTGCTCGGGCGCCGACCCTTCGCCGAGCCCAGGCGCAAGCGGCGGCGGTTCAGGCTCGCGCGGCAAAATAGATGGGGCAAGCTCGTCGGCGGGGTCGTCCGAGACGTTGGGATTTTCCGACATGACACTAAGAACTTCAGCAAACGCGACGATAGCGCGATCAGTCAGAGTTTAGCACGCGCGCCTCGCCCCTTGCACAGAAAACGCCCCTAAAGAAGGCGCATTGATGTCCAGCCTCAATCGAGTCTTGGAATGTCCACAGACCGCAGCGTTTTGTTTTGCGGGAGCGATCACTCAGCCGCTTTGAGCAGCGCCGGCGCCCCGGCGCGGAATTGTTCGAGCAACATCGCCTCCTCGGCCTTGGCGGCGGCGAGATGACGCTGTTTGACATGACCGAAGCCGCGGATTTTTTCCGGGATCGAGGCGAGCGCGACGGCGAGGTGGTGGTTCTGCGGCGTGAGGTTGCCGGCAATTTCGCGAAGGAGCGTGCGGTAATCCTCAAGGAGCCTGCGCTCGGTGCGGCGCTCGGTGGTGTAGCCGAACGGGTCGAACGCGGTGCCGCGCAGGAATTTTAACTTGGCCAATAGGCGGAACAGCGGCATCATCCATGGACCAAAGCTCATCTTGCGCGGCAGGCCGGTGGTTTTGTCACGGCGGGCAAGCAAAGGCGGCGCGAGATGAAATTCGAAACGCAGATTGTCGCCGTCGAACGTGGCGGCTACCTGTTTTAGGAATGAGCCGTCGGTATAGAGTCGCGCGACCTCGTATTCGTCTTTGTAAGCCATCAACTTAAACAGATTGCGCGCCACCGCATCGCTGAGCTGCGTCTGTCCGGTCGCGCGGGTGACCTCGGTGCCATTGACGATCTGGCATTCGTTGAGATAGCGGCTCGCATAATCCTCATTCTGATAGTCGGTCAGGAACTGTACTCGCCGCTCCAACGTCTCGATCAGCGATTCCGACGTTCGTCCCGAATCGCTCTCTGTACCCGGCATAGGCGCCGCGATGCGCTCGACTTCCTCGCGCGCGACAGCGGCGTGGCGACCCCAGTGAAATGCCGCCTTGTTCATGGCAACCGCCTCGCCGTTGAGCTCGATCGCTTTCTCGATCGAGGCGGCCGACAACGGGATGGCGCCGAGCTGATAGGCGTAGCCGACCAGGAACAGATTCGCGCCGATCGATTGGCCGAATAGCGCAGTAGCGAGGCGCGAGGCGTCGATGAAATGGGCGTTATCGGGACCGGCGTCGGCCGCGATCGCGCGTTTGAGCCGCTCGCTCGGTAGCGAGAAATCGGCGTTGCGCGTGAATTCACCTGGTAGGAATTCCGCGGTGTTGACCACCATGACGGTGGTGCCCTGTTTGACCGCGGCCAGGATTTTGCGTGTGCCGGAGACCACGATGTCTCCCCCGAGCACGAGATTGGCGCGGCCGGCGGCGACACGGATGGCGTGAATATCTTCGGCGCGCTCGGCGAGGCGGATGTAGCTGAACACTGCGCCGCCCTTCTGCGCGAGACCCGCCATATCGAGCACGCCAACGCCGCGGCCTTCGAGATGCCCGGCCATGCCCAATATGCCACCAATGGTGACAATGCCGGTCCCGCCAACGCCGGTGACGATAATGTTGTAGGTCTGGTCGATGGCCGGCAGCTTCGGATCAGGCAGCGCCGCCAGTTCATGGTCGGCCGCAACTCCCTCGCCCTTCTTGAGTTTCGCGCCGTGGACGGTGACGAAGGACGGACAGAATCCCTTGATGCAGGAGAAGTCTTTGTTGCAGCTCGACTGATCGATGGTCCGTTTCCTGCCCCATTCGGTCTCCAGCGGCTGCACCGACACGCAGTTCGATTGCACGCCGCAATCGCCGCAGCCCTCGCAGACGAGGTCATTGATAATGACGCGCTTTTCGGGGTCGGGATAAGTGTGGCGCTTGCGGCGGCGGCGCTTTTCGGCGGCGCATGTTTGGTCGTAGATCAGCACCGTTACGCCGGGAATGGCTGCAAGCTGTTTCTGCACCTCTATTAAATCGTCACGATGATGAACGGTAAGCGCGCTCGGCCAGACCGTGTCGCGCGGGTATTTGTCTGGCTCGTCGGTTACGACAACAACACGCTTGGCGCCTTCGGCGGCGACCTGACGGGCGACTTGCGGCACGGTGAGGCCGCCGTCGTTGGCTTGGCCGCCGGTCATCGCCACCGCGTCGTTGAACAGGATTTTGTAGGTGATGTTCGTTTTTGCAGCGATGGCGGCACGGATTGCCATGTAGCCAGAGTGGTTATAGGTGCCATCGCCAAGATTTTGAAAAACGTGTTCGCGCTTGGAGAACGGCGCTTCGCCGACCCAGTTCGCGCCCTCGCCGCCCATCTGCGTGTAACCGAGCGTCGATCGGTCCATCCACTGTGCCATGAAATGGCAGCCGATACCGGCGTAGGCGCGCATGCCTTCCGGCACCACGGTCGACGAATTGTGCGGGCAGCCCGAGCAAAAATACGGAATGCGCTGGGCGATATCGCGCGTTGCCGCGGCAATGCGCTGGAATTCCTTCAAGCGCGCCACGCGCTGCGCGATTTCGTCATGACGGTGGTACTTTAGGATCCGCTCGCCGATACAGATCGCGACTTCATTGGGATCGAGCGCACCCTTGACCGGAAACAGCCAATTGCCCTGCTCATCCCGCTTGCCGATGCAAAGCGGTTGATTGGCGGTGCCATACAACTCCTCGCGGACCTGCACCTCGATAAGCGAACGTTTCTCTTCGACGACAATAACAAGGTCGAGCCCGGCGGCGAATTCGACAAGCTCCCGGCGGCTGAGCGGCCAGACGCAACCCACTTTGTAGAGGCGAATGCCAAGCTGGTTGCACCCAACCTCGTCGATACCGAGCTCGTCGAGCGCTTGCCGCACATCGAGATAGCTCTTGCCGGTGGTGATGATGCCGATCTTCGGTTCGCGGCCGCCGGAGGTGATAGTGCGGTTGAGCCCGTTGGCGCGCACGAATGCGAGCATGGCGTCGCGCTTATAGTCGTGCAGCCGCGCCTCTTGCGCCAAAATCGGATCGGAGAGCCGGATATTGAGCCCGCCTTCCGGCATCTGAAAATCGGTCGGCAGCACGATGTTGATGCGATCGAGGCTCGCGTCGATGGCCGCGGTCGACTCGATCGTCTCGTGCATGGTCTTGAGCGCGACCCAGGTGCCGGTGAAGCGCGACATCGCCCAGCCGTAAAGGCCGTAATCGAGCACCTCTTGCACACCTGCCGGATTGAGGATCGGGATCATCGTATCGATGAAGTGATATTCGGATTGGTGCGCCGTGGTCGACGACTCGGCGGTGTGATCGTCGCCCATGAGCGCGAGCACGCCGCCGTGTTTGGCGGTGCCAGCTAAATTGGCATGGCGGAAAACGTCGCCGGTGCGATCGACGCCCGGACCTTTGCCGTACCACATGGCGAAGACGCCGTCGTATTTGCCTTCGCCGCGCAGCTCAGCTTGTTGTGTGCCCCAGATCGCGGTGGCGGCAAGATCCTCATTGATGCCGCCCTGAAAGCGGATATGGCTTCTCTCCAAAAACGGTGCAGCGCGCTGGAATTGACTATCTAGGCCGCCGAGCGGCGAGCCGCGATAACCACTCACGTAGCCGGCCGTGTTGAGACCGTTGCGCCGGTCGAGTTCCTTTTGCATCAAGCACAGCCGCACCAGCGCTTGGAAACCGGTGACAAAAACCTGGCTGTGGCCGAGATCGTATTTGTCGTCGAGCTTGACGTCGCGAAGCGGCATCGAGGAACTCCAGCCCCCAGTTTGCCCCCGCGCCGCCGATTCTGCCAGGGGAGCGGCGCTCAGTCACATATAGGATCGACCGATACTGGCACCAATGCTGGCGCGGCGCGCGATGCTAGTGCGGCGGCTCAGAAGTCCGCATCATTCTTGCCGGCACCCCATCATGCGGACTTCTGAGCCAAAGCCGCCCTAAATCAATAGGTTTGCTAGGGTCTGGACTC
>Ga0302307_10000668_pt1 | contig 22554 bp, 26 predicted proteins | sample III_Palsa_E3_2_FD_200530 | JGI IMG/M metagenome (GOLD analysis project Ga0302307, IMG submission 200530) | Peat permafrost microbial communities from Stordalen Mire near Abisko, Sweden - III_Palsa_E3_2 | ecosystem: Environmental > Terrestrial > Soil > Palsa > Peat permafrost | place: Sweden... | reverse complement strand
TTTTTTGCTATTATTGAAAAAAATAAGTTGTATTGTAAAAAATACTTAGCCCCTAAACAATTTTTTTAATAATACACGTTATTTATTCACCCGATTTTAAATTTCAGGAGGAATATCTAACTTAAAAATTTAATAAACTAATAACATGAAATGATTTTTTTATTTCATTAAAATTCTATTTTTGTTATCCGTTTAAAAAACAATGCATTTTAATTAATAAATAACATAAACACACAGACTAAAAAACTAAATTTAAAAGTAATGGCAAACGTACCTGCAAAACCAACTAGTCCAAAAAAAGAAAGCACAGGCACTACATCGAGCGTATTCGCCACTTTGGTGATCCCTATCTGCTTAGTAGTATCATTCTTAATATTTTACTTCATACTCGGCGCCCCCAGCCATTATAAAGGAGGTGATGTAGACAACGGCGATCCGGATTTCTTCGGTGTAATCCACAGGGGTGGTAAATTAGTTCCATTGGTAATGGGCTATGTATTAATGGTTATCGTGTTCTCTATCGAGCGTTTTATCGTTATCGGTAAAGCAACCGGTACCAGCAGCATTGATACTTTTGTAAGGAAAATACAATCATTCCTTAGTGCAGGCAACATTGAAGCTGCAAGCGCTGAGTGCGACAAACAAAAAGGTTCTGTTGCCAATGTAATTAAAGCAGGTTTGAGAAAATACCGCGATATGGAAACAGACGCGAATTTTGATAATGAGCAAAAAGCTTTAGCTATCCAGAAAGAAATTGAAGAAGCAACTGCTTTGGAAATGCCAATGTTAGAGCAAAACTTAACCATTATTGCTACCCTGGTATCTATTGGTACATTAACCGGTTTGTTAGGTACAGTAATTGGTATGATTACGGCCTTTAAAGAACTGGCAGGTAATGGTGGTGGTACAAACACCACTGCACTATCAGCAGCTATCTCTGAAGCCCTGGTTAACACAGCCTTCGGTATCACCACATCAGCAATATCAATTATCATGTATAACATCTTTACATCAAAAATTGATAATCTGACTTACGCTATTGACGAAACAGGATTCAGCATTGTGCAAACATTTGCTGCATCACACAAAAAATAATAAGGTACAATTTATTTTTATATACCCCGGCTATTGGTTGGGGTATATAAGTGAATTAATAACATTACTCATTTTAAAAAATAGATTATGCCAAGAGTAAAAGTCGCGAGAAAGAGTACAGCAATTGACATGACGGCCATGTGCGACGTAGCTTTTCTTTTGCTTACTTTCTTCATATTGTCGGCCAAGCAAAAAACGCAGGACCCGGTTAAAGCTGCCATCCCTGCCTCAACATCCGTACAGGTATTACCTGAGCACGATTTTTCTACCATACTTATAGGTAACGGTAAAGTGTTTTTTGGTGTTGAAGGTACCGATGTGCGCAAGCAAACACTGCAAACCATGGCTGCAAAATATAAAATATCATTTACCCCCGATGAGATAAATGCCTTTACCGGTGTTGAATCATTTGGCGTTGATATATCACAGTTAAAGGCTTACCTGGATTTGCCTGCATCACAAAGAAGTAAAGTACCGCAGGGTGGTATACCGGTAGATACAACAGATACCAACCAGTTATATGATTGGGTACACTCGGCACGTGTTGCTAATGTGTTTTTGCATAACAAGCCACTTGTAATTGCTATAAAAGGCGACAAGGAAGAGGAGTACCCTACCGTGCAAAAGGTAATTGCTACCCTGCAAAAACAAAAGGTTGACAGGTTTAATTTGATAACGTCGTTAAAATCGGCTAAATAAAAAAAATATGGCAGAATTAGATACCTCCGGTGGAGGTAAACATAAAGGTGGCAAGGTAAGAACCAAAAAGCAATCAACCCGTGTGGATTTAACCGCGATGGTGGATTTGGCTTTCCTTCTTATCACCTTCTTTATATTAACCACCACCCTGGCCAAGCCTAAAGCAATGGAATTGATTATGCCTGATAAAGACCAGGATAAACAACAATTAGCAGTGCCGGCTTCAAGAACTATGACCCTTTTATTAGGCTCTAATAATAAATTATTATGGTTTGTAGGCGAACCCGGGAAAGCGGCCCCACAAATTGAAGGTTATGGCAAAAATGATTTGCGCCAAACCTTAATAGACCAAAATAAATTAATAACACAGGCAAGCGGCGGTAAGCCCATGATTGTTATAGTAAGCCCAAGTGATAAAAGCACCTATAACAACGTAGTTACTGTAATGGACGAATTGAATATTGTGGATATTGAGCAACGCGCGATAGTAGACATAACACCAATGGATCTTGACCTGCTAAAAAAGGACAACATATATTAATTGACAGAACTTATTTAAAAGCCTAAGAAATGTTTGGATCTAAATTAGATATATTAAATAAAAAATGGATCGATGTTGTTTTTGCGGGCCGTAATAAAGAATATGGTGCATACGAACTACGTCAGGGCAGCCCACGGAACACCAACCGTGCCATGATATGGGGTATTGCAATATTCGTACTTATTATATCAGCAAATACAATTATCAATTACATTGAGGGATTTATTCCTGCAGCCGCACCTAAAGTAAAAATTACTGATGTGGTGCTGCTACCACCGCCACCGGTCGATCCGGCCAAGAAACCACCTCCGCCACCCCCTGAGCCGCCAAAGCCAAGGGTAACGCAGGTTAAATTCCCACCTCCGGTTGTAAAACCAGATAACGAGGTGAAGGAAGATCCGCCTACGCAAAAAGATTTGGTGGATAAGGACCCCGGCCAGAAAAACCAGCAGGGTGACCCGAATGCTGATATTAACATTGACGGACCGGTAGGTAACTCGGATGCGAAAGTAACCGAAGCCGACCCTAACGAGATATTTTCGGCAGTTGAGGATGAGCCAATGTACCCGGGTGGTATAGATAAGTTCTATAAATTCCTGCAAAAAACAATACAATATCCTGCTGTTGATAAAGAGGATAACGTACAGGGTAAAGTAATTTGCCAGTTTGTGGTTGAAAAGGACGGAAGCCTTACCGATATTAAGGCATTGCGTGGCCCAAGTCAAACCTTAGAAGATGAGGCTATCAGGGTATTGAAACTATCACCAAGATGGAGGCCGGGTTTGCAAAACGGGCGTACCGTACGTGTACAGTACACCGTGCCAATCTCCTTTAACCTGGGCGAAGAATAAAAACGAAATGTCATTTAATAATGATAATAAACAAAAATCGCCCAAAAGGCGGTTTTTGTTTTTAGGTGTTATCAGGTTGGTATGCGTAGCCGTTGTTGGTTTAATGATTATGTTTTGGAGCAAAATTGATTTTGCATCCGAAACAGAAAAATTAGTAATAGGCGGATTATTTATTGTTTATGGTGTAGTACGTTTTGTACTTTCACTTAAAAATCAACCCGATGAATAAGATAAAATTAGCTGTTTGCGGGATTTTTGTACTGGCGCTGATGCAGGCCTGTAATAGGAAACCTGCGGTAGTTGATGCTGATACCTGGATAACGGGAACAGCAAAATTTGCAGCCGATGAATCCTTTGAGCCTATTGTGAGCCAGGAAGAAGAGGTTTTTAAAGCGATAGACACCGCCGCTAACCCTATTATTTTGTACAGGCCCGAAACCGATGTTTTGCGCCTGTTATTAAATGATAGTGTAAGGGTAGCTATACTTTCGAGGGGTTTGGATAGTAATGAGATTAAGATTTTAACCGCCCACAATTTGGCACCCGATACCAGGTGCTTTGCGATTGACGCGGTGGCGATAATTGTAAACCAGGCGTCAAATGATACCTTGATTACAGTTAACGAATTAAGAAAAATGCTTAGCGGGCAAACTAAAAGTGATAAAAATATCGTTTTTGATAATGAGAAGTCTAGTTTAGTACGGTATTTGAAGGATTTGACAGGCGCTAACAACTTTAAACCAAAGAGCGTTTTTGCACTTAAATCAAATAAAGAGGTAATAAGATATGTGAGCACACACCCGGACGCGTTAGGTATAACCGGCTTTAGCTGGCTTGATGACCCGGATGCTGATTATGCGGATGCGGTAAGCAAAACAAAGATAGTGGCAGTACGTGATGAGGATAATAAACAATACCCAACACAGTACTTTAAACCATCGCAAACTTCGCTGGCGTTAAAACAATATCCGTTAAGCAGGGGTTTGTATATTGTAAATTGCACCGACAGGCAGGGTTTAGGCACAGGGTTTGCAGCGTTTATAACCAGTGAAAGAGGGCAAAGGATTATCCTGCGTTCAGGCTTGCTGCCCGACTCGATACCGCCAAGGGAGATAGTAATTAAGAAATCATTAAATTAGGAAATATAAACTGCGTAGCACTCATGAGTGCCTTAAAAAATTAATTAATTAACTAACGAATAATTATTCAAATGAAAATCAGTAGTAAAATAGCCGTTGCAATGTTAGGAATGGCATTTATGGGCACTGCGGTACATGCGCAAAGCCTTGATGATGCCAAAAAAGCTATCAATGCCGAACAATACCAGAAAGCCAAAACAATGCTTAAAAACCTTACGGTTTCAGAATCAAGTAAGGACGAAAATTATTTTTACCTGGGTTGGGTATATATCCTGCAGGATTATCCCGATTCAGCAAAGGCAACCTTTGAAAAAGGTATTGCTGTAAATAATAAATCGGCCCTCAATTATGTGGGCTTAGGTGCGGTAGCACATGTGGATAAGGATAATGCAACTGCTACAACAAACTTTAACCAGGCTGTGGCTTTAGCAAAAAAGGACAGCAGGCCATATACCTATATAGCTAAAGCATATTTGCTTGACCCCGCAAACGCGGATGCCGCAATTGCTATTGCAACGCAGGGAAAGACGATAAATGCAAAAGATGCTGAATTGGATATCGCGCAAGCTGATGCTTACCGTTTTGAATTAAAAAGTACTGATGCTTACAATAGCTATGAAGATGCCTTAACGCTTGACCCTAATTCGCCGGTTGCTACCGTAGCTTTAGGTGTGTTATGGAAGTTCTCGAATAATTTTGATGGTGCCGTAACCCAGTTCCAGGCTGCTTTAAAAATTGACCCTAATTTTGGTCCCGCTTACCGCGAATGGGCTGAAACAGATGCACGCTGGGCCAAAACCGACCCAACAGTTGCTGTTGCTAAACTTAAAGAAGCTGCAGATAACTATAAAAAATACCTGAGCTTAACAGATGCCTCGGTTGAATCGCAAATGCGTTATGCCGACTTCCTGATATCATCAGGCGATTACCAGACTTTGCAACAAGTAGCTACAGGCCTTTCAAAATCGGCTAATACCAATTTAAGGATATACCGTTATTTAGGCTATGCCGGTTATGAGAATAAGGATTATGCAGCAGGTTTAACCGCTTTAAATGTTTGGATGACTAAAGCCGACCCTAAGCGTATTATCCCACGCGATTATTTATACCTGGGCCGTTTACAGGTTGCTACAGGGCTGGACTCGGTTGGCGTTCTCACTTTACAAAAAGCTTATTCACTTGACACTACCCAAACTGGGGCCTTAGGTGATATAGCTAAGAGTGATTATAAAGATAAAAAATATAAAGTAGCCGGCGATGAATATGCAACATACGCTGCAAAATCAAAAGAAGCTTCGCTCACAGATATTTTTAATGAAGGGAGAAGCTATTATTTTGCTTTTCAACAGCAATACTCAAGCACTGCTGTGCCTAAGCCGGTGGCCGATACTTCATTGTTAACCAAGGCTGATTCTGCGTTTACACTGGTACAGCACAGAACTACTACACCCTATGCCCCGGTATCTCAGTACTTGGCTTATATCAACGATTTAAAAGAAACAGACCATAATAACATAAAAGGCCTGGCAAAACCATTTTATGAGCAATATATTGCTATTGTTACCGCTAAGCCTACACTTACAGATAATGATAAAAAAGGCTTAGCATCTGCTTACGATTACCTGGCAAGATATTATGAATTTGTAACAAAAGACATGGCAAAAGCAACCGATAACTATACTAAAGCCGCCGCCGCCGACCCAACGGACCAGGAAGCAAGTGGATTTTTAGCCAAACACAAATAACTAATTGAAAGCCCCAATAAAATGGGGCTTTTTTTTTGCCTTTTGCATTACTATATTTGCCACCATGGAAGCACAAAGTTTGCCGGTAAATTATTTACCTATTATTTTTCAGATGCTGGTTGCAGGTGGGTTTGTGGTTACAACCATGTTTGTAACCCATAAAATTGGCCCCAAACGCAAAACCAAAGATAAATTAACCCCTTTTGAATCGGGTATCGAAGTTATTGGTAACGCCCGCACACCCATATCCATCAAATATTTCCTGGTAGCTATCCTGTTTGTTTTGTTTGATGTGGAAGTAATATTTATGTACCCCTGGGCGGTAAACTTTAAGGAGCTGGGCAGCAGCGGTATGATAGAGATGTTTATTTTTATGGCCACGCTGCTTTTAGGCTTTATCTATATCATAAAAAAAGGCGCCCTGGATTGGGATTAGTTTAGATTAATTCTAAATATATCTGCACACAACATAGTGTACTAAATACATCTTTTAATATTGTAAATTTGCTATCGCTTATTCGTTTTTGGATAGGTTTTTGTATAAAATAATTCATGAGTGATATTCAGTTAGTTGAAGCTCCTCCTGGTGTAGAAGGTGCTGGGTTTTTTGCTACTTCGCTTGATAAGGTAATAGGTTTAGCGCGTTCAAACTCCTTATGGCCATTGCCTTTTGCCACCTCATGCTGCGGCATCGAGTTTATGGCAACCATGGCTTCTCATTATGATTTATCGAGATTTGGCGCCGAGCGCTTAAGCTTTTCGCCACGCCAGGCCGACTTATTAATGGTGATGGGTACCATCGCCAAAAAAATGGGCCCCGTATTGCGCCAGGTTTACCTGCAAATGGCCGAGCCCCGCTGGGTAATGGCTGTTGGCGCATGCGCATCAAGCGGTGGTATATTTGATACTTATTCGGTTTTACAGGGCATTGATGAGATAATACCGGTCGACGTTTACGTACCGGGCTGTCCGCCACGCCCCGAAGCTATTATTGATGGCTTTATAGGGATTCAAAAATTGGTGCAAACAGAATCGCTTCGCCGCAGAAATGGGCCCGAATATCAAAAATTGATGGCTTCATACGGAATTCAGTAATGGGTAAGATAACAAACGAAGAAGTTTTAGCTAAGCTGACTGCCGCGATAGGTGATAATTTTACCGTGATTGGCGAGCCGTACGGTTTGCTAACCCTTGAAACCTGCCGCGATAATATCACCGATATATTAACTTTCCTGAAGAACGATACCGTATTACAATTTATATATTTAACCGACTTAACAGGCATCCATTATCCCGAAACTGAAAAGCCTATCGGGGTAATATACCACCTGCATAGCCTGGTTAATAATGTACGTATCCGCGTTAAGGTTTTTTTGGCTGATGATGATGTACACATCCCAACAGCTACCACCATTTGGAACGGCGCTAACTGGATGGAACGTGAAACATATGATTTTTTCGGGGTAATATTTGACGGTCACCCCGATTTGCGCAGGATATTAAATGTTGACGACATGACGGCTTTCCCGATGAGGCGAGAATTCCCGCTGGAAGACCCTAACCGTGTTGATAAAAAAGATTATTTTTTCGGAAGATAAGATATGCAGAACCACCCGGTATATACAGATAACGATCCGCAAACCGTTCCCTCGACCCTAAACTTAGGGCCAACACACCCTGCTACGCATGGCGTGTTCCAAAACGTATTGCAGTTGGATGGCGAGCGTATCATTAGCGGCGTATCAACCATAGGTTATATACACCGCGCCTTTGAAAAAATTGCCGAACACCGCCCTTTCTATCAAATTACCCCATTAACAGACCGCTTAAATTATTGCTCATCGCCCATAAACAACATGGGCTGGCACATGACGGTTGAGAAGCTGCTGGGTATAGAAACCCCAAAACGTGTTGATTACCTGCGTGTAATTATAATGGAACTGGCCCGTATATCAGACCACATCATCTGCAACGGCGTATTGGGTGTTGATACCGGCGCTTTTACCGGTTTCCTGTACATGATGGAACACCGCGAATCTATTTACGAAATTTATGAAGAGGTTTGCGGTTCGCGCCTCACCACAAATATTGGCCGCATAGGCGGTTTCGAACGTAATTTCAATACCATTGCCTTTGCCAAACTGCGTAAGTTCTTAAAGGATTTTCCGGTAACGCTAAGAGAATTTGAATCGCTGTTTAACCGTAACCGCATATTTGTCGACCGTACAAAAGGCGTAGCTTGTGTAACCCCCGAGGATGCAATAAATTACAGCTGGAGCGGCCCGTTATTACGCGCTGCCGGTGTTGATTACGATGTAAGGGCGATGAACCCCTACTCATCATACGAAGATTTTGATTTTGAAGTGCCGGTAGGCCAGGATGGTGATGTTTACGCCCGCTTTTTGGTGCGTAACGAAGAGATGTGGCAAAGCCTCCGCATAATTGAGCAGGCGTTGGTGAAATTGGAAAAAGAACCTACTGATATTTTCCACGCGGATGTGCCGGAGTTTTACCTGCCGCCAAAAGAAGATGTTTATAATAACATGGAAGCCCTGATATATCACTTTAAAATAGTGATGGGCGAAATTGATACCCCTACTTCTGAAGTATACCACTCGGTTGAGGGTGCCAATGGCGAATTAGGTTTTTATTTGGTAAATGATGGTGGCCGTGCGCCATACAGGCTGCATTTCCGCAGGCCAAGCTTTATCAATTACCAGATGTATGCGCCAATGAGCAGGGGCATGTTGTTATCAGATGCCATTATTAACATGAGTAGTTTAAATGTAATAGCCGGAGAGTTAGATGCTTAGAGTTGACAATTCAGAAACTGTACCGGTAGAATTTTCGCCGGAGCTCATCAGCAAATTTGCTGATATAGTTAGCCGTTATCCCGAAGGGAAACAAAAATCGGCTTTGCTGCCTATACTGCATTTGGTACAGGCGGAATTTGGTTGGCTAAGCGCCCCAGCAATGGATAAGGTTGCCGATTACCTGCATTTACAGGATATTGAAGTATACGAGGTTGCTACTTTTTACAGCATGTACTTTATGCGCCCGCAAGGCAAATATGTACTTGAAGTGTGCCGCACAGGCCCTTGCTGCCTGGTAGGCGCCGAAAAAATAATGGATTACATTGAGCAAAAGCTGGGCGTTAAAGAAGGTGATGTTACACCCGATGGCTTGTTTAGCTGGCGTGGGGTTGAATGTTTGGCCGCCTGCGGTTATGCACCGGTTTTACAAATAGGCCCTGAATATACTTTTTATGAAAATTTAACAGAGGAATCTGTAGATAAACTGATAGTTGATTTAAAAACAAAAGCGTAATTAAACAATGCACAGCACAACTTTAATAATCGGTGATTTATTATTTGTAGCTGTTTTGGGGCTGATATATGCTACGGACGGATTAAAAACTAATATGATTATCCTTGCACCGTTAATTGTTGTGGCCTTTGTAACCTGCGTAATCAGGCATATCAATCATTATAAAATGACTAAAAGAATTTATTAATATAATGACCAGGACAAGGGTAATATTAGCAGACTTATTATTAGTTATTGGTATAGCCTCATGGTTGTATGTATTTAACGGATGCAAAGGCACACATTTTTTATTGCTGATATTTCCAATAATGTTATTAATTCCGGCTGTTACAGGATGCATTAAGATGCATACAAATTATTATAAGCAGTACAAAAAGATTTATTAAACAGTAATGGCACGTAAATTACTTTTAGAACATATAAACGTACCCGGCATCAATACTTTTGATGTTTACCGCTCAAAGGGTGGTTATGCCGCTGTTGAAAAGGCGATTAAAACCATGTCGCCGGATGCAGTGGTTGAGGAGGTTAAAAAATCGGGCTTGCGTGGCCGTGGCGGGGCAGGTTTCCCTACGGGGATGAAATGGAGCTTTTTGGCTAAACCCGAAGGCGTTGCCCGTTACCTGGTTTGTAATGCCGATGAATCGGAACCCGGAACGTTTAAAGACCGTTATTTAATGACTTATATCCCTCACTTATTAATTGAGGGGATGATTGTTTCCAGCTTTGCGTTGGGTGCAAAAACATCGTACATATACGTTCGCGGCGAAATGATGCCGCAGATACGCATCCTTGAAAAGGCCATCGCGGAAGCAAAAGCAAAAGGCTTTTTAGGAAAAAATATTTTAGGCTCGGGTTATGATCTTGAGCTTTACGTACAACCCGGCGGCGGAGCATATATATGCGGCGAAGAAACTGCTTTGCTGGAATCATTAGAAGGTAAACGTGGCAACCCGCGCATAAAACCGCCATTCCCTGCTATCGCAGGTTTGTATGGCTGCCCAACAGTGGTAAACAATGTTGAATCTATTGCTGCCGTAGTGCCTATCATAAACGAAGGCGGCGAAGAATACGCTAAAGTTGGTGTTGGCCGCAGTACAGGTACCAAACTGATTTCGGCAGGCGGGAATGTTAAAAAGCCGGGTGTTTTTGAAATTGATTTAGGCTTGCCGGTTGAAGAGTTTTTATACAGCGACGAATATTGCGGCGGTATCGCCAACGGCAAACGTTTAAAAGCGGTTGTCGCAGGTGGTTCATCAGTACCTATTTTGCCGGCTAACCTGTTTTTAAAAACTATTGCAGGTGATCCGCGCCTGATGAGCTATGAATCATTGGCCGAAGGCGGTTTTGTTAGCGGGACCATGATGGGTTCGGGCGGTTTTATCGCTTTTGACGAAGACCAGTGCATAGTGCGTAACACCTGGAACTTCACCCGTTTTTATCACCACGAAAGCTGCGGGCAATGTTCGCCATGCCGTGAGGGTACCGGCTGGATGGAAAAAGTGCTGCACCGTTTGGAGCATGGCCATGGCCGCATGAGCGATATGGATTTGCTGGTTGACGTATCAAAGAAAATAGAAGGAAACACCATTTGCCCGCTGGGCGATGCAGCAGCATGGCCGGTGGCCAGCGCCATTCGCCATTTTAGGGATGAATTTGAGTGGCATGTAAGCCACGGTGCCGAAGCGGTTACGAGGAATTACGGGATAGCACATTATGCGGATCCATTGCCGAAGGCGGAAGCAGCTGTATAAGTCAAAATTAAAAATTAAAAAGTCAAAAAAATAATTGACGTTGAGCGAAAAACCTTATGATATCAAACACCGATGTTATCAGTTCTCGAAAGAGATAGTTCAATTTGTATCAATAGCTAAGTTTGAAAGAATACATTTTTCAATTTTTGACCAGTTAATAAGAAGCGGCACCTCGATTGGTGCCAATATAATAGAAGCAAAGTCGGGTAGTTCGACAAAGGATTTTAGGAATTTTTATACAATAGCACTTAAATCCGCAAACGAAACTAAATACTGGTTATGCTTGATAAGGGATACGATCGATAGTAATATCGAGAAAGATAAAATAAACGAGTTAATAAAGGAAGCTGATGAACTATCAAAAATTATCGCTTCAATAATTATTAACCTAAAAAAGTAATTTTGACTTAAATATTAAAGAGTAAATTTTGACTTTTTAATTTTGAATTTTGACTTAAGATGAAAGTTACAATAGACGGAATACCGGTAGAAGTAGAAGCAGGAACAAGCATCCTAAATGCCGCGAGGCAGATAGGCGGCGATATTGTGCCCCCTGCTATGTGCTACTACTCCAAGCTGGAAGGCAGCGGCGGTAAATGCCGTACCTGTTTGGTTAAGGTGAGCAAAGGTTCTGAAAAAGACCCGCGCCCTATGCCTAAGCTGGTGGCATCATGCCGTACCGCGGTAATGGATGGCATGGAGGTGCAAAATATCACTTCGCCTGAAGTTATTGAGGCGCGCAAGGGCATAGTAGAAATGCTGCTGATAAACCACCCGCTTGATTGCCCAATTTGCGATCAGGCAGGCGAGTGCGACCTGCAAAACCTGGGTTACGAGCATGGCGCAGTAAAAACCCGGTACGAATTTGACCGCCGCACTTTTGAAAAGATAGATATCGGCGATAAAATACAACTACACATGACGCGCTGCATACTTTGCTACCGCTGCGTGTTTACTGCCGACCAGATAACCGACCACCGCGAACATGGCATACTAAACCGCGGCGATCATTCGGAAATATCAACCTATATACATAGGGTTATTGATAACGATTTTTCGGGCAACGTGATTGATGTTTGCCCGGTTGGCGCATTAACTGATAAAACTTTCCGCTTTAAAAACCGTGTTTGGTTTACCAAACCCGTTGAAGCGCACCGTGATTGCAATCATCCAAAATGTAATGGCAAAGTAACCCTTTGGTACAAAGGCGAAGATGTGTTACGTGTTACTGCCCGCAAGGATGTTTACGGCGAGGTGGAAGAGTTTATATGTAATGAGTGCCGTTTTGAGAAAAAGAAAACTGCTGATTGGGTTATTGAGGGCCCGCGTAAAGTATCAAACCAATCGGTTATCAGCTCAAATCATTACGATACTTTAATACCGTTTCCGGTTGTAAAAACAAACCTGGTGCTAAAAGAAGCAAACCAGGAACAATTTGAAAGGGATACACGCTTATAATGGGAAGCTTCGATATTATAATAAAATTTGTTTTGATAGTGATTATTTTCGCTATCAGCTTGGTTGTTGCCATGTACTCAACCTATGCCGAGCGTAAAATAGCGGCATTTTTCCAGGATAGGATTGGCCCTAACCGCGCCGGCCCATGGGGTATTTTACAGCCCCTGTGCGATGGCGCCAAGATGTTTTTAAAGGAAGAGATTATCCCCACAAATGCCAACGCGTTCTTGTTTATCGCGGGGCCATCGCTGGGTATATTAACCGCTTGTATAGGTTCGGCCGTTATTCCATGGGGGCAAACGCTTACCATTGGCTCGCACGTTATACCATTACAGGTTACGGATATTAACGTAGGCGTGCTGTACATTTTCGGCGTAGTATCGCTGGGTGTATATGGCGTAATGATAGGCGGCTGGGCATCAAACAACAAATACTCGTTGTTAGGCGCTATACGTGCTGCTTCGCAAAACATCAGCTACGAAATTTCGATGGGTTTATCCATCATCGCTTTATTGATGCTTACCGGCACTTTAAGTTTAAAGGAAATTGCACAGCAACAACATGGTTTTTGGTCGCACGGCTGGTTTACCTGGAATGTTTTCCGCCAACCTTTAGGATTCCTGATTTTCATCGTATGCGCCTTTGCCGAAACTAACCGCACACCTTTTGATTTACCGGAGTGCGAAACCGAGCTGGTAGGTGGTTATCATACCGAATACTCGTCAATGAAATTAGGCTTTTACCTGTTTGCTGAGTACATTAACATGTTTATATCATCAGCAGTAATGGCTACTTTATATTTTGGCGGTTATAACTTTCCGTTTATGCACCAGTTAGGCTTATCAGAAAATTTGGTAACTATAATTGGTACGCTGGTATTATTTGCCAAAATATTTTCCTTCATCTTCTTTTTTATGTGGGTGCGCTGGACGATACCACGTTTCCGATACGACCAGTTGATGGATTTGGGCTGGAAGGTATTGATACCGTTGGCTATTGCCAATATTGTGCTTACAGGCATTGCGGGGACTTTTATTAAATAGTTGGGAGAATTGACAAAATGGAATCATTAAGTAATAAAAGAAAATTAGTTGAATCAAAACCGCTGAACTTTTTGGAAAGGGCATATTTGCCCGCCATCATGTCGGGACTGGCAACTACCATGAAGCATTTTTTCAGGAAGCCGGTAACCATCAGCTATCCCGAAGAAAAGCGCGAATTTTCTGAAAACTTTCGCGGTATGCACTCGCTTAAACGCGATGAGGATGGCCGTGAGCGTTGTACTGCCTGTGGCTTGTGTGCATTGTCGTGCCCTGCAGAAGCCATTACCATGATTGCCGCCGAGCGCCAGAAAGGTGAGGAGAATTTATACAGGGAAGAAAAATATGCCGCGGTTTACGAAATAAATATGCTGCGCTGCATTTTTTGCGGATTATGTGAGGAAGCTTGCCCTAAGGAAGCCATTTATCTTGACGGTGATATTGTACCTGCCGATTATTTGCGCAAGGATTTTATTTACGGTAAAGACAAATTAGTAGAAGCGCCCTTAAATCAATAAAGAAGTTTTATACCTTTGCCCAACCATTTTTAAAGGCATAAGGTATTTTGTAAATATAAACATGAATACATTTTACTTCATCGCGTTTTTGTCCATATTCTTTTCGATACTGGTCATAACTGCAAAAAATCCGGTGCATAGCATACTATATCTTGTACTTACGTTTTTCACCTTCACTATACATTATATTTTACTAAATGCCCAGTTTTTGGCCATAGTAAACTTTATTGTATACATGGGTGCCATCCTGGTGCTGTTCCTGTACACGCTGATGTTGATTAATTTGAATAAAGATTCGGAGCCGGTAAAATCAAACCTGGTAAAAATTGCTGCGGTTATTGGCGGCGGTTGTTTGCTTGTTACTGTTGTAGCTTCGCTTAAAGCATTAGGCGTTTCAGATCCGGTTATACTTAAAGACCCCGGTTTGGGCCTGGTAAAAAACCTGGGTAAAGTATTGTTTAACGAGTTTTTATTACCGTTCGAGATATCCTCGCTGCTGCTGTTATCGGCAATGGTTGGGGCAGTTTTATTAGCCACTAAAGAACCAAAATCAGTATAATGGAAAGTTTAACCAATACCATAAAGGAAGTACCGTTAAATCATTATATACTGTTATGCTCTATTATATTTTCAATAGGCGTAATGGGTGTTTTGCTGCGCAGAAATGCCATAGTGATATTTATGTCGGTAGAGCTGATGCTCAATTCTGTAAACCTGCTGCTTACTGCGTTCTCGGTTTACCGCGGCGATGCCAGTGGGCAGGTTTTCGTGTTTTTTATTATGGCGCTTGCCGCTGCCGAAGTTGCAGTAGGCCTGGCCATCATTGTAATGATATATCGTAACACCAACTCGATAGATATTAACGTATTGAACAGGTTGAAGTGGTAGCCCCCCGGCCCCCTAAAGGGGGAGTGAGAGGTTAAAAAGAATAAAAATACGCTTCTGTACCCCCTTTAGGGGGTTAGGGGGCTAAAATAGATAATAAGAAATGGACAAATACATCTGGCTTATTCCTGTACTACCCTTAGCCGGTTTTATTATTAACGGTATCGGCCGTAATTCGCTGTCGAAAAATACGATAGGTTTTGTTGCCAGCTTTTTGGTACTTGCTTCTTTCGGGCTTAGCGTCGCAACGTTTTTACAGATAAAAGCAACCGGCGTACCCATTAACATTACCTACTTTACCTGGATAGATGTTTTCCGTTTTACCGTACCTTTTTCGTTTTTGATTGACCAGCTGAGCTCGCTTATGCTGCTCATTATAACGGGTATCGGTTTCCTTATCCATTTGTATTCCATTGGTTATATGAAGGATGATGAGGGTTTCGGTAAGTTTTTCGCTTACTTAAACCTGTTTGTGTTTTTTATGCTGATGCTGGTTTTAGGCTCCAACTATGTAATTATGTTTATTGGCTGGGAAGGTGTAGGCTTATGCTCTTACCTGCTCATTGGTTTCTGGTACAGCAACCCAAGCTATGCCGATGCCGCCAAAAAGGCCTTTATCATGAACCGCATAGGCGATTTAGGTTTCCTGTTGGCGCTGTTCCTGATACAGGATACTTTCGGCAGCTTTGGTTTCGCGCAGGTTTTCCCGCAGGCGGGTTTATTGCATGCTGGTAATGCTAATGTTGTTTTAATCACCATTTTGCTGTTTGTAGGCGCTACCGGTAAATCGGCACAAATACCACTGTTTACCTGGCTGCCCGACGCGATGGCCGGCCCAACCCCGGTATCAGCCTTAATACACGCGGCTACCATGGTTACCGCAGGTATATATATGATAGCGCGCTCGAATGTGTTATTTACACTTGCGCCGCTTACTATGCACATCATCGCGATAATAGGTTTAGCTACCGCGATTGTTGCCGCAATTATCGCCCTAACACAAACAGATATAAAAAAGGTACTGGCTTATTCAACCGTATCGCAATTAGGCTATATGTTTTTAGGTCTGGGTGTTGGCGCTTATACCGGCGCTTTCTTTCACTTAATGACGCATGCTTTCTTCAAAGGCTTATTGTTCCTGGGTGCAGGTTCTGTGATCCACGGCGTAAGCGGTGAGCAGGATATGCGCAAAATGGGCGGGTTAAAAGGTAAAATGAAGATCACCTTTATCACTATGCTGATTGGTACCCTGGCTATATCGGGCATACCGCCGTTTTCAGGTTTCTTTTCAAAAGATGAAATTTTAACGGAGGCATTTAAGCAAAGCCCAACGCTGTATGTAATTGGCGTTATTGGCGCTATGCTTACGGCGTTTTATATGTTCAGGATGCTGTTCCTTACTTTCTACGGAAAATTCCGCGGCACGCATGAACAGGAACACCATATACATGAGTCGCCGGCAAGCATGACCTTCCCGTTAATTGTATTAGCCATATTATCAGCAGTTGGCGGGTTTCTAAACATCCCCGAAATTTTTGGCGGCAAAGGCTGGCTGGCGCAATACCTTGCCCCGGTATTTGCAAAATCGGTAGAATTAGGCGGCGCGCCTGCAATAACCTCTCCCGGCACCGAATGGTTGCTGATGGGGGTTTCGGTTGGCGCGGCAGTGATAGCTATTGTGTTTGCCTACTCAAGGTATATGACCAAAGGCCACATTCCCGTTGCCGACACGGAAGAACGCTCATTTTTGGCCAACCTGTCGTACCATAAGTTTTATGTGGATGAGTTATATGATTTTATTATCCGCAGGCCGCTGGATGGCTTCTCGGATTTCTTTTACAATGTTGTTGATAAATTAGGTATTGATGGCTTAGTGAACGGTATTGGCGACGCGCCCGTAGAGGCCAGCAAAGGCTTCAGGCTGTTGCAAACAGGTAATGTTGGCTTTTACATATTTATGATGGTTGCAGGTATCGTTGCCATATTAGTATATAGTTTTGTTAGAATATAAACCATTGCGTTTTACAATATAGAAATGACGGTTAGTTTATTAATTTTTTTGCCAATTGTTGCAGCCCTGGCTGTTTTACTGTTTAAAAATGAACTGGCAAAACATGTTGCCTTAGGTTTCGCGGTTGCCGAACTGGCAATAGCCGCTATATTTTTAGCACATTTTATCCCTGATTCTACCGTACAGTTTGCCGTTAACGTGCCTTGGATACCCAAATTTGGTATTTATTTTAACGCGGGTATTGATGGTTTGAGTATGATACTGGTATTGCTTACCACCATACTGGTGCCTATTATTATCTTAACCACCTACGAGCATAACTACAAAAACGCATCGGCATTTTACGCTTTAATACTGTTTATGCAGGCCGGCTTGCTGCTGGTATTTACCGCTTTAGACGGATTTTTATTTTATGTGGGATGGGAAGCGGCGTTAATACCTATTTACTTTATCAGCGCGCTATGGGGCGGGCAAAACCGTATCCGTATTACACTTAAGTTTTTTATATACACGTTTGCAGGTTCGTTGTTTATGCTGGTAACTATTATTTACCTGTATGTACAAAACCCAACCGGCACTTTCGATTTGTCGGAATTTTATACGCTTAAGTTAACTTCGCACCAGGAAATGTGGGTGTTCTGGGGTTTCTTCCTGGCATTTGCTATCAAGATACCGCTTTTCCCATTCCATACCTGGCAGCCCGATACGTATACCGAAGCGCCGCCCGCGGGTAGTATGCTGTTGGCCGGTATCATGCTAAAAATGGGTTTATATGGCTTACTGCGCTGGCTGATACCAAATGCGCCGCACGCCTTTATCCAAAACTACGCCAGCTATTTTAGTTGCGATGGTATAGTAATTATATTGGCTGTTACGGGTATTGTTTATGCATCTATCATTGCCTTCACACAAAAAAATGGCAAGCGGTTAGTGGCTTACTCGTCTATAGCGCACGTTGGCTTAATTGCAGTCGGTATATTCAGCTTAACTTTCCAGGGTATGCAGGGCGCTGTGATACAAATGCTTAACCACGGTATTAACGTGGTGGGTATGTTCTTTATCTGGGATATTATTAGCAGGCGCACAGGTACCAATGATATTAGCAAGCTGGGCGGTATTGCCAAGGTTGCGCCGCAGTTTGCTACCGCGTTCTTAATTATTGTATTAGGCACTGTCGCGCTGCCGCTAACCAATGGCTTTATTGGCGAGTTCTTATTACTGTATGGTGCTTTCAAACTAAATCTGATTTTGGCAGCCGTTGCAGGTTTAACCATCATATTTAGCGCGGTATATATGCTAAGGATGTACAAAAACGTAATGCAGGGCGAAACCAATGCTTTAACCGCAACCTTTACCGATATCAAAGGCTCGGAGAAACTGGTACTGGTTATTATATGCGTGTTGATAATTGGTATCGGTATTTATCCTCAGCCTATATTGCATATATCAGATGCAGCGGTAAATAAATTATTACAAACTATAGATTATAAAATAACATACGGGAATGCCCTTTAGCAGCAGGCTTGCCGCTATTAAAATCAGCATAAAAGAAACAACATGAATACCTTAATACTTATATCTGTTTTACCTATAGTGCTTCTGTATTTAGGTTTATATAAAGCTAAAAAAGCTTTATTGCCTGTTACTGTTATAGGGCTGTTGGCTGCGTTGGTTTTAGCTGTGTTGGAGTGGAACACTAATGCTTTGCCTATTTATCATAACATGATGCTGTTTGATAATTACTCGGTAGCATTCTCGGCAATTACTATTATATCAACCATACTTATCCTGTTACTATCGAAAGATTATTTTGAACGCATCAGCAGCCATACTGCCGAATATTACGCTATTATATTGTTTTCGTTGGCGGGCATTATTGTAATGGTATCGTACTATAACCTGGTAATGCTATTTATCGGCATCGAAATCATGTCGGTAAGCTTATACATTTTGGCAGGTATTAAAAAGAATGATTTTGCATCAAACGAAGCCGCTTTAAAATACTTTTTAATGGGCGCGTTTTCAACCGGGTTTTTACTGTTTGGTATCGCGCTTATTTACGGTGCATCGGGCACGTTTAGTTTGGAGGGCATAAGGGATTGGGTGATAGCCCAACCCGCAGGGATTGCCAACCCTATGCTTGATACAGGTATATTGCTTATTATAGTTGGCTTGTGCTTTAAAGTAGGTGCAGCACCCTTCCATTTCTGGACACCGGATGTGTACGAAGGTTCGCCAACGCTGATTACCGCCTTTATGTCGACTGTAGTAAAAACAGCAGGCTTCGCAGCTTTCCTGCGTTTGTTTATGGAATGCTTTACCACACTATCGGCTGTATGGATGCCGGTGTTGTTGGTGATTACTATACTTACTTTATTCATCGGCAATATAACCGCGCTTTACCAGCAAAGCTTTAAACGTATGCTGGCATTCTCCAGCATATCACATGCGGGTTATTTGCTTTTCGCCATTGTGGCTTTGGGTGCAAGCTCGGCAAATTCGGTATTCGTATATGCCACGGCTTATTCTATCGCTTCTATCATCGCCTTTGGCGCTTTAATACTGGTGCAGCAACAATCGGGCAGCGCCAATTTCGAGAGCTTTAACGGCCTGGCTAAAAAGAACCCGTTTTTGGCTTTGGTATTAACCATATCCATGCTATCACTGGCGGGCATACCGCTTACTGCGGGTTTTATGGGTAAATTCTTTATGTTCTCTACCGCGTTATCGCATTTCCAGGTTTGGCTGGTTATACTGGCAGTAATAAATGCTATCATCAGCATATTTTATTATTTCAGGGTTATTGTGGCCATGTATTTCCGCGATGCCGAGCCTAACGAGGTACTGGTACCCGGCTATTACAAATTTGTTTTAGGCTTATCGGCATTAGCCACTATCGCCATCGGTATTTACCCCGTATTTATCCCGAGCATTAATTAGTTATTATTGTACTATATTTAATAATTACCGTATAAATCAGAAATTGGTTTAATATTCGTATTTTTACTTATATAGTAAATGGCAAGTTTTTGGGAATATCTTCAAAATCTGACTGACTCCCGGGCTATTATTAACCAGGGTGGCTTCGCCCTTTTGCTTATTGTGGTTTTTGCCGAAACCGGTTTATTCTTCGGTTTCTTTTTACCCGGCGATTATTTGTTATTTATGGCAGGGCTGTTAGCTGCAAACGGTGTTTTCGATATACCAATTACTACCCTTGTTTCTTCATTAATAGGTGCGGGCATATTAGGTAATTATGCAGGCTATTGGTTTGGCTACCGCACCGGCCCTATTTTGTTCAGGAGGGAAGATACATTGCTTTTTAAAAAGCACTATGTGGCCGAAGCCGAGAAATTTTATCTAAAATATGGCGGTATGGCACTAATTTTGGGCAGATTTTTCCCGATAATTAGAACTTTTGCCCCTATCTTTGCAGGTGTAGTTAAAGTTAACTTTAAAAAGTTTACTTTATATAACATTATTGGCAGTGTAGCGTGGGTTACAATACTCTGTTTATCAGGATATTTCTTAGGCAGAAAATATCCTGTAATTAAAAACTATCTGTCGTTAGTAGTGTTAGGCTTTTTTTTGATTACATCAATACCCCTTGTAATTACCTTTTTTAGAAAAAAGAAAATAGCACAATAAATTAAAATTATATATAATAAATGAGTACACAACATCCCTGGCACCAGGTTTCTCCCGGCGATAATATCCCCGAAATTGTAAATGCGATAATAGAAATACCAAAAGGCTCAAAGGCCAAATATGAAATAGATAAAGAATCGGGCTTATTAAAACTCGATCGTGTTTTGTTTTCATCAGTAATGTACCCAGCAAATTATGGGTTTATACCGCAAACCTATTGCGACGACCATGACCCGCTTGATATATTAGTACTATGTTCGATAGATGTTTTCCCCATGTCTATCATCGAGGCAAAGGTAATAGGCGTAATGCACATGGTTGATAATGGCGAACAGGATGATAAAATTATCGCAGTTGCTAAAAATGATATGTCGGTAAATTACATTAACGACCTTAATGAGTTACCGCCACATACCATGACCGAAATTGTTCGCTTTTTTAAAGATTATAAAAAACTGGAAGACAAAAACGTAACCATTGAGCATTTGCTGGGTATGCGTTATGCCCACAAAGTAATTGCCGAAAGTATGGAACTGTACAAGTCTACTTTCCCCGTGTACCAATAACTCATAAATGGAACCTGATATTCATATAAATCTTTCGTATCTTTTACTTACAGTTTTCCTGGTGTTGCTAAACGGCTTTTTTGTTGCTGCGGAGTTTGCAATGGTTAGGGTAAGAGGTTCGCAAATTGAGTTAAAAATAAAAACGGGCAGCCTGGCTGCAAAAATCACCAAAAGCATCATGAGTAACCTGAATGGCTATTTAGCAGCCACTCAGTTAGGTATGACCATAGCTTCCCTGGGTTTAGGTGTAATAGGCGAGGGCGTGGTTACCAATGTAATGCTTAATTTATTTAAGCTGTTTGGAATAACAATTACATCCAATATTATCATAAATACCTGCCAGGTAATCGCCTTTATGCTGATTACCATTTTGAGCATTGTTTTTGGCGAATTGGTACCTAAAACCATATCCATACAGCGCTCGGTACGCACGGCACTGGCGGTATCAACACCGTTAAGGTTGTTTTTTATCGTTTTCAGGCCTATTATATGGGTGCTTAATACCTTTGCAAACTTTATTTTAAAAATATTAGGCATAAACCCTTTCCAGGGCGAAACACACCATAGCTCTGAAGAATTGCAATACCTGCTGGAGCAGGGAAAGGAAACTGGCGCGCTCGATTCCAACGAGCATGAGCTGATACAAAACGTATTTGATTTTAACGAGCGCGTGGTAAAAAATATCATGGTGCCGCGTACCAAAATATCTGGGGTTGATGTCAACACCGAAAAGGACGAGTTGCTGGAAACGCTGATAACCGAGGGCTACTCGCGCATGCCGGTTTATGATGATGTGATTGATAAAATAATAGGGATTGTGCATGCCAAGGATATTTTGCCTTTGTTGGCGCGAAACGAAGAGATTGTGCTGAGGAATATTATTCGCAAGCCTTATTTCATCCCCGAAACAAAAAAGATTAACGACCTGATGGCCGAGCTGCAGCAAAAGCGCATACAAATAGCCATTGTGCTTGATGAATTTGGCGGCACTGCGGGCATGGTAACCCTGGAAGATATTGTAGAAGAACTGGTAGGCGAAATACAGGATGAATACGACGAAGAAAAGCCAATAGTTGAAAAGGTAAATAACAGCGAGTTTATTGTAAATGCGTTGGCCTCGATATACGATGTAAACAGCCATTTGCCGCATGATTTACCTGAGGATGGCGACTTTGATACCGTATCCGGCTGGCTTGGCCATATATTTGGTAAAATACCCGATGTAGGCGAGCAAAAGGAATCTAACGGGTATAATATTACCGTGCTGCGCAAATCGG
>Ga0302307_10000660_pt1 | contig 22652 bp, 17 predicted proteins | sample III_Palsa_E3_2_FD_200530 | JGI IMG/M metagenome (GOLD analysis project Ga0302307, IMG submission 200530) | Peat permafrost microbial communities from Stordalen Mire near Abisko, Sweden - III_Palsa_E3_2 | ecosystem: Environmental > Terrestrial > Soil > Palsa > Peat permafrost | place: Sweden... | reverse complement strand
CGACTCCCAATTCGAGGCGATCGACGTCAAATCTATCTTGAGGATGCCGCCGGCTTCGGCTTCGGGGGGGCCCTCGGTCCGGGCAAATTCAGCAACGCCCCGATTATTGACGACCAGCCTGCCGCCTTTGTTGAAAACCTTGCCGTCGACCGAACCTTCGACAACCACTTGGGCGCCCGGCTCAATGGTCAAGCTGCCCTTGATATTTCCCCGCACGTGCAGATAGCAATTCCGCTTGACAATGGCGTCGTTGAAAACCGAACCGTTGATGTGCGAGGTGCCGTTGACCAAAAGCGGACCGTCCTCGGCGCTCGGTGCTAAAAGCGTGGCCGCAGCCGATGTCATCACTAAAGGTCCAAGCCCGGGGGGGAAAAGAGAAATAGTTGCCCCTTTCGTAGGGTCCCGCAAGGCGCACGGCGCTTTCCCCCGTAGTAATCAACAAGCTTTCGCGCGAAGCTTGTGTGACGAAATGAGGGCCCCGGGAGGCGGACGGATATCGCGCTGCGGCTAAGGGCTTTTCGCGCCGTGTGTTTCAGCGTCAACGTCGGATCGGCTTCGGCGGACACCCCCTAGATAGGGGGGTATCCGCCGAGGGGAACTCCGGGCCGAAAATGCCAGCGCACCTCTGCCGCCGAGCGCCGGCGCCGCGTGCGCTTTCCGACAAGCGAAGGCTTTTCTTCCTGTGGCGACTCCCCTAGTTTCCCGGCCGCGCTCTAAACAAAACGAAACGCAAGATCGTTTCACAGAACGTCGTTTCAGGAGGAAGCGGTGACCGACAATCCGGCGATTGAGGTCTCGCGCCTTTTGGATGAGCGCGGGTTCGGCCGGTTTCAGATCAGGATGCTGATCTGGACCATCATCCTGGGCATGATCGACGGGTACGATATCGGCGCGATTGCCTTTGCGGCGCCGCATCTTGTGCGCGATTGGCATCTGCAAGCGAGCGATCTCAAATGGGTGCTCACCGCCAGCAATATCGGCGTTCTGTTCGGCTCGCAGCTCATGGGTTTTGTCGGCGACCGATACGGCCGTAAGACGGCGCTGATTGTATCGAACCTGGTGTTCGGCGTGCTGACCTTCGCCGCCGCCTATTCCACCGATCTGACGCAAATGTTCTGGCTGCGGTTTTTTGCCGGCTTTGGCATCGGCGGGGTCATTCCCAATATCGTGGCGATCAACGCGGAGTCGGCACCACGCCGCTTGCGCGCGACCATCGCGATTATCGCCGTCGGGTTTGTTCCGGCCGGCGGCGCGCTCGCCGGTTTCGTCAGCGCCGCGTTGATCCCGCATTACGGCTGGCCGGTGCTGTTTTACATCGGTGGCATCATCCCCGTGATCGCCGCGCTCGGCGGGACCATCGGGCTGCCGGAATCGATCAAATACATGGCGCTGCATAACGGCGGACGGCGAAAGATGGCAAAACTGATCGCCGCGATCCGTCCCGGCTTCGAGGTCCCGGCAAACGCGCGTTTCGTCATCGAGGATGAGCAACAGGCACCCTCCTCCAATCCGATCTATTTGTTCCGCAACGGACTGTGGCTGATCACGCCGCTGCTCTGGCTTCTCTTCGCGCTCAACCTCATGGGCTATTTTTTCCTCATCAGCTGGACGCCGACTTTGCTCACTGCCGCCAAGCTGCCGCAGGCGACGGCGGCGCTCGCCGGCGCGGCGTTGCAGATCGGGGGCACCATTGGCGCCTTGGTGCTGTGCTGGTGGCTGCAGCGTCACCGTTTCTTCGCCATCGCGATCTTGTTTGTGCTTGCGGTGCCGGTGGTCGCGTCGATCGGCTACGCGGGATTGACTTCGGCGGCGGCTTTGCTGGCGGCGACGTTCCTCGGCGGCTTCCTGGTGCTGGGCATCCAGTCGGGCATCAACGTGTCCGGCGCGTTGGTTTATCCGACCTCGTTGCGCGCCAACGGATCGGGCTGGGAGCTCGGCATCGGCCGCCTGGGATCGATCATCGGCCCCCTCCTCGGCGCCTTGTTCGTCGGGCTCGCGGTGGAGAAGCTCTACATCTGGTCGGCGCTGCCGTTCGCTGCCGGCGCTATTGTCTGCTTCGCCATCCACACGCTCAACACCGCGCGGCTCAATGCCAATCCTAAATTGAAGGAAGCGCAGTAGCGTTGATCATTTATGAGGTGGTGCCGTGGGGGAACCCAACCTGAGCTTCTGACGTGCGGGTCCGTGACGGAATGCGGATGAAGCCCGAGGCACGTTTGCACGGCGAATTTCCGACCTTTCGCCGAGAGGATTTGCGCCTCGTTACCGGGCACGGGCAATACGCCGATGATCTTAATCTACCGCACGCAGCGCGTGCGGTAATGGTCCGGTCGCCCCATGCCCATGCTGCCATCCGCAGCATAGATGTCGCGAATGCGCTGGCCCGTTCCGGGGTGTTGGCGGTCCTGTCAGGCGCCGACGCGCTTGCCGACGGACTACAGACAATTCCGCATCCGACCGGCAGTTCGAAGATCGGGTCTGACATGCCGCTGGTCCACCGCGACGGATCCGAGCGACTGGTTACCCTACAGCGCCCGTTGCCGGTCGACCGCGCGCGCTTTGTGGGAGAAGCCGTGGTTATGGTCGTCGCGGAGACCGAAGCAAGGGCGAAGGAAGCCGCCGAGGCGGTAGTGATCGACTGGGAGCCGCTTCCAGCGGTCACCCATGCAATAGATGCGCTCGGGGCCAATGCACCGCAGCTGTGGAACCACGTCCCCGGCAATCGTACGCTCGATGCGCATCTTGGCGACGAAGCGGCGACCGCCGCAGCGTTCGCGCGCGCGGCCCATCGCGTTCGTCTGAGTAGCTGGGTGCAGCGCGTCACCGGAGCGCATTTGGAACCTCGCACCGTCGTTGCCACGTGGGACAAGATCACGGAGCTCTATACAGTCCATGCTTCGCATGGGGTCGGCGTCGTGCAATTGCGCGACGAATTGGCGGCCGTGCTCGGTGTGCCGCCGGAGCGTGTGCGGGTGGTAGCTCCCCAGGACGTAGGCGGCAATTTCGGGACTCGCAACGCGACTTATCCAGAATTTGCATTGGCCGCGTGGGCCGCGCGGCGCTTGCAGCGGCCCATCGTCTTCAAGGCGGAACGCTCAGAGGCCTTTCTTTCGGATTGTCAGGGCCGCGATCTGCACATCGACGCCGAGCTTGCGCTCGACGCGGAGGGAAATTTCCTCGCGCTCCGCTCGGTGAACACGGCAAACAACGGCGCCTATACGACCTCGTTCGTTCCCTTAAATAAAGGGGCGCAGCTGATGCCGAGCCTCTACCGCATTCCAGCGGCACACGTGATCGCGCGGGCCGCCGTTACAAACACGCCGGCAACGATACCGTATCGGAGCGCCGGCCGTCCGGAAGCGATCTACGCGATAGAACGTCTCATCGATCTAGCCGCGCGGCAATGCGGGTTCGAGCGGATAGCCTTGCGCCGCCGTAATATCATCGGACCAACGGAGCAACCTTATCGCAATCCACTCGGCGTCATCTACGACAATGGCGATTATAAAGGCGTAATGCGGACAGCACTCGACCTGTCCGATTGGGCCGGCTTTCCGGCGCGGCGCGAGGCGTCGCGTGCACGTGGCCTGTGCCGCGGAATTGCCATCGGAAACTATATCGAAACTACGAGTGGCGCCCCACGCGAGCGGGCCGAAATCTCGGTTCGTCCCGACAAAACGATCGAGGTGATCGTTGGAACGCAGAGCACCGGTCAGGGCCACGAAACGGCATTTCCGCAACTTGTCGGCGAATGGTTCGGCGTCTCGCCTGCCGCGGTGGTGCTCTGCACGGGCGATACCTCTTTCGTCAAGGCAGGCGGTGGCAGCCATTCGGGGCGATCGCTACGGCAAGCCAGTGTCGTGATGCATCGGGCCACGACCGACATAATTAATAAAGGTCGGCGGATCGCTGCTGTGCTATTCGAAACCGATGTGGCCGACGTCAGCTTCGCCAATGGTTGCTTTCGCGTAACTGGGACCGACCGCGCGATCGACATCTTCCGGGTAGCCCGCGTCGCGACTGACGAAAGCGCGTTGCCCGATGAATTGAAGGGGCCGCTGGCCGCGATATCCGATCAGACGCGACCCGGTCTCGCATTTCCTTACGGCACCGCGGTCTGCGAACTGGAGGTCGATCCAGAAACTGGTGCGCTGACCATCCAACGCTACACATCAGTAGACGATGTCGGCCGCGCCCTCAATCCGATGATCCTGCACGGACAGACTCATGGCGGAATCGCGCAGGGCATTGGGCAAGCGCTGTTCGAGCAATGTTACTTTGATCCGGAATCCGGCCAGAACCTCTCGGCCTCGTTGATGGACTACGCGCTGCCGCGGGCGGCTGACTTGCCGTCCTTCACGACGGCGCTCAGCGAGGTGCCGGCCAGCAGCCACCCGCTTGGCTTCCGCCCTGGGAGCGAAGGTGGAACAACGCCCGCGCTTGGCGTTACGATCAACGCCATCGTCGACGCGCTAGCCGAGTTCGGCGTAACGCATGTCCAAATGCCTGCGACGCCATCGCGGATCTGGCAGGCCATCACTGCAGCGAAAGCAGACCAGGGAGCGAAACCCCATAAGTTGCGCAATACTGTTCCGATTAGGCCGTAGCTGCGCACGAATCGACACAACAGGGTATGAGACGACTTTGGCCAGGGTGATCGACATTGAGCGGGTTTTTGACGACCAGAAAATCGGCAGCTTTCACATCAAGCTAATGCTGCTTTCCTTTCTGGTGTTGATGACCGACGGGTTCGATCTCGGCGCCGCCGCCTACGCCGGACCAGGCATTCTCAAAGAATGGAACCTGAGCGGTCGGGAACTCGGCGCGCTATTCTCCAGTTCAATCGCGGCCGGTTTCATCGGCCCGCCGCTTTTTGGATTTCTGTCGGACAAATTTGGCCGCAAGCGTGTCATTGTTTGCGGCGCCTATTTCTTCGGCCTCTTCACTTTGGCCGCAGTGCTGACCAACAGCCTCAACGAGTTGATTGTCGTGCGTGCGCTTGCCGGCGTCGCCCTCGGAGGAATGCTGCCGATCGTCGTAACGTTAAATAATGAATTCGCTCCAGCCCGCGTCCGCGCGACCCTGGTTGTGCTGATCTTCACGGGCGTGACTTTCGGAGGCGGCCTACCAGGCTTCGTCGCGGCAAAGCTTATGGCAGAACACGGCTGGCGCATTCTGTTTTGGATCGGGGGTATCGCGCCGATTGTCATTGCCTCGATTCTTGCCATCACGCTCCCGGAGTCGATCAAGTTTCTAGCTTTGCGCCCGCGGCGCCGCAACGAGCTGGTTACGCTGCTCAAGACACTGCGCTCCGACCTCGTGATTGATTCCGACACCGAGTTTGTGATCAGCGGGGAAGAGAACCGTTCGCGTTTTTCGATGCCGGCCTTGCTCGCAGGTCGGCTCGCGGTACTTACGCCCCTCTTCTGGATTTCGAATTTTGTCGCCGTGATGAGTCTCTACTTCATGAATCAGTGGATGCCGACGGTGCTTTCGGGCTCGGGCATCCCGGTGGCCCAGGCCGCGATCGCGACGACGCTCTTTCAATTCGGAGGAACGTTGGCAGGTCTTATCTCGATGCGCTTTCTTGATAAATACGGATTCATCCCGGTGCCCATTCTCTTTGGCTGCTCGATACCGATCATCGCCTGTATTGGGATGCCGATTCTTTCGTCCTACTTTCTTTTGGCACTCATGTTTGGCGCGGGATTTTGCATTCTCGGAGTGCAGTTCGGGAATATCGCGACCGAAGCGAATATTTATCCGACCTATATTCGAGCGTGGGGGGTAGGGTCGAACTTCGCGATTGGGCGGATTGGCGGTGCCCTCGGGCCGTTGCTAGGCGGCTTCGCGTTTGGCGCGAAACTACCGGCACAGCAGATATTTCTCATCGCGGCGCTGCCGCTGATCATCGGGTTGATTGCAGCGTTGGCGATCATGCCTCTGTATCAGAGACACATACAGATGGTGAGAGCCGACCCGCAATGAGTCGAGACCGATTCGCCCGCGTAAGCGGAATACCAGCCTGTTAACGCTTCTAAATTTCGAGGTCGCCGGCCTCTACTTGTTGGCGCGCGCACGACTTCTGGTAATGGCACTTAGCGAACATGAGCGCACTAGTCATTGTTGTCCGTTCTAGGCTCAACAACGGCGTGATTATTGCCAAACTAGTTCGGGGCACAAAGATCGAGAGCAAAACATCATACTCGTTCTCCAAGCCAAAACCGCGGTTGAAGAAACAGCCAACTATCTCAAAGAGTATGGTGGTGCCCGTGGAGGGAATCGAACCCCCACTCCTTGCGGAACACGATTTTGAGTCGTGCGCGTCTACCAATTCCGCCACACGGGCCTGTGCTAGTGGTCCGATTCTAACATTCGCATCCGGGTTCGGCAGGCTACCATGCGAATGTTAGAATCAAAGGACCACTAGCAAGTGTAAGTGCGAGTGGAGCTTTGGATTTGACATTCGCTTCACGAGTTCGCGGCCCGAGGGGGGCGAATGTCAGATCCGCTCCACTAGTGGCGGCAACCGCCTATCACCTTTCCCAACGATGCTCCAGAGCCTGGCTAGCCTAACGCCGCGCTGTCCACTCGCGGCCTTGCTTCTGCTCTAAAGATCGGCACATTGCCGGCGCTCTTACCGCCTTTTACGCCGCACGCATTATGAAAATGACTTTCAGCGACGACCTGCGCCGCAACCCGGCCGCGACGACGGCGCTGGCCATTTTCGCCGTCAGTTTGGCGACGCTGCTCGGTGCCTGGTTTTTCCAATTCGTGGTCAAACTGCCGCCCTGCCCGCTTTGCCTGGAACAGCGCATCCCTTACTACGTCGTCATTCCGCTTTCTCTGTTGGTCGCTGTCGCCGCGCACTTGCGCGCGCCGCGGAGCGTTGTTGCCGCTGGCTTTGCCATCCTCCTCGTGGCCATGCTTGTGAGCGCGGCGCTCGGCGCTTACCACGCAGGCGTCGAGTGGCGGTTTTGGGCCGGTCCCACTGATTGTTCGGGCCCGGTCACCGATTTCACCACCAAAGGTCCGCTGCTCGATCAATTGCAGTCGATCCGCGTCGTCCGCTGCGATGAAGCGGCCTGGCGGTTTCTCGGCGTTTCGCTCGCCGGCTTCAATGTTATCGTCTCACTTGCTCTCGCGGCGGTCGCCGTTTTCGGGTTCTCAGCAGGCAACCGCGCCAGTTAAAATTTTCTGGTGTTTTCCAATGCTGAACTGACACTTATGCGCGAAACGCGCCGCCGAGCCCTTCCGCGCAGCCCAATGTTCGAGTAGGCTTCATTTGCAGGGCTGACATGACTTGCGGCTAGTGTCCCGATTCCGAAGTTCGCATGACCAGGCGGCAATCCCATGTGCGAACTTCGGAATCAAAGGGACACTAGTAAACCTGCTGATCTAGCGTGGCTTTGGTTCAGAAGTCCGCATGATGAGGTGGTGGCAAAAATGATGCGGACTTCTGAACCGCCACACTAGGCTGCGGAATTCCGCAAAGTTGAGGAGAATAGTCATGGGTTTGTTGGATAGTTTAGGCCTCGGCGACGCACTGAAAGGCGCGTTGGGGCAAGTCGAAGCGGCCGCCCTACCGGCTCTCATCAACGGCGTGCTGGCGAAAACGCAATATCACGATCTCAACGGCCTCGTCACCGCGCTGCAGAACGGCGGCTTGAACGCCCAGGTCCAATCATGGCTCGGCCCCGGCGCCAATATTCCGATCACCGAGGATCAGCTCAAAGCGGTGCTCGGCAATGCTCAGGTGCAGGAATTCGCCCGTCACCTCGGATTGCCGGTCGATCAGACCCTGGCAATGATGGCGAAGTTTCTACCCGATATCATCGACAAGGCTTCGCCGAACGGCGTGTTGAAAACGTCTTAGGCCGATCCGCGATCAATTTATTTTTGCTCGCGGCACGGCCGCTTCTTGAGAGGAAGGAAAATGAAGCACATCGCAATTGTTCTTGCCTCGTTTTTTGTGGTCACCGCCGCGCTCGCCGACGATACCTGCAAGGTGCAGGCTGGCGCCAAGAACCTGCATGGCGCGGCGCTGACAAGCTTCGCCACGAAGTGCTGCAACGATCAGGCCGCCGCGCAGAACTTGCATGGCGCCGCACAAACAAGCTTCACCAAGAAGTGCCTCTCTGACGCGACCGCCAGCTAAGCGTTTTCATCGAAAGAAGGATCGGAGCCTGTCATGCTGATACGTCATATGACCATCTGCGCCGCCATGCTGCTCGGCGTCACCGCCTTGGCGGCAAATTCGGCGCAAGCGCTGTCCAGCAAAGAGTGCAGCGCCAAGTACAAGGCGGCGAAGGAAGCCGGCACACTCAACGGCCTGAAGTGGAACGAATTCCGCAAGGCTGAGTGCGGGAGCGCCGCCGCTGAACCAATGCCTGCACCGCCGCCGCCTGCGCCAGCCGCCGAGAAGCCCATGGCGCCACCACCTGCGGGGGCACCCGCGGCGAAGACCGGCTCGCCGGGCCGGCAGGCGTATCTCGCCCGCCTGCACGCTTGCTCCGCCGAATGGAAAACACTCAAGGCGTCGGGAAAGCGTCCGGAAGGATTGCATTGGCCGCAGTTCTGGCACGAGTGCGACGTGCGCAAGAAGGCCGAGGGAATGTGAGTTGTTTCGATCTTCGGCCGTGCTGCGGCGTCACTGCCGTAACACGGCTGGGGGGGGATGGTGGGCGGTGCAGGGATCGAACCTGCGACCCCTTCCATGTCAAGGAAGTGCTCTCCCGCTGAGCTAACCGCCCGAATGACCGGTCAACGCGATCCATTTCACAGGGATCGCGGGTCAAGGCCGGGGATGTAACGTCGCAGCCGTCGCAGGGTCAAGCCGCTTGCTCAGTCCGGGCTTGCTCGGCGACCGGCGCCGTTTCAACGCGGATCGCCTCCTCCGAAAAGCTTCTTTCGCTTTGCCGTCTGGCCGACCCCAGACCAGCGCGCGCTTGGGCCATACTACACGTTATGCGGGTCTAAATCTATATTGACAATCAATGGATGTATAGCGCACGGTATGGTTGTGTCAGACTGGAGGGAAAAACCATGGCTTTGCTCAGTGCCGCTCAAGTGACCGTACTTCAAAAAATCGTAAAGGATGCTTCGTTTCGGCAGGCATTCACGGCGAACCCCCAAAAGGCCGTGACGGACGCCGGAATACAAGTGTCACCGGCCGAAATGCAGAGACTGACCAAGATCACGCCTGAGGCAGTCGGTCAGCTGCAAGCCGGCGTCAAGTCGTCCAAGATGGGCGACGCGGACGGCACCAACACTCTGTTGTACGCGATTGTTGTCGCCACGGCGATTGCGTGATGGCAAACTTCGTCCCGCACTCCACCTCCCTTTTCGACGCCATCACGCTGTGTCTGCGGCGCGATGGCGTCGTCTCGCATCGTCCGGAATACGGTTGGGAGGTGGATGCGGAGGCGGCCTGCGAATTCGTCGACAACATCTGCCGCGCTCTTCGTGGCGGCGCAAGCGGCGGCTCATTTCCCGGCGCGCTTGAACTGCGCGTCGTTGGCGCCGAGCCCTTTGCGCAAATCGAAGGCCTGGAAAAGATATTGCGGTGTGGCGCGGCCAATAAGCTCTTAGGACATATCTGGACCACCGGCGCCTGGGTAACCTCGGCGGAATCGGTAAGTACAGTCCTCGAGCGGTTGAGCGGCACTATCCACGCCGTTACGCTGCGCGTGGACGCCGATGAGATCGATGGGCTTGGATTGGCGCCCTGCGAAACGCTGCTGGGCGTCCTTCGCGAAAAGCGCTTGGGTGCGGTCATCGAGTGCTGCGTCCGGCCGGGGTCGCAGCTTCCGCTCAAGCTCCTTGGCTCGGAAAGCATCAACAACAACTCGAGCTTCATCCGCATCGTGCCGACGCCCGAATGGGCGGGCCCCCGGGGAAACGACGGCGACTATTTTCTCGAAACGGCGCAACCCTACGACCGCTGCGCCGAGCGTCTCTCTCTCACCGTTCTACCCAATGGCGATGTCCACCCTTGCCTGCGCGGCATCGGCGTCGACGCCATGAAACTCGGCTCGCTATCGGGGGAAAGCGCCGAAGAGATTTTGCATCGAGCGCGAAACAGTCGACCGCTCGCTCGCTTGCGCGACGAGGGGCCAGCGCATCTGTTCAAACTCGCGCAGGCGGCCGGCGAGTGGAATGCGGAGACGAACTTTGTCGATTCCTGCGAGCTCCACGTTCGTCTCCTGACCGGAGCTTCAGGCGCCCTATATGGCTTCCTTACCGAACCGCAAACCCTCGGCGCGTGATGGCTAAGCTGCACTTCAACGCCCTCGTCATCGAGTCGACCGAGCGCTGCAACGCCCGCTGTGCGATGTGCTATCAGGCGGCCGGCCCCAAAGGCTCGGATATTCGAGGCGATTCCGAGCTCGATTTGGCGGCCATTGAGCGCATCATCGATCAGGCGATACATCTGCCGAACCTCGGCAAACGCGTTCATTTGTCAGGAAGGCGCTCAGCATCTTTCGCCACGCCAAGCATGCCGGTTTCGACCGCATCGGCACGACCACCAATGCCTTTTGGGCGACGAACCGGCAGACCGCTTACGATAAGACGCGGCAACTCGCGGAAGCCGGGCTGAATTATTTCGAAGTGTCGATCGATTACTGGCACCTGCCTTACATAAAAGTCGAACGCGTCCGCCATCTGCTTTGGGCAGCCCGCCGTCTTGGTATTACGGTCATCCTGCGCACGCTGTCGACGAAGAGCCACCACATCGATGAGATTTTGAGGTATTTCCAGCCCTCCGATCTCATGCACGTGCTGATCGGCAACGGCCGCGTTCATCCCGTGGGCCGGGGCGCTGCGCCAGAGATCGCAGGCGACGCATATCCGGGAAGCATCGACGGCTGCTGCGAGCGCGTACTCAATCTAACAATTTCGCCGAAGGGCGACGTCTTTCCGTGTTGCGCCGGCGCCGACATGACCACCTCGCTGGCTTGCGGCAACACGCAGAACGATACGCTGGCTGAGGCGGTGTTCCGCATGGAAACCGACAGAATGATCGCCGAGTTGGTCCACCGCGGACCGGCGGTACTTTTGCCCGTCGTGAGAGACCTCGGATACGGCGCCCACGTCGACAAGGAATATACCGGCATTTGCCACCTGTGCTGGGACATATTTCGCAACGACGATTTGAGCGCCGCCCTGCGTGCCCATTTCGAAGACGTTCATTTCCGCGAACTTTTCGAATTCGTCACGACCGATCAACCCGGCGCGGAAGATGCCGTCCGGGCTCGCGAATAAGCGCGCGAGCGTGTCGGAGCGAGCCGGGACGGCAACCGGCCAGGGCATAGTCAGGCTGGATATATCGACTCGCGCCGCAGCCCCGGCTTCCTGCGTTGCCAAGGTCGCGTCATTGCGCGAGGTCGCCGCACATCGGCTCGTCGACGCGGCATTGCCCCGACTGACGCCGAAGTTTTTTCAGGCCGTATCACTCAGCGACGAGAACCCAGCGCGAGAACGCTACCTTCTGCTCATGGAGGACTGCAGCGCCAAAGCACCGGTCACGACCTTAACGGCCCTATTTTCTGGGCCGCATGGCCGGCGCGGAGCGCAAAAGCATCTGAAAGCAGCGATCCAACAGCTGGCTGCGGTTCATCGCCGCTTCGAGACCTGCACCGCCGAGTTGGAGAGGCGCGGCGTTGGCCCGGCGCTGACCGGCCGGGTTCCCGACGCGCAGGAGGTCGGAAGCATAATCGAGCGTGGTCTTCACCTCGCTGGAAGCAACAGCCGCGACGAGAGTCTTGGCGCGCGATGCGCCGTGGTGTCGCACCAAATGAGCGACTTCTTCGGCCGGATGCAAAACAAGGAAAGGCATACCTTGGTCCATGGCGACTTTCACTTCGACAACGTCCTTGTGCGCGAGCCGGACGGACCGATCGTCGTGGACTGGGGTGCGGCCGCCTTGGCAAATCCCTGCTGGGACCTGGTGTTTTGCGGGTTCGGCGAACTTGCGATTTACCTTTACGCAACACGCACCCACGCGCATCGCCAAAAAGATTTTCTCGAAGATCACCGCGCCGCCGTCGCGGTGCGTATGCTTGGCCTATTGCGGGCAGCCCTCGTCTTGCAGCAACACCGACCGGCTGCGGTGCGATCGGCCGTACCCATCATCATTCGCAACTTCGCCCGCGCGGCGTTAAGGCCCTATCGAGGCGGCACCGGGTTTGGGATGGCGCGCGGCCTACGCGAAAACCGATGGTTGCAGACGCCTAGTGTCCCGATTCCGAAGTTCGCATGACCAGCCGCAATCCCCATGTGCGAACTTCGGAATCAAAGGGACACTAGCAAACTATCGATCCAGTGTGGCTTTGGTTCAGAAGTCCACATGAAGCGGTGCCGGCAAAAATGATGCGGACTTCTGAACCGCCACACTAGAACTTGACGCGATCGGCGCCTTTGAGGCCGAGCGTCGCCCGTGCTTCGCTTGGCGTTGCGATCTCGAAGCCAAGCTCTTCGACGATGCGGCGGATTTTTGCCACCTGCTCGGCGTTGCTCGACGCGAGTTTGCCGGGCCCGATATAAAGCGAGTCTTCAAGCCCGACACGAATATTGCCGCCCATCATCGCGGCATTGGTGCCGAAGTTCATCTGATGCCGGCCGCCGGCGAGAACGGACCAAAAATATTGGTTGCCGAACAACCGATCGGCGGTGCGTTTCATGAACAAAAGATTATCGAGATCGGCGCCGATGCCGCCGAGAATTCCGAAAATCAGCTGCACGAATACCGGCGGCTTGAACCAGCCGCGGTCGATGCAATGAGCGAGATTGTAAAGATGACCGGTGTCGTAACACTCGTGCTCGAACTTGACGCCGTGTCCCTCGCCCAGCGTTTTGTAGATCTTTTCGATGTCGCGAAACGTATTGGGAAAAATGTAGGCGTCGGAATTGAGTAGGTAGCCTTCTTCCCAATCGTACTTCCAGTTCTTGAAGCGTCGCGCCATCGGGTAGAGCGCGAAATTCATCGAGCCCATGTTGAGCGAGCACATTTCCGGCGACAGTTTTTCGGCTGCGGAAATGCGCTGATCGACAGTCATGGTAACGGCGCCGCCGGTAGTGATGTTGATCACGGCATCGCAGGCTTGCTTGATCCGCGGCAGAAACTGCATGAAGACGTTGGGATCCGGCGACGGCCGCCCATCTTTCGGATCGCGCGCGTGTAAATGCAGAATCGCGGCGCCGGCCGTGGCGGCATCGACCGCCTGGGTGGCGATCTGATCAGGCGTGATCGGCAACGCATCCGACATGGTGGGGGTGTGGATCGAGCCGGTGATCGCGCAACTGATGATGATTTTGTTTGCCATGGTCGGTTTCCTCCTTCGCCGCCGATGGTGTGCAGCATGCGGCGAGATCGGTCAAACGGGCCGGCCGGCGCTCCAGTGTGGCGGTTCAGAAGTCCGCATCATTTTTGCCCGCACCTTATCCTGCGGACTTCGGAATCGGGACACTGGCACGAATCCCTGTGCGCGAACGATACCGCCAAATTGTCCGATTTGCGGCTATTCCGCAGCCGTCGCAGCCGGGCGCCCGGCGTGATGGGTACTCTCTTCGCGCGGCTTGCCCATAAGCACTGGCTGAAACAGCGCCGCCGCCGTCATCGTGGTCAACAGCGAGATGAAGAGAAGCTTGCCCATGCTCGATGTACCGGGATCGCTCGAAAAATACAGGCTACCGAAGGCAGTCGCAGTGGTGCAGGCGCTGAACGTCACCGCCCGCGTCAACACCGATTGCAGTAGTCTGGTCTGCCCCTCGCGCCACGCCATGATGTAATAGATCTTGAACGCCACGCCGACGCCGAGCAGCAACGGCAATGCGATGATGTTGGCGAAGTTGAGCGGCATATCGATGGCGACGCAGATTTCGAGCGTGACCACGCCCGCGACCAGCAGCGGAATCAGCGTCAGCATGACGTCGCCGAGCCGCCGCAACGTGATCCACAAAAGCACGGCAATCGAAAGCAGCGCAAACGCGCCGGCTTCAAGGAACGCGGCCAGGATCGTCTTGCGCGCCTCGAGAATGGAAATCGGCCCTTCGGTGCCGTTCGGCTCGACGCTGACAACCTCGTGGGCGAATGCGCGTAACGTCGTGTTGTCGTTGGCGTTGCCACTCGGCGCCACTTCGAGCCGCGCTTGACCGTCCGGCGTCATCCATTGCTTCACCAGATCCGCGGGCAGCGTCTCGCGCGTGACTTCCTTCGCCTGCAGGAGACTGCGCAATTCACCCAGCACGGTCTGCAACGGCTGCACGAAAGCCGTCGCCGCCCGCTGGCGCACCGACGCGTCAGCCTTGGCGAGTGCGGTCATGTCGGCGGACAAACGCTTGGCGGCATCAACACCCGGGCCGGGAGGAGAGTCCTCGGCGAGCTTGTCGAGAATTTCGACTGTGGAATTAATCGCCGCCACGTTATCGGCATCGGTCGGTGGCGGATCCATTTTGGTCGGATAGAGCGACTTGTTGAGTGTCGCCGCCGCATTCTGGATCAGTGGCAGCTTTTCGCGCTGTTGATCCGGAATAAAGGTCGAGAGCGTGACCACGCGCGAGACTTGGGGAAGCGCCCGTAACCGCGCCGCAACCGCGTCGGCTTGCGCGAGCGTCGGCTCAAGCGCCTCGATATTGTTGGAGCCGCCCGCCCCCTCCTTCTCCAGCTGCAGGTAGGTGGCAACCGATTCGACATCGCGATTGCGCAAGTTCATCGGATTGAAATCGAACCGCAGCCAAAACAGCAGCGGGCTCGCGCCGAGAACGGCGAGCGCGGTCAAGATCAATATCGGCGTTCGATGGCGCTCGAGAAATTCGTCGACCGGGGCAAGAAAACTATAGCCGAGCTGACGCGGCTCGCTGCGCGGCTTGAGCTGGCTCAACAGCGCCGGCAGCAGCGTTATGCTGGTCAGAAACGCGATCAGCATGCCGAAACCGGCGATCAAGCCGAGTTCGGACAAACCCTTATACGCCGTGGGCAGGAACGCCAGGAACCCGGCGGCGGTGGCCAAGGCCGCGAGCGTCAGCGGCGCGCCGGCACGCCGCCCCGCATGCAACAGCGCCTCGTGCAAGCCGTCGACGTCATGCCGCTCGGCGCGGTAACGGACGCTGAACTGAATGCCGAAATCGACCCCGAGACCGACGAACAGCACGGCGAAGTAGACGGAAATCAGATTGAGCGCGCCGACCAAAAGCAAACCAAGCGCAGCCGTCATCGACAGTCCGACGGCGAGGCTGACGAACACGGCGAAAATAATTCGCCACCACCGCAACGCCATCCACAGAATGAATAGAACGACGGCGATGGTCAGCACGGCGTTCAGCGCCGCATTCTCCTTAATGGTGGCAAATTCGTCGTCATTCATCGGCACCGGGCCGGTCAAGCGGACGGTGGCCTGGTACTTCGACGCCAAATCGAGATCGGCTGCGGCTTTGCGGATTCCATCGCTGGCCCGCAGCCCCGGCTGCAGTTCCGAGTAATCGAGAACCGCTGTGATTTGCAAAAATCGCACTAGGTCGCTCGCCTGCGCCTCGTGGCCCTGTACCAGCACCTGCCACGAGAAACTCGCCGGCTTACCTGCATTGACCAGTTCAAGCGTTTCGGCCGCGCGCGTCAGCGGCCATTTCATGTCGTCGAGCGTGAGTTTGTCGCTTTGCACGCCGAGCAGCGCAAACTGCAGAGAGCGGATCACGCCGCGCAAGCTCGGATCGGCCGCCATAGTGCCGATCAGGCGTTGCGCCTGAGTCAGCATCTTCATCTGCTGTTCGAGTTTATCGGTGGGGAGAAACAACAAGCCGCTCTGGGCAAAGAACGACCCGCCCTGCGGCTGCACGACCGAGCGGTAAAGATCCTTCTGCTCGGTCAGCCGCGCCGCCAGCGCCCCAGCAGCCTCCTGTACGAGCTCCGGCGTCGGTGCGCTTACGACAGCGATAATCGTATCGAACTGCGGAAACGCCTTCTCGAAAGCCAATTCCCGTTGCCGCGCGGGACTGTTGCTTGAAATCAGCTGATTGATGTCGGTGGTCAGGGAAAAGTGGGTGGCCGCGTACCAGCCCGACAAAATGGCAAGAATGATCGATGCAACGATAACGGACCGCTGATAATGGATACAGACGGCGATAGTGCGAACGACTGAATTGGTGATCGTCTTCATGCAGCGTGGGCGGCCAACCGGCGTTTTGAGGCGTTATAACGACGGCAAAATGGAGGCGCGCAGGTTGATTTGCCTACATATGCGACGCGTCCGATCGTGCAACCACGCACATCGACATGCCGGTCGTCGTCCATCCCCGAGACGGGCTGGCGCCACTTACTGCCTGAAACCGGGGCAAAGGGAAATCGTGAATATTTTCCTAGGTCTGCGGTAAACCTATAGCGCCGCGAGGCCGTTAGTTCGAATATGGGACGCGGGAGATAGGCGCGCTGGACAAGCCATGCATTTCCGCCCCATAGGTGGCTTCAGGAAGGCCTGACTGGGCCATCCGGTCGCGGAAGGCAGGCTTGATTGTCGCGGCCGTGTGGCCAATTATTGCGAACGGCCAAGGCATTGCGCTGGGTCAGGCCTGCCGTGCCCTTGCGGCGCAAGGCCGCATCCGGGCGCGGCCCGGAGGTAATGGATGAAAGTGATACTCGCTCAGCCCCGTGGTTTCTGCGCGGGGGTCGTGCGCGCCATCGAGATCGTCGAGCGGGCCCTGCAGAAATACGGGCCGCCGGTCTATGTGCGCCATGAGATCGTGCATAACAAACACGTGGTCGAGAGCCTGAAGGCCAAGGGCGCGCATTTTGTCGAGGATTTGTCGGAAGTTCCGGCGCACGCGGTTACTATCTTCAGCGCCCATGGGGTCGCAAAAAGCGTCGAAGAAGAAGCCGCAGCGCGCGAGCTGCCGGTATTGAATGCAACCTGCCCGCTGGTGACCAAGGTCCACAATCAGGGCAAGCGCTATGTCGCGCAAGGCCGAAGGCTCATTCTCATCGGCCACGCCGGCCATCCGGAAGTCGAAGGCACTATGGGCCAGATTTCCGAGCCGGTGACGCTCGTGCAAACCGAGAGGGACGTCGATTCGCTCGATATTCCGGACGACACCCCGGTCGCCTACGTGACGCAAACGACGCTGAGCGTCGACGACACGCGCGGCATCATCGCCGCTCTGCATCGGCGCTTCACCGACATCGTCGGTCCGGAAACCCGCGACATCTGCTACGCCACGCAAAATCGCCAGACCGCGGTCCGTGAACTTTCGAATTTGGTCGACGTTATTCTCGTGGTTGGCGCCAAGAACAGTTCAAACTCAAACCGGCTGCGCGAGATCGGACACGAGGCCGGCACGCCCTGTTATTTGATCGCCGATGGCAGCGAAGTCGAACCGGCTTGGTTTCACGGAGCGCAGACGGTCGGAATTACGGCCGGCGCTTCGGCTCCCGAAGTGCTGGTGGAAGACGTTATCGACGCGTTGCGCCGCTTGGGCCCCGTTGAGGTCTCGGAGCTCACCGGCCGGCAGGAAACCATCGAATTCCGCCTGCCGCCTGAATTAACCGACGGCCGCTCGTCGGTACGGGCGACCGCGAAGGTCTAGCCAGCCCGTAATAGGACGCGAACGACAAAGAACAAGAAGGACAGGATAGTGACTGTATCAGTTCGACAAAAAATCGCCGTCGGTTCGTATGTGTTGCGGCAGAAGCTCGCCGGGCGGAAGCGTTATCCGCTCGTGCTCATGCTTGAGCCGCTGTTCCGGTGCAATCTCGCCTGCTTTGGATGCGGCAAGATCGACTACCCCGACGCGATCCTGAACAAACGCCTGTCGGTCCAAGAGTGCCTCGACGCTGTAGACGAGTGCGGCGCGCCGATGGTCGCTATTCCGGGCGGCGAGCCGCTGATCCACAAGGAGATCGGCGAAATCGTCAAAGGCATTCTCGCGCGCAAGAAATTCGTTTCGCTATGCACCAACGCGCTGCTTCTGGAAAAGAAGCTGCACCTGTTCGAGCCGTCGCCTTATTTGTTCTTCTCGGTGCATCTCGACGGTCTGAAGCAGCACCACGACAAATCGGTGTGCATGGCGGGCGGCTTCGAGAAGGCAGTATCCGCCATCAAGGCCGCCAAAGCCAAAGGCTTCTCCGTCAACGTCAACTGCACCGTCTATGACGGCCACCCGTCGGAAGACATCGCCAAGTTTCTCGACCTGACAAGTGAGCTGGGCGTCGGCGTATCGATCTCGCCGGGCTACGCCTACGAGCGGGCGCCCGACCAGGATCACTTCCTTAATCGCCGCAAAACCAAGGAATTGTTTCGCGAAGTGTTTGCGCTCGGCAAGGAGAAGAAGTGGAACATCACGCATTCCACGATGTTTCTCGACTTCCTTGCCGGCAATCAAGAATTCCATTGCACGCCCTGGGGCATGCCGACGCGCAACATCTTCGGCTGGCAGAAGCCTTGCTACCTGCTCGGCGAAGGCTACGCCAAGACCTTCACGGAATTGATGGAGACCACCGACTGGGACGCCTACGGCACCGGCCGCTACGAGAAGTGCGCGAACTGCATGGCGCATTGCGGTTATGAGGCGACTGCGACCGAAGCGATCTTCCAGCACCCGCTTAAGGCGCTCGCGGTGTCTCGGCGCGGCGTAAAGACCGAAGGCCCGATGGCGCCGGAGATCTCACTCGCCAATCAGCGCCCGGCGCAATACGTCTTCGACGGCAACGTGCAGCTGACGGTGTCGCAAATGCGCGCCAACGAGGCGCGCGAAAAGGCGGCGAAGGAAGCCGCCAAGGCGGCACCCCAAACCTCGGCGAGCGCGGCGTAGGCTCCGTTATTCCGCGGCGCGGCCGTTAATCCTACGGCTGGAGGACGATCACATTCCCCACGCCACCGCGCGCACGTTGGTGCGCTTGAGATTGCGGTAACGCGCCAATGCCCACAGCGGGAAGAATTTCGCATAGCCGTGATAGCGCAGATAGAACACGCGCGGGAACCCGGTGGCAGTGTAGCGCGGCTCGTCCCAAAAGCCGTCGGCGCCTTGATGGCCGGCGAGATATTTGATCCCGCGCGCGACGGCCGGATGATCGACCTCGCCCACCGCCATCAAACCGAGCAGCGCCCAAGCGGTCTGTGACGCCGTCGAGGGTGCTTTTTCGTAACCCCGATAGTCGAGCTTATAGCTCGATCCGTCCTCGCCCCAGCCGCCATCGGTGTTCTGAATGGCGATAAGCCAATCGACGGCCTTGCGCATTTCCGCCGCGCCGCGTTCTACGCCGACGGCGTTGAGCGCGCACAGCACCGACCACGTGCCGTAAATGTAATTCATGCCCCAGCGGCCGTACCAGCTGCCCTCGGCAAGCTGGGTTCGTTTGAGATAATCGACAGCGCACGCGACGGCCGGACTTTTCTCCACGGTTTCGCCGAACTGCGCCAGCATCGACAGACAGCGCGCGGTCACGTCCTCGGTCGGTGGATCGAGCAGCGCGCCGTGATCGGCGAACGGAATATTGTTGAGATAATAATACTCGTTGTCGGCATCGAACGCGCCCCAAGCGCCGTTTGCGCTCTGCATGCCGAGAATCCATTCGCGCGCCCGCGCGAGGCTGCCGTCGAAATATTTGCGGCCGGAAAGATTTTCAGTCCGATCCATCGCCATGGCGACGACTGCGGTATCGTCGACGTCGGGATAATGCGGGTTGGCATATTGGAACGCCCAGCCGCCGGGCCGAAGATCAGGCCGCCGCGCGATCCAGTCGCCGCGTATGTCGAGCACCTGCTGCGGCACCAGCCAGTCGAGGCCTTTTTTGACCGCGCCGATCGCGCGTTCGCCGCCGACCTCAAGCAGCGCGTGCGCGGTCAGGCCAGTGTCCCAGATCGGCGAAACGCAGGGCTGGCAGTAAACCTCGCGCTCGTGCACGACCAGGAGCTTCTCCACCGATTTGCGCGCAATAGCGCGCTGGGGATGGTCCTCCGGATAGCCGAGCACGGCAAACATCATCACGCTGTTGGCCATCGCCGGAAAGATCGCGCCGAGCCCATCCTCGCCGTTCAAGCGCTCGTTCACCCAAGCGACCGCACGATCGATAGCGCGGCGGCGCGTACGCGCGGGAAAGAACGGCTCGCTGGCGCGTAGAACAACGTCGACCGCCCGGAAAAACCAGAACCACGAGGCCTTCTGCTGCGGCGCCTTTGCCACCGGACCGACGCTGTGCGGGGGTTCGAGAAAGAGTTCGTCGATCCGCACGCCCTTGGCGTTGCGCGCCACCGGCTTTTTCGCCAGCAGCACCAGCAGCGGGACGATGACGGTGCGGCTCCAGTAGGAGATTTTGTCAAGATGGAACGGAAACCATTTCGGCAACAGCATGATCTCGACCGGCATCACCGGCACTGCGTGCCAGGGAATGAACCCGAACAACGCCAGCATGATGCGCGTGAACACATTGGCCTGTGCGGCGCCGCCGCGCGTGCGCACCGCTTCGCGCGCGCGGCGCATGTGATCGGCATCGATCGAGTCGCCGATCATCTTCAGCGCGAAATAGGCCTTCACCGTCGCGCTTATATCGACATCGCCGTCGCGGAACAGCGGCCAGCCGCCGTGTTCGCCTTGGGTACGGCGCAGGTAAACGGCGATTTTGGCTTCCAACGGGCCGTCGACCGGCTCGCCGAGATAGTGCCGGAACAGCACATATTCGGCGGGAATGGTGGCATCGGCCTCGAGCTCAAATATCCAGTGTCCATCGGGACGCTGGCGCTCCAGCAGCGCCGCGGCGGCCTTGTTGATGTTTTGCTCCACGTCTTCAAGGAGCGTGCGCGCCAACACAGCCTCGGTCGCGAGTTCAGTCTTGCGGTCGAGGACGGCTTCGGTCATGGCAGCTGAGCGATCATCTGAGCGGCGCGATTGCCTGATCGGATCGCGCCTTCGATGGTAGCGGGCAGCCCGGTATCTGTCCAATCGCCGGCGAGGAACAAATTGGACCAATTGGTTGCGGCGCGCGGGCGCTTGGCGTCTTGCGCCGGCGTTGCCGCAAAGGTGGCGCGCCGCTCACGCACGATTTGCCACGGTGGAAGAGCCGCCGGCAGATCGGTAACACGCGCCACCTCGCTCCAGATCGTGGCAGCGAGTTCCTCGCGCGGGCTGTCGATGAGCCGATCGCCGGCGCTGATAGTGACGGAGACCCGGCCGGGAAAACTGAAAAGCCATTGCGTGGTCGCGTTGAGGACGCCGAGAATCGGCGGCAAATCGGCCGGCGGCGCAATGCGAAAATGCGCGTTAACGATGGCGCGGAACTCGTTTGGAACCTCAAGACCGCGCACCAGCATCGCGGCCGCATAGGGCGGGACCGCGAGAATGACGGCGTCGTCTGTGCCAAGCCCGATTGTCTCAGCACCGAAGTCGAGCATTTCGATGCGGCTGTCGGCAAAGGCGAGCGCCCGGAGCTGGTGCTCCATGTGAAGCGTCGCCCCGTGCTGTTTGAGAAACGCGAGCGCCGGTTCGACCAGCGTCGGGCCGAGGCCTTCGCGGGCGATAAGCGGGCGGCACGCCCGGCCGCCGACGGCAAGGGTTTCGCGCACGATCGCGGCGGCGAGCCGCGCCGAGCCTTGCGGCGGATCGATATTCAAAGCGGCGAGGATTAGCGGCTCGACCAGCCGCTGATAAAGCAATCCCTTACAGGAGATCACCTCGCCGACGCTTTGCCCTTCGCGCGCCCACAAGAGACGCGCCAACGACAGATAATCGAGCGGCCGCGTTCCCGGCACGCGCCGATGGCGGTCGAATATCCACACTGGCAGTGGCCCGTCGTTGAATCGGAGCGTCCAGCGCTCGCCGCTCTCAAGATCGACAAAAGGAAATTCCGCATGCCGCGGGCCGACCAGCCTTTGCTCAGCGCCGATGTCGCGCAAATAAGCCAAAGCGGCGCCATTGCCGGAGAGCAAAAGGTGGTTGCCATTGTCGATGGTCATGCCGATCGCGGCGTCATGGTAGGAGCGGCAGCGACCGCCCGCGAACGCGGTCGCCTCGTGGATGACCACCTTGCGGCGTCCAAGCTGCGCGAGGCGCACTGCGGCGGACAGGCCGCCGAGCCCGGCGCCGATAATGTGCACTGTCCCAGTCATCGTTTCAGAAGAAATTGCGCAATACGATACCTAAAAGTTTCAGGCGCGGCAGGCGAAGGGGCAAGCGTGGCGCGGTGAAGCCGCGAGCCACCAAGGCGTCGAGAATCGTCCGGTAAGCCTGGCCCATGATGCGCGGAGCCCGCACCATCCGTCGCGGACAGCGTGCCATGATGGCGTCCGCTTCGCCAAAGTGCCGGCCAGCGAACTCGACAATGTCCGCGCAGACCTTGCCGATCGCCGGATGTGCCAGCACTTCATTCGGATCGGTCGCGATGATCCCGTGCGCTTGCAATACCTCGCGTGGTAAATAAAGCCGGCCCAGCGACGCATCTTCGTCGAGGTCGCGCAAGATATTGGTGAGCTGAAGCGCGCTGCCGAGATGATGCGCGAGCGCCCGGCCGCTATCGGCTGGCATGCCGAACACGTGCACCGAAAGCCGGCCGACTGCGCACGCGACCCGGTCGCAATAAAGCTCGAGCGTCGGCCGATCCGGCGCGCGGATGTCGGCGACGACGTCCATTTCCATGCCATCGATGACGGCGATGAAGTCTTCGCGTTCAAGCG
>Ga0302307_10000655_pt1 | contig 22695 bp, 22 predicted proteins | sample III_Palsa_E3_2_FD_200530 | JGI IMG/M metagenome (GOLD analysis project Ga0302307, IMG submission 200530) | Peat permafrost microbial communities from Stordalen Mire near Abisko, Sweden - III_Palsa_E3_2 | ecosystem: Environmental > Terrestrial > Soil > Palsa > Peat permafrost | place: Sweden... | reverse complement strand
CCTGCTCCTCGTCTTCGAAAGCGACATAGGCACCTCCGCCCTGTTCATGGGGCTGTTCGTCGCGATGCTGTACATCGCGACCCAGCGGACGTCCTGGCTGCTGATCGGCTTCGCCTTGTTCATCGCGGGCGCCTACAGCGCCAGCAAGCTGTTCTCTCATGTGGGGGAAAGATTTCAGATCTGGCTGCACCCGTTCGTCGGCAACAACCCGTTCGGCAACGCGTATCAGCTCGTCCAGGGCCTGTACGGGATGGCATCGGGGGGCATCCTCGGCAAGGGCCTCGGTGGCGGCCAGCCCTACCTGACGCCGCTGGTGCAGAGCGACTTCGTGATCACCGCCTTCGGCGAGGAACTGGGCATGACCGGCCTGATGGCCATCCTGCTGCTGTACGGCCTGATCGTGCAGCGCGGCCTGGCCACCTCCCTCGCGGTCAAGGACCCGTTCTCCAAGATTCTGGCCGGTGGCCTGGCGTTCATGCTGGCCCTGCAGATCTTCGTCATCGTGGGCGGGGTCACCCGGCTGATCCCGCTCACCGGTATCACGACCCCGTTCCTGTCCCAGGGCGGTTCTTCGCTCATTGCCAGCTGGATGATGATCGCGCTGCTGATGCGGCTCAGTGACACGGCTCGGCGGCCACCACCGCAGCCGATCCAGGATGAGGGCATGACCCAGGTGGTGAACCTCTCGTGAACCGCGCCGTGCGCCGAATCTCGATCGCTGCGCTGGTCATGTTCGTCCTGCTGCTAGCCAACGTGAACTACCTGCAGGCGTTCGAGGCCGGGAGCCTGGGCAACAAGCCGGGCAATTCCCGCGCCTTCACCGCTCAGTTCCAGTACCAGCGCGGCGATATCACCACCTCCGACGGCAAGGTCATCGCCCAGTCCAAGAGCGTCGGCGGTATCTACAAGTACCAGCGGGAATATCCCCTGGGACCGGAATACGCCCCGGTGACCGGTTTCGACGCACTCTACGGATCCAGCGGTATCGAGGCGGCAGAGAACTCCTACCTGACCGGTGACTCCTCCAAGCTGGCCGTCCGCAACGTGATCGACATGATCACGAACAAGACGCGCAAGGGCGCCACCGTCCAGCTCACCATTGACTCCAACGCGCAGAATGCGGCGTGGAATGCCTTGCAGGCCACCGGAAAGCCTGGCGCCGTGGTGGCGCTGAACCCGCAGACCGGCGCGATCCTGGCCATGGCCTCTTACCCCTCGTACGACCCAAACCAGTTGGCCGTCCTGAACGGCAGCGAGAGCAACGCCTACGACAAGAAGCTACTGCTGGAGTCGGGCAACCCGCTGCTCAACCGGGCCACCAGCGCGACCTTCCCGCCCGGATCGACCTTCAAGATCGTCACCAGCTCCGCGGCGTTCAACCAGGGCAACTACAACACGCAGACCCTGGTGAGCGCCCCGACCAGCCTGCAGCTACCGCAGAGCAGCGTGAACCTGATCAACAATGACGGCGAGCAGTGCGGAACGCTGGGCAACGGCAAGGCCACGATCATCACCGCGTTCACCGAGTCATGTAACACGGCGTTCGCCAACATCGGCATGCAACTGGGCTCGGCGACGCTGAAGAGCATGGCCGAGAAGTACGGCTTCAACAACCCGGACCTGACGATCCCGCTGCCGGTCGCGCAGAGCAACTTCCCGCTGGAGCCGGCCCAATCGTTCACCGCGATGTCGGCGATCGGCCAGAAGGACGACACGGTGACCCCGCTGCAGGAGGCGATGTTCGCCGCTACCATCGCCAACAACGGGACGCTCATGCGGCCCTATCTGGTCCAGCAGGTCCAGGCCGCTGACCTGAGCATCGTGGATCAGGCCGCGCCCACAGCGATGAGCCAGCCGGTCAGCGCGGCCGTCGCCGGTGAGATCAAGAACATGATGGTGAGCGTGGTCAACTCCCCGGACGGGACCGGCTACGCCTTCAAGAACGCGATCCCCGGCGTGCAGATCGCCGGCAAGACCGGGACGGCCCAGAACGGCGTCAACAACAGCGGCCTGAATGATGCTGTTTTCACTTCTTTCGCCTCCAGCGGCAACCGTTCCATGGCGGTGGGCGTCATCATTCAGGGCGGCGGTTACGGCGCCGCGGCGGCCGCTCCCATCGCCGTCCAAGTCCTCAAGGCCTACCTGGAGAACGGGTGAACGACCACCTGCTGGGCGGACGCTACCGGCTGAGCGGCCGGATAGCGGTCGGCGGCATGGGCGAAGTGTGGCGCGGCACCGATGAGCTGCTGGACCGCCCGGTCGCGGTGAAACTACTCTCCGCGGCGCACGCCACCGACGAGGCGTTCCGTGCACGGTTCCGGGCCGAGGCGCGTTACGCTGCGTCGCTTTCGCATCCGAACATCGCTCAGGTGTTCGACTACGGCGAGACCTCCGACTATGAGGAAGCACCAGCGGGTCTGCCATCCGGCGGCGCGTACCTGGTCATGGAGCTCGTACCGGGTGAACCGCTGTCGGCGTTGATTGCCCAGCAGCGGCGGCTGACGGTTCAGGACACCCTCCGCATCATCAGCCAGGCGGCGGATGCGCTGACCGCGGCGCACGAGGCAGGTATCGTGCACCGCGACATCAAGCCGGGCAACCTGCTCGTCACCGGCGACGGCACGACGAAGATTACTGACTTCGGAATCGCGCGCGCGATGTGGGCCGCGCAGGCGTCCCACCTCACCCAGACCGGCATGGTCATGGGTACAGCCAGCTATGTTTCGCCCGAGCAGGCCACCGGCGGGACCATCACGTCGGCTTCCGATATCTACTCGCTCGGCGTGGTGGCCTACGAGTGCCTCACCGGTACTCCGCCCTTCACCGCCGAGACCCCGGTCGCGATCGCGGTGGCGCACATGCACCGCCCGGTGCCCCCGCTGCCCGATGACGTGCCCGCCCCGGTCGCGGACCTGGTCATCGGCATGCTGGCCAAGCCGCCGGAGGATCGGCCGCAGAGCGCCAGGTGGGTAGCCGACCGCGCCCGCCAGCTGCGCAACGAGCTTCCAACGTCACCGGATATGGCCGCGGTCAGGCTGGCCGGGGCGGCGGAGCTGGCCGGGGCGGCGGAGCTGGCCGGCGAGGTCGCCCCGGAAGCCCTGACGGATCCCGCTCTGGGCGCCTCTCTCACGCGCGCTGACTTCGGCAAGGCGGCCATAACGGGCGCGGCCCTGTCCGAGGGTGCTGCCCCCGGAGAGGAGCCCGAGGGGACGGGGGAGCCTGGTAACGCCAGGCACCGGCGGCGTTCCGCGTTTCTCGCGGCCGCCGTCAGCGTCGCGGTTGCGGCGATCGGCGGTACGGTCGCGGCGGTCCTGCTCTCCAGCCACCCGATGAGCACGGCGGGTGACATGTCCCCGGTCAGTCCCACCGCGAAGTCTCCGGGCGCCTCGGCAGGCACGAGCCATCACGCGAACCCGAGCCCCTCGCAGATTCAGGTTCCGGCTGGGATCATGGCCACAGCACCTAATGTGGGGGTGGGCACGGGACTGAGCACCGGAACAGCAACGGGCACGACCACGACGCCGGCGAAGCCCAAGAAGACGCCGACGCCGGTCCAGCAAACGACAACTCCACCACCGACAACTCCACCACCGACAACTCCACCACCGACAACGCCACCACCGTCTTCACCACCACCTACGACCGCCCCACCAGCGAGCGGTGACGGCGGGACTGGTACCTCGTCGGGGACGAATGTGACCGGGTCCCAATAGGGGCCAGTGATGCAACTACGCGGGATGGTTTGGCAGAGTGCGAGATATGACACAGCCCCGGCTGCTCGGTGAGCGCTACGAGCTCGATGGCGTCGTCGGACGTGGCGGCATGGCCGAGGTGTACCGAGCGCACGACATCCGGCTCGATCGCACCGTCGCCATCAAGACGCTCCGTATCGACCTGGCCCGGGACCAGACGTTCCAGGCCCGGTTCCGCCGCGAGGCCCAGTCGGCCGCATCGCTGAACAACCCGTCCATCGTCGCGGTCTACGACACCGGCGAGGACATGGCGACCGGTCTTCCCGTTCCGTACATCGTCATGGAGTACGTGGACGGCCGTACCGTCCGCGACCTGCTGCAGGCCGACCACCGGCTGCTCCCGGAACGGGCACTGGAGATCGTCGACGGCGTGCTCGGTGCGCTGGATTACAGTCACCAGTCCGGCATCGTGCACCGGGACATCAAGCCGGGCAACGTCATGGTCACCCGTAACGGCGACATCAAGGTGATGGACTTCGGCATCGCCCGGGCGATGAGCGACAACCAGGCCACGATGACCCAGACCGCGCAGGTCATCGGCACCGCGCAGTACCTTTCCCCGGAGCAGGCGCGCGGCGAGCGGGTGGACGCCCGCAGTGACCTGTACTCCACGGGCTGCCTGATGTACGAGCTGCTCACCGGGCGGCCGCCGTTCACCGGCGATTCCCCCGTCGCGATCGCCTACCAGCACGTGCGGGAGAACCCGGTGCCGCCCTCGGTGGTGGACCCGGAGATCCCCAGCTGGGCGGACGCCATCGTGCTGAAGGCGATGGCCAAGGACCGGGCCGACCGGTACCAGAGCGCGGCCGAGATGAGGATGGACGTCCAGCGGGCCATGAATGGCATGGCCGTGGCCGCCCCGACCCGGATGGACATGTACGGGCACACGCAGCAGATGGGCGGCGCGACGATGATGGCCGCCAGCCCGACCACGGCCGTCCCGCCTTACGGCAGCGGCCAGGACGAGAGCGATGGCGGGCCGCCGCGCCGCAGCTACCGGGCCCTGCTGTGGATCCTGGGGCTGCTGGTCGTGCTCGGCGCCGTGGGGGCGCTCGCCTACATGATGTTCGGCAGCAGCGGCAAGACCTACGCGGTGCCGCTGGTGCAGGGACTCCCCCAGGCCAAAGCCGTGCAGGAGGTATCCGCGGCGCACCTGCAGCCGAAGGTGACCGACGAGACCAGTACGACTGTCGCCAAGGGCATCGTGATCAGCACGAATCCGGCCGAGGGTAACAACGTCAAAGCCGGCACCGTGGTCACGCTATTCGTCTCGTCCGGCCAGCAGCAGGTCACCGTCCCCAACGTGGTCGGCGAGTCGGCCAGCGCCGCCGAAAGTCAGCTGACCAAGCTCGGCCTGACCGTGAAGCAGGTCGCGGACTCGACCTCGAGCCAGCCTGTCGGCACGGTGACGCAGCAGAACCCTGGCGGGAACGCCCAGGTGAGCCCAGGCAGCGCGGTCACGATCTCGGTCTCCGGCGGTGGGGTGACGGTGCAGAGTGTGGTCGGCGACTCGGCGGCTACGGCAGTGTCGGTTCTGCAGGGCCAGGGGTTCCTGGTCGTAACCAAGCAGGGGACGCAGGCGGGCGCCACGCCCGGCGACGTCTTCGCCCAGACCCCCGCAGGCAACACTTCAGCGCCCCAGCATTCCCAGGTGACGATCTACGTCCAATCGCAGCCGGCCAGCCCGACCGCCAGCCCGACCCCGAGCGCTACCCAGCCCTCCCCCACTCCGTCCCCGACGCCCACCGCGTCGACCAGCGGCCAGGGCGGTAACGGCAATGGGAACGGCGGTAACGGCAATGGGAACGGCGGCGGCGGCGGCAACTGAGCGCGGCACGGATCAAGACGGCGGTCAGCCCTCGGGCTGACCGCCGCTTCCGGGTTCAGCCGTTGATCGCGCTGTCGTCCACGGGAACGTGCAGCTGGTGCCAGGGGAGACGCCGAACCACACTGCGGTGGCGATCACCGCTACGAGCAGGACCCGCAGCGCCGCGGTTCGTCCGTCGGACGCAGCCGGGCTGACGCCGTCTGCTGAGGCCTCGCGGGCGACTGCGCGCAGGAACGTAACCAACTACGATTAGCCAGCGAGCCGAGCCGAGCCCAGCGCTGGCGCGCGAGCGCCCGCCCAGACCAGGAGATGACGGTGCCCAAGTCCCGCGTCCGCAAGAAGGCGGTGTACACGCCTCCGCCGAGGTCAGTGAGGGCCAGGGTCAGCCCTCCGTGGCTCGCTCCGACGATGGTGGCGTGCCTGGTGATCGGGCTGGCGTGGATCGCTGTCTACTACGCCACCAATGGCCAGTTGGTCGGGATGACCGCCCTGGGTGACTGGAACTTGGTCATTGGTTTCGTCCTGATCATCAGCGGGGTGGTCCTGGCCACTCGGTGGCGGTAGGCGCCGTCGCCAGCAGCCAGCCCACCGCCACCGCAGATCAGAATCCGCCCAGGCCGCTGAGCTGGCCGTTACGGATGATCACGGCCAGGATCAGGATGGCGAGCACGGCGACCGTGGCCGCACCCTGGACCAGGAACCGGTGGGAGCGCGGGGCGTAGGCGTACGCGGCTGTGATGACCGCGCCCGTGATGAGACCGCCGATGTGGTCCTGCCAGGCGATGTGGGGCACCACGAAGCCGAGGACCAGGTTGATCACGATCAGCCCGATAATGCCGCGGCTGTCGAGGCCCCGCCGCCGGGCCACTACGAACCAGGCGCCAAAGAGCCCGAAGATGGCCCCGGAGGCGCCGAGGGCGGCCTCGTTGGGGGGCACCAGGTAGTACAGGAACACCCCGCCGCCGAGCGCACTGAGCAGGTACACGGCCAGATAGCGGGCCGACCCCAGCATGCGCTCCAGCGTCGGCCCCACCATGATCAGCGCCCACATGTTGAACGCGATATCGGTGATGCCGAGTCCGCCGGTCGGCGCCACGAACGCCGACGTGATCAGGCGGTACCACTGGCCGGCCCCCACACCGATGACGCCGCCTTGGCCGTTGCTGGCCTTGCCGATCATCTCGAGGTTGCCCGCAATGCTGGGACGGGCCAGGACCGCCAGATAGAGGAGGACATTGATACCGACCAACGTCCAGGTCACGAGGGCACCGCTGGGCAGCCGCCCGCCGAACTCCGTTCTCGCCTCCCGAGCGCCCCGGTTTGCTCCCCGGATGCACTCGACGCACTGTTGCCCGACCGCGGCGGACCTCAGGCAGTCCGGGCACGCGGGGCGCCCGCAGCGCACGCACGAGACGTATGTTTCACGGTGGGGGTGCCGGAAACAGGTCGGCACGGCTGACCCGGCCGGCTGGCTCAGCTGGCCTTCGGGCTGCCCGGAAGCGGGCGTGTCCAACGAGTCCTACCTGGACGCGCCGGGCGTGTCGCCGTCGCGGTCGATGACCACTGATTCGAGCACGACGTCCTGAGACGGCCGGTCGCGGCGGTCGGTCTTGGTCTGGCTGATGGCCTGCACAAGATCGGCCCCCTCGATGACCTCACCGAAAATAGTGTGCTTCCCGGTGAGCCACGGGGTGGAAGCCACCGTGATGAAGAACTGCGAGCCGTTCGTGCCCGGGCCGGCGTTGGCCATAGCCAGCAGGTACGGGCGGGTGAAGCCCAGGTCAGGGTGAATCTCGTCACCGAACTTGTAGCCCGGCCCACCGGTCCCGGTGCCGAGCGGGTCGCCACCCTGGATCATGAAGTCCGGGATCACCCGGTGAAAGATGGTCCCATCGTAGAGTTTGTCACTGGTCTGCGCCCCGGTGCGGGGGTCAGCCCACTTCCGGGCTCCTTCGGCCAGTTCGACGAAGTTGCGGACGGTCTGTGGCGCCTGATCAGGGAAAAGCCGAACCTTGATCGCGCCCCGGTTGGTGTTGAGCGTTGCGGTAAGCGTGTTGGTCATCCGGGAATCCTCGCATAGCCGACGGCTTTGCCGGCTGAATGGGCGGATACATTTTCCGTACAGTCTCACGTTACAAGCAATATCGCGTGACCGGCCTACGGCCGGTGTTCCGGTCCCTCGCCGAGGCGCGGGACGAGCCCCCGGGCAATTTGCGGAGGGTTGAGGACGCCGGTCACGGGAAGTGAATGAACGAGATCATGAGCAGGAGGCAACTGTGTTCCTCACAAAGACGAAGAAAAGCAGGACGGCCGCGTCCCGCGCCGCGGGGGCAGCGGACGTCGCGCGCAGCCGCGCGCAGGATGCCGCCACCGTCGCGGCCAGCCGCGCCCAGGACGCTGCGGATCTGGCCCGGGCCCGGGCCCGGGAAACCGCCGCGCAGGTCGTGCCGAAGGCACGGGACGCCGCGGCCCAGGCTGCGGCTCAGGTCGTCCCGCTGAGCAAGCTGGTCGGAGCAACGGCCGCGCAGAGCGTGGAGCAGGGTGTGCACGACGCCCGCGAGTGGGCGGCGCCGCGGCTCGAGGACGCTGCCACTGCCGTCAGCGAGACTGTCGCGCCCAAGGTTTCCGCGGCGCTGAAGGCGACCGCCAAGCGGGTCGACCCGGCACCGTCGAAGACACGTCGCCTGCTGTGGCCCGGGGTGGCCGTGGTCGCCGTTCTCGTGGCCGCCGGCGCGGCCGTGGCGGTTGTGCTGCGCAAGCGGCAGCCGCCGCCGCCGCCCTACCCGGGCGAGGAGGGCGATGACAGCACGGCACCGGCGAGCCTGGACGCCGAGGCGAACGGCCGGGTGCGCCAGCCCTGAGACGACGCTAAGGCGGCACTACGCAAGCGGTCCATGGGGCGCCGACTGAGGGCGCCCCATGCGCCGTGTTGTTTGACGTGGGTACAGGCCCTATCAGCTGGCCGTGACGGTCAGCCCGCTGATGGCACCCGAGTTGCCCATATCCATCGGTTGCTGAACGGTCACGTCCGTCATCGTGACCGGCACCAGCGGCGTGAGCGTGTTCAGCAATTGCAGCAGCCTAGATTCGGCGTTACCCGGGGTGAGGGTCAGCGGAAGACCGAGTAGCTCGCCCGACAGCTTCGTCGCGTATAGGACCACCCTGCTGGAGAAGGTCGCTGACGTCGCGCTGGTCCTCAGGGTGCGCCCGGTCTCGGGGCCGGTCATCAGCGCCGCGGCCACGACAGCCACGATGACCACGGAAGCGAGGTGACGGCTGGCAGCGCCGTAGTGCCGTGGCCCAGCCGTGCCGTTTTTGCCAGCACCGTCGTCGCCAGCACCGTCGTGGATGGCACGGTCGTGGACAGCGCTGATCGGGGTCCAGCCAAACGCCAGCGAACCGCCGATGATACCCAGGATCATCCCGATGAAGAACCCGCCGTGAGTGAGCTCGCATCGACGATCAGGTTGCTCGCGGAGACGGGATTCCCGGCCGAACGCCCGGCCCGCAGCAGCATGACGCTCCTGCGATGTGCTCCACGGTGCGCTACGCGGCGGGTTCACGCTCAGCACCCTCGACGGTGGGCTGCCGGAGGTGACCAGAAACGCTATGTGAGCTGCACCACGTCGCGGCAGTGACCAGCAAGTTACCGACAAGTAAGAGGTGGAGTCAACCCGGAACCTGGCCACGAAACCATCCCGAATCGGCCCATATCCGGGCTGGTCGGAACGTCATTTCGTTAAGTCTGAATGAGGTGCCCGGATCAGACGGCAGCGGGGCCGTGGATCACGGCGAGTTGGACCGCGCCGACCGCTCTGCCGCTTGTCTTTCGGTGGCCGGGCGCCGTCTGTCCTGGCAGGTCCGGTAGCTTTGACTGCGTACGCACGCCCGCCAGGCGCCGGACGCTGCGAGGAAGACACCGTGCCGTAGGCCCGGCGCGGCACGCCGTTGCTGGCGTCCTTACTTTCGGCAGGCAGGACATGGTGAGCAGTTCCGGGCGAGACAGCGAGCCGCGTCGTCCGGCGTATCCAGGGACCCCGAGGGCGGCCTCCCCGCGGGACTCGTGGTTCGCCGCCTCCCCGGTCACGGGTGAGCAGCCCGCGAGCCACGCTCCGCCGCCCCCTGCTGCTGGCGGCACAGAACGGAGCCCCGTAACCCGGTCTCCTCGTGACCGGCTGCGGACTGTCCTGGTCGGGGCCGCCGCGATTCTGATCATCATCTCGGTCATCATCATGATCGCGGTACTCGCCGCTGGGCCCAGCATGGCCGTCATCCACATACCGAGGCCCGCCGCCGGCCCCCCATGGTGGTTCTCGCTGCACCCGTCGACCCCCGTCGTGACCTTCGCGCTGTGGGCAGCCGCCGGCACCGGCGGCCTGGGGGTCATCGCCGGCCTCATCGCCGCGGCGCGCGGCGCACGGTTCCCGGCCCGCTCCGTCGCCATCTTGTCCTTTCTGGTCATAGGGATCCTCACCGTCCTGCCCGCGGGAGGATCCACGGACGTCGTCAGCTACGCCGCGAACGGGCGGATGGCCGTCACCGGCCACAGCCCATACGTGGAGACACCCGAGCAGCTAAAGAACTCCGGTGATCCGATCGGCCAGTACATCCCGCCATCGTGGAGTACAAACGTCTCGGTCTACGGCCCGGTGGCCACGGCCGAGGAGTGGGCCGCGGCCGAACTGGGCGGGACATCGGTGGCCCGGGTGACGTTCTGGCTCAAGCTGTTCACCTCCATCGCCTTCGGTGCGGTCGCGTTGATGCTGGACCGGGTCCTGCGGCTGGACCCGGCGCGCCGGCTCCGCGGGCATCTGCTGTGGACCCTCAATCCGCTGCTGCTGTGGGAGATAGTCGCGGGCGGCCACATCGACGGGCTGAGTGCCGCGTTCGGACTGCTGGGCATCCTGCTGCTGACGACCGGCCGGAACGGCGAAAGACCGGCTCTGACCCGGTTCCTGCTCGCCGGCCTGTTCATCGGGATCGCCGCGGCCATCAAGATCCCGTACGCGGCGTTCGGCCTGGGTGTCGTGTGGGCGGGGCGCAAGTCGGTCACGGCCCTGGCGGCCGCGCTCGCCGGGTTTGCGGTGATCTTCATCCCGGTGTACGCGGCGGCCGGTCATCCGGCGGTGACCGCACTGATCAGCCGGGGCCCCGGCACGACCTGGGACACCATGTACCAGATCGTCTACCGGCCGCTCGGCTATCGGACGTTCACCGCGTTCGTCTTTCCGCCGACCCTGACCCTGATGGCCGCGCTGGCCTTCGGCGCCGTCGCCCTGCTGGCCTTCTTCCGCTTCCCGGATGGCACCCCCAGCCTGCCGGCGCTCAGCCCGGCGCTCGCGCTCAGCATCGCCTGGCTGTTCATGTGGTCCTACCAGCGGCCCTGGTATGACGTGATGGCCATCTGCCTGCTGGCGGTCTATCCGGCCTCCCGGCTGGACTGGCTGGTCCTGCTCCGGCTGATCGTGGTCGCGCCGGTGTACTTCCCCGGGATGCCCGAGATGCCCGGCAACCCTCCCGCGTGGATCAACCTTGTGGTCGGCTACGAGGGCATTTACGTCGCTGCCTACGGCCGTCTGGCGGTGGCCGTGGGATTCGTCATCCTGTGCCTGTTCCCGCACTGGAGAGCGCTCTGGGGCTGGCGGCGGCCGCAGGCGGGTGTGGCCTCCGCCGGGACCCCGGCGCTGCGGCCACTGGTCTAGGCAGGCCATCCACGGTGGGCGGCCTCGGTTGGATCGCCACTCAGCGGCGAGATGCCCGCAAAGGCCGCGCTTTCTCCCGAACCACATGGTTAAGGTATCCGTGAAGTTGAACGTATGCCTGTTATGGCGGGACCCGCACCTGCCGTCCCCTGGCCTGGAGCGTTCGCATCGCATGGCTATCGACCGCCACGACCGTGACGACCCCGCCGCCGATGACGCGCCGGGCGCGGTCCATGGGGACAAGGGGCATGCGGCGGGCGCCGAGCGCCCGGTTCCGGAAGAGCGGCGCAGCCGCGGTGAACTGTACGCCGACCTTCGCAGCCGGGACAACGACCCCGAACTCCAGCCACCACCAGGCAGCCCGGACGCGCCCCGCAGGACCGACGACGGCGGCTGGGAGTGGAAGGGCCTGCGCCTGAGCCCGGAAGCCAACCGCATCGCCGATCAGCAACTGTCGGCGCGGCGCACCGCTGAAGGCCGCGCCGACGACGGGAACTACGGCGACCGCGGCATCACCCCGGCCATGCGCCGCGTCGAGGCCGGCCTGGAGCACGGCACCCTCGTCCCGGGGGACTTTAAGGCGAACCTTTCCGTGTCCGGTGGTGGCCCAGCCGGTGCCGCCTCCCGATCTGGAGTGGCTCGCCGATGAGGCCGCGCGGCACGAGCGGCTGGCGATCGGGCTGGCCGAGCGGTTCCCGGAGCGGGACGTGGCCGCCCGGCGGCTACGGCACCGGCACACTGAGCTCCGGCTGGGGCGCTCCAGCGGCATGTGGCACATCCACCTGCTGGCGGGGGGCGCCGATCCAGCCGCCGCGGCCCGGGTGGCGGCCCTCGTCTGCGCGTCCGCCGATCTCAGCCGACTGCCGTACACGCTCGCTCCGGCCCAGGCCGGGCCGGGCGCGCTGCGCGACCTGCTCGGCAGGCCCGCAACGGAAACCGCGACCGCGGCCACTGGTCAGAACGGCCCTCCGGCGGGCCAACCGGATCCTGGCCCGGTCGGCGGGGCCGCCGCCACGGATGCACAATCCGACCTGCTGGCCCCCTTCTACGCCAGCACTGCGCTGCTGGCGGCCCTCAGCCGGTCCCCCGAGGCGGAGATACCGGGAGTCCGGCTGGCGCTCCGCCCCGACTTCGATGTCACGCCCGAGACAGCATTCGCTGGCCTGCAATTTTCCGACCCCGCCGCCGCGGCGGGAACGCCGACCGGCGGCCCCGGCCCGCCAGCGGCTCCGCCGCGGTTTCCCTGGGCCAGGTGCTCGACCGGCAGCGGATGCCGGCCGGCCCGCTGCAGCTCCCGGTGGAGTCGCTGAACCGGCACGTCTTCGTGTGCGGGGCGACCGGCGGCGGGAAGTCCCAAACCGTCCGGGCCCTGCTGGAGGCGGCCAGCCGGGCCGGCGTGCCCTGGCTGGTCGTGGAGCCCGCCAAGGCCGAATACCGGCTTATGGCGGCGCGGCTCACCGGATCGGGGGCTCAGGTCGTGCGGATCCGGCCCGGCGAGGCGGACGCGGTCGCCGCCGGGCTCAACCCGCTGGAACCGGCGGTCGACGACACGGGGCACCGTTTCCCTCTGCAGACCCACGCCGACCTGGTACGAGCGCTCTTCCTGGCCGCGTTCCAGTCCGAAGAGCCCTTCCCGCAGGTACTCAGTGCGGCGCTGACCCGGATGTACGAGGACTCCGGCTGGGACCTGGCCCTGGGGGAGCCCCTGACCGCAGGCGTAACCCCCGGCTACCCGGGCCTGGCCGACCTGCAGCGGACCGCCGAGCAGGTGGTCGGCGAGATCGGCTACAGCGAAGAGGTCAAAGCCGACGTGCTCGGGTTCATCAGAGTGCGGCTGTCCAGCCTGCGCCTGGGTACGACCGGCCGGTTCCTGGAGGGCGGCCATCCGGTGGACGTCAGCCGGCTGCTGCGGCGCAACACGGTGCTGGAGATCGAGGATGTCGGCGACGACCGGGACAAGGCGTTCCTGATGGGCACCGTCCTGCTCCGCCTGGCGGAACACCTCCGGCTGGCCCGGCGGGAAGCGCCGGGCGGCCGGCCCGGCCTGCGGCACCTCACCGTGGTCGAGGAGGCGCACCGGCTGCTGCGCCGGCCGGACCGGGAGGGCGGGCCGGCCGCGCACGCGGTCGAGCTGTTCGCCGGCCTGCTGGCTGAGGTCCGCGCCTACGGTGAGGGCATCGTGATCGCCGAGCAAATACCGGCCAAACTGATCCCCGATGTCATCAAGAACAAGTTCAACAGTTAAGAGGTTGGGGAGTCCAGCCCTCGGCCGGTGAGGGGTGGTGTTCCCGCAGGTGGGGCATCGGCCGGGGAGGTCCATGCGGTGACGCTACCGCCAAAGGGAGGCAGCCACATGGTCAGCACGGATGATGACAACCCGTACCCGGACGGCACACCCATCCTGGTGCGCTTCCCGCGTACCAAGGCCGAGGAGCAGGGCGACCGGTCGGCGTGGCCTACCTACCCGGCACGATTGAGCAGCGGTGCGCGCCGGATGAGTGGCAGGTGGTTGTTACCGATCGCCAGGTTGCTGAGACCGAAGACGGCACGCCCGCGCTGGAGGACGGCACGCCGGATGACGACTTGTGGTTCCCTACTTGCTACCGGGACAGATCAGAAATCAAGCAGTGGCCTTCACCTGGCCGGTGAACCGGCGCCAGGTATCCGGTGTGAAGGCCAGGGACGGGCCGCCCTGGTCCGTGGTGTCGCGTACCGCGACGGCCGGGCCTGCCTGCCCGACCTCCACGCATGAGCCCTGCCCGTTGCTGTAGCTGGCCTTGCGCCACCGCGCGCCAGGGTCATTGTTCTTCTTCATTGCCGTAGTTCCTCCGCTGCTTGGTGTATTAGTTCGATGGACGCGCGCTCGTCCAGCGCGGCGTCCCAGATGCTGTCGAATGCGGTCCCGTACCTCTCCACCTCATGCGGCTTATCCAAGTACAAGCTGCCGGTGAAGCCGTCTGCGTACACAGTGGCGGGCTCGCTGTCCTCGCCGTTGCCGTTCACCGGGAACCGCAGCAGCTCAAATGGCCCGGACATGAGGCCACGGTGCAGCCCGGCCCTGTAGGCCACCACCCGCAGCGCGATGTTCGGCAGGGCTGCCGCCTCCGCGAGGGCCTCCAGCTGGCTGGCCATGACCTCAGGGCCGCCAACCGGCCGGCGCAGGATGGCCTCGTTCAGGGCCACGCGCAGGACCAGGGGGGACCGCTCCCGCCGGGCAATAGTCTGCCGGGCCAGCCGCAGCTGCACCCGCCGGTCTAGCTCGGCCTCGTCCACGCTGGGGTTGTCCTCAGCGATGACAGCCCGCGCGTAATCCCCCGTCTGGAGCAGACCGGGCACCAGCTCCGACTCGAACCAGGAGATTTGCGCGGCGGCTTCCTCCAGGCCCAGGTAGAGATCCAGCCATTCGGGGATGGCGTCACCGTAGCTTTGCCACCAGCCTTTGGCCTTGGTCTCTTTGGCCAGGGCCATGAGGGCTTCGGTCAGGTCCGGCGGGGCGCCGTAGATGGCGCACATGGCCTGCACGTCCAGGCTGCGCAGTGAGGTGAAGCCGTTCTCGATGCGCCAGATTTTCGTTTCCGACCACTCCAGCGCCTCCGCCGCCGCCTTGACAGTGAACCTGCTCTTGTTCCGCAGCTCGCGCAGATACCGGCCCAGCTGCCGCCGGGGCACCGTGGAGCCGGTCGTGTCCGTCGTCTGCTCTGCCATGGGCCGGGGTTCCCTTCCCTTGCGGAACGAAGGCTATCTGACTTTCAGCCTGAAAGCACTAGGCCACACGTTCCGAAATGAATTGATTAGCCTGCCAATTTAGCACAGGAAATTCATTGTGAAAGGTTGCAGAGCCAGATTATCCGGTAGCAGACTCGGCCACGCGAGGTAGTAACCGGACGGCACCAGGAGAGGCCGATGGCGACGGCGCTGGAAGTGTTGCAGTGGAACTGGGAGTCGGCATACAAGATCACCGGGGCGGCCGGGCACTGGCTGGCCCAGCGCCGGGACAACAGGCGGACGCTGACCGCCAGCAGCCCGGATGAGCTGCGCGAAATGATCATCGAGGATTACGCGGCGGAGCCGGTCGCGCGGGACGGCGCTTCATGACCGGCTGGCAGGCCCCGACCGCGAATGTCCAGGCCGCCGCTCTGAGCGCCGCGTTCCCCGGCTACTTCGTGAACGTGATCAAGCACCCGGGCGACAAGCCCCGGTTCGAGGTGGTGGCCCGGGACGCCGGCACCAGCCCGTATGCCTTAATCAGCACCGACGCCCGCGAGATATGGCGCGAGCTGGGGGCCGCCCGTGGCCCGTCCGATCTGTGACCGCCTCGTGCGCCCGGCGCGGTCCCTCCCAGGACCCTCAGTCGCTTTACGGGCTGGGGGTCCTGGTGTTTCACGGCAGCGCCATTCAGGACCCGCGCAAGGTCCACAGATGGGCTACAGTCGCTCCTAGTTACTCGCGGACTACCTAGTGTTGTAGACCTTGGCGCAGGGGGGCCGATGCCTCGGAGCATGGTGGGGCTGCTTGCCGCAGTCGGTACCGCCATGTCTGCGTTCGTTGGACTAGCTCATGGTGATCTCGTCTGGATCACGCTCATTGATGCTGCTGCGGCCACAGGTCTAGCCGCCTACGCGGCTCTCCCAGCGGAAAAAAAAGTCCCAGGCCGTCCCATTCCCGGTCCAGGGTGGCGAGCGCCTTCTTGGCCGGCTCTTGCAGGCCGGGAGCGGCCATCTGCTTCTTCCGGGCCTCGTCGATCACGGTGAGCGCCTCGTCCCAGGCGGTGCCGGCCTCCTCCAGCCGGGCGGCCGCCGCCGGCGCTTCCCGCGGCGCGGGGGCGGCCGCGTCGTCCCAGGCGCCCGTGAGCTGCGCGTGCGCCGCGTACAGCGCCTTGATCCGCTCCAGCCACGCTGCCGTCCAGTGCTTCAGCTGGGCGGGGTTCGCGTCGCCGGCCCGCACGAAGTAGCGGCGGATGTGCGCCCAGCAGTACAGGTTCACCAGCCCGTCCGCCTTCTTCCCCGCGGACTGGTAAACAGCGTAGAAGTCGCTGGAGATCACCAGCCGCCGCGGCCCGCCGCCAGGGTCCGCGGCGAGCTGGCCGGTGTCCTCGTCGATGCCGGCATGGCGGGCCAGGACCGCCCCGGACCTCGTCGGGTCCATGACGAAGCACACGGTGTCCGGGCCCAGGAACACCCACAGCCACCACTTCGCCGGGCCGTCTCCGTCGCGCGGGGCGAAGACCCGCCAGCTCGTCTCGTCGGCGTGCAGGTGCCACGAGCCCCGCGACCGCGCGGCGATGGCCTCCTCCAGCGGCGCGAGCAGCGCCCCGGCCTGCGCGCAGGCCCCGGCCAGCGTCCCCGCCGCGATGTCCGCGCCCTGCCTGGCCAGCCCCGTCACCAGCGAGTTCATGCTCCGCCCCGCCACGAACCGCTCCGTGAACAGCATCGCGAGGAACCCGTTGGAGAAAAGGCCCTTACCGATCGCCTTCGGCGGTCCCGGCGCCGTCACCGTCGCCGGAACCGGGCAGCCGCAGTCCCGCCGGTACCGGCGGCGGCAGTGCACGGCCACCCGCACCACAACCAGCCAGTCCAGCTGCTCCGTGACATGATCGCTGCCCAGGCCCGTGAACAGCGTCCCGCACTCCGGGCAGCAGTACCCGCCGCCCGGGAAGTCCCAGAACACCTCGCACCTGGGCAGGTGCGAGTAATCCCGCCGCCCTGCCCGGGCCCCCGGGCCCCGCCTGTTCCCCGCGCCGCTCCCGCGGTCCCGGCCCTGCCCGCCGTCACCACCGGCATCACCGCCAGCAGGCGGCTCCGGGCGCGACCGCTGCGATGACCGCCCGAATACCAGCCGCTGCAGCACCGCCAGCTCAGCGTTCACCCGCTCAAGCTCGGCATCGCGCCGCGCCAGCTCATCCCGCAGCCTGGCGTTCTCCGCCCGCAGCTCCGCGGCAGTCCGCTCCCAGCGCTCGTTCGCCTCCAGCGCCCGCGAGAGCGCCTCTTTCAGCCACGCGTCAGCATCCGCCTCCGCGACCACGCCAGCCACGAAGCACAGCAAACACCCTCACAACCGCGAAATCACGCATCACGCCCAGCGAGTCGCACCCCGGAAGATCACCCAGCCCGGGGACGGCAAAGATCACCGGCAGCTACGCTGCCAGGAATGCGCAGCCAAGCCCCCGATCTGTCCGTCCTCACCGGCCGGGACTGCCTCATCACCTTCGCCGCTATGGCGTTGTGCTGCGACAACACCGTCCGGGATCACGAGATGGGCTACCACCAAGGCGGCGGAACCGCCTACATCACCGCCAAAGGCGTAATGCGGCGCACGGGGCTCAGCCGGACCGCCGCCGAACACGCCCTGCGGCGCCTGGAAACAGCCGGCCTAGCCGAACCCGCCCCTGACAGCACCGCATGGCGAACCAGCGCCGGCACGCTCACAACGCCCGTACCAGCCGGAACCCCTGACCAGCCACCACGGGATGCTAACCGCTCAAGCTCCTGACATTGACGCCGCTCCCGCTACACGATTCCGACTACTTACGCGGTCACCGCGCCGGTCCTCAGCATGCCGTTTCACAGGACTTCCGAATACTTACGGCGGACATCCGGCTTACGCAAGGCCGTCTCGGTGAGGCGATGCGCACCTATGAGCAGACATTGCAGGGTGTGCCCGAGCACGGCGGCCCGGTTCTGCGGGGAACGGCAGACATGTACGTCGGGATGAGCGAGGTCCACCGCGAGCGCGACGACTTGCATGCTGCCACGCAGCAGTTGCTACGGAGCCAGGAGCTGGGCGAGCACACCGGATTGCCGCAGAACCAGTATCGTTGGCAGGTCGCCATGGCCCGGATAGCGGAGGCTGAAGGAAATCTGGCCGGCGCGCTTGATCTGCTCAACGAGGCGGAGCGCCTGTACATGGGCGACATGTTCCCGAATGTACGGCCGGTGCCGGCATTGAAGGCGCGGGTCCTGATCGCGCAGGGCAGAGTCGGTGAAGCTCTCGGCTGGGCGCGTCAGCAGGGCCTGTCCGTTGATGACGATCTGTCCTACCTGCGCGAGTTCGAGCACATCACCCTGGCCAGGATGCTCTTGGCGCAGCGTGCAGAGGCCTCCGTTCACGAGGCGGCCCGGCTCCTTGAGCGCCTCCTGCTGGCAGCGGAAGAAGGGGGGAGGACCGGACGGGTCATCGAGATCCTGGTGCTGCAGGCGCTCACTCGCCAGCGGCTAAGGAACATCCCGGCTGCGCTTGCCTGCCTGGAACGGGCGGTGACGCTGGCTGAGCCGGAGGGCTACGTCCGGGTCTTCGTCGATGAGGGCCCACCCATGGCTTCTCTGCTAAAAGCGCTCGCGAAACAGGGGACCGCCGGGAACTATGTCCGTCGGCTGCTGGCCGCCTTGGCCGAGACCGAGCACGACAGCCCCGTCAAGCAGGCCTTGATCGAGCCGCTGAGCGAACGCGAACTGGACGTCCTCCGGCTGCTCGGAAGCGAGTTGGACGGCCCGGCCATCGCCCGCGAGCTCAGCGTGTCCCTGAACACCATGCGGACTCACACCAAGAACATCTATGCCAAGCTCGCCGTGACCAGCCGCCGGGCCGCGGTCCGCCGAGCCGCGGAACTCGGTTTGCTGCGAACCCACAACCGGTAACGCTGACCCGTCGTTCACGGAACCCAGGCCCGGCCGAGGGTGTCTCCTTCGCCTGACCGCGTGCCCCTCCTCGCGTAAATCACCACATCAATCCCCACGTGTGGTGATGCCAGCTCACCACATCGGCTCCTAGCTTTCGATCAGACCTGCGAAGGTTCGCAACGCCGGCGGAGATCCGTCCAGGCAAGCGAGAGCAGAAGGAGCACGTGAGCGACATGTCGACTGGTCACCATGACAACCCGGGACGGTACGAGATCCGCCTCAAGGGGCGCCTCGATTCTCGGTGGACCGCCTGGTTCGACGGGCTGACCCTCACCCACGACAGCGACGGCACCACCATCATCCATGGCCTCGTAGCCGACCAGGCCGCGCTGCATGGCTTGCTCCAGAAAGTGCGCGACCTGGGCCTGCCGCTGGTTTCGGTCACTCAGGTCCAACCCGACCAGCCCGAGTGCCCACCAACGAGCCCCCACAACTCATCAATCTAATGAAGGAAATCGACATGGCCATCACCGCCCAAGTCCCGCCAACGAAAACGCCGGCGAAAAGAATCCCGATGAGCTCGATGAGGAAGACCGCGCTCGTCGCGGGCGTCTTCTACCTGATCACCTTCATCTCGATCCCCACCCTCGCCCTCTACGGCCCCGTGAAGAACCACCGGGACTGGATCCTGTCCTCCGGCGCCCACACTGGCGTGCTCGTGGGCGGCTTCCTCGAGGTGATCATGGCCCTCGCCTGCATCGGCACGGCCGTCACGCTGTACCCGGTGGTCAAGCGGCAGAACGAAGGCGCAGCGCTTGGCTTTGTCGCCGCTCGCGTCCTGGAAGCCGTCATGATCTTCACCGGCGTCGTCAGCCTGCTTTCGCTGGTGACCTTGCGGCAGGACCTGGGCGGAGCGGCCGGAGCAAATGCGGCCGCGCTCGTCACCACCGCCGCGTCGCACGTCGCGATCTACAACTGGACGTTCCTGCTCTCACAGACCCTCATGCCGGGCATCAACGCACTGCTGCTTGGCTCCTTGCTGTACCGGTCCCGGCTCGTACCCCGCGTCATTCCCGTGATGGGACTCATCGGAGGTCCCCTGCTCATCGTCGCGGTATTGGCGACGCTGCTCGGGCAGCACTCCTCCGTGGCCGGCCTCGCCGCGCTCCCGGTGATCCCGGTGGCTGCTTGGGAGTTCTCGCTGGGCGTGTGGCTGGTCGTGAAGGGCTTCAAGCCCTCCCCGATCACCGCCGAGATGACCGCGGCCAGCACGCCGCCCGTCTACCAGGACGTCGCCGTCTAACCGTCGGCAGCACGGCCGGGCCCTGGAAAGGGGGCCCGGCCGCTGCATGTGCAGGCCGCCAGGCCCGGCCGGAGCAGGGGACCAGACCCGAAGGCTCATCGGACCCGCTTGACGGGCAGGATGGCGAACGCTCCGATGATGGCGCAGAGTCCGGCGACCATGTACAGCACCCCGTAGCTACCGCTGCCGATCACCAGGATGGCTGGCGCGATCGCCGGCGCGAAGGGAGAGCCAAAGCAAGTTACTCTGACGCGGCCCGTGTTAGCGGCTGGCCGGCGGCGGCCTGGCCGGGAAGGTACCCTGGTAGCAAGGGCAGGGTAGAAAGGCGGAACATGAGCCTCAACATCAAGAACGCCGAGACTCACCAGCTGGTCCAGGAACTCGCCGCACTGACCGGCGAGACACAGACGACGGCGGTGACTGTCGCTGTCCGCGAGCGCCTGGACAGGGTACGGCACCTGCGCGAGGCCGGCCTGGCCGACCGGCTCCTGGCTATCGGCGCGGACACCGCGCCCCGGCTCCGCGAGCCGTTCCGCAGCGCCGATCACGGTGACCTGCTCTACGACCAGCAAGGGCTTCCCGCGTGATCATCGACACCTCCGCCCTCATCGCCATCTTGCGAGCCGAACCAGACGCCAGCGAGATGGCCCGTGCCATCGAGAGCGCACGGGACAGGCGTATCTCCGCCGCGAACTGGCTGGAGACCGCGGTCGTCATCGACGCCAGCCGGGACCCGGTCGCCAGCCGCCGCTATGACGAACTCGTGCAGACCGCTGAGCTGCACGTCGAACCAGTGACCCGCGACCAGGCCCGCATCGCCCGTGATGCATACCGCGATTTCGGCAAGGGCAGCGGCCACAAGGCCGGCCTGAACTTCGGGGACTGCTTCGCGTACGCCCTGGCCAAGACCACCGGACAAGCACTGCTATTCAAAGGCAACGACTTCGGCCACACCGACATCACCCCCGCACTGCCTGCCGCCTCGGACGCCAGCCCCGGCTGAGGCCCGCGTCCCGCACCCGGCACCACAGGCCGAGGCCTGCGGCGCAGATGGGGTGACGCCCGCGTGTGTGAGCGCGCAGATCACCTGAACATGCGTGATGGCGACCGCCCGAACCATCCTCGTTTTCCGCATACGGAGCGGCTACTTGCGTGCCGCATATCGGCGCGTCGAAACTGTCCGTAACGGCGGTCAGAGTGCTGCCATTCGTGCCACGGACTAAGGCGGAGGCAAGGTACTAACCCCATCTGACCTGGGATTGGGAGCCGGTGAGCGGATTCGAACCGCTGACCTGCCGTTTACAAGAAGTCCGGCCTAGTGCACCGCGCCCGCTATCTGCACAGATAGCACGGGTCATTGCTCTGCTGGCCACTGTTGAGCTGGGCTTACTCAGGCCGCCGTTCCACAAACCGTTCCACGGTGACGAGCGCGGGAAGGCCGAGCCGGCCCGGCCTCGGCACCGACTTGGCCTGTCGGCTGGCGTTGGCCAGCTGGGCCCTGTGTCTCGTAAACAGACCTCTTCGGGACTAGACCGGCCTTCGCATATCTGGACTACAGGTCCCGTGAGGACGACCTTCCGCTTTTCAGGGACCCGAGCTACCACGCTTTGATCAGGCAAGACATCACCCGGTGGGCTGACCTAGCACGTATCGGGCATGATCAAGCGCTCAGAGCCAAATTGACGGCCTGGTCGCCACCCTAATCATTGCATCGCGCCGACGCTGGGATGGCGCAACTGCGAGCGCTTCAGCCGCCACGGAAGTAGCGCCGATCGTCGGCTAACCTCGATCTTTCGTGATCGTGGCGGGGTGGCCTAGGGTGTTGGCCTGGCTGCTTTATTTCCTGCTTCGGCCGTGCATGGTGGCCGGGCGTCGCGCCGGCGGGCGGGGTTCCACGGGCCCCGGTGGTTTCCTCCTTGCCGTAGGGGCGGTTCCGAGTGGTCAGCTGGGTGCCAGGGCGTCCAGCCGTGGCATTGCTGATCCGGTCCTCGCACCGGGCGCGGCCCAGCTAATGTAGGCACCCCAGATCTGTGGCTCGCTTGACCCCCGGGCTCTTTAGCTCACCGGACGCGGTAGCTGACCGGGATAAGGGACCTGGCAGCGCCGATCATCGTCACGCGTCGCCGAGCCCAATGAGGTTTTCTCAGTAACTTTCAGCTGATCATCTTGTGCTCGAATTGCGTGAGGACGAGTGCGACTTTGGCGATGTCGCCGATGGTGATCGGGCTGAGGCTGACGTGCTGGATGGCGCGCCACCGCTGGGACATCAGGGCGAAGCCGCGTTCTCCCTGGTAGCGCACGGACCGCAGGAGCGCGTTGCGGGTTTTCGTATCGATATCGAGTTCGCCGCGGGCTGGCTTTTTCACTGGGACGTGCACCCCCGCGCCGGCCCCTTCATAGCCGGAATCGGCGAGGATGGGCAGGTCTTTCAGGTAAGGCCGGGCTTCGGGCAGGACGAGCTTGCGGGCGGCGGTCAGGTCATGGGTGCTGCCGG
>Ga0302307_10000652_pt1 | contig 22721 bp, 16 predicted proteins | sample III_Palsa_E3_2_FD_200530 | JGI IMG/M metagenome (GOLD analysis project Ga0302307, IMG submission 200530) | Peat permafrost microbial communities from Stordalen Mire near Abisko, Sweden - III_Palsa_E3_2 | ecosystem: Environmental > Terrestrial > Soil > Palsa > Peat permafrost | place: Sweden... | reverse complement strand
TATTTGTACGCTGCTCTATTTAAAAACATCGGCCAAAACGCGTGTATGGCTTTTTGCTATCGCTTTAATAGGGTATTATGTTATTATGTGCTTTATCCCGGTACCCGGGGTGGGGTATGCCAACCTACAGCCCGAAACCAATATGGGTGCCTGGCTGGATAAGCTGGTATTTACCTCTAACCACCTCTGGGCCGAATCACATACCTGGGACCCCGAAGGCTTGTTGGGTGTTATCCCATCCTTAGCCACCGGCCTGTTTGGCATAAGGGTAGGCACCTGGCTAAAACGTAATGATCGCGATGATAGCACCAAAGTAACCTGGATGTTCGTCTACGGCATTTTAGCCGTTGTAATTTCACTAATTTGGGACCTGTTCTTCCCCATCAACAAAGCCTTGTGGACGAGTTCCTTCGTGCTGTACACCGGCGGCCTGGCAACCATTACGCTGGCTACCCTTTACTGGCTCATTGATGTGCAGGGCTATAAAAAATATACCGCTTTTTTTGTGGCCTTTGGTGTGAATGCTATTACCGCCTATTTGTTATCGGATATTGTGCCAGGTTTGATAGCGCTCATCAAAGTAAATAACGCCGATGGAGTTAAAATAGATCTGTTTAGTTATTTCTATCAAACCTTGTTTGTGCCGTATTTTTCGCCGGTGAATGCCTCGTTAATGGATGCCATTGCTTTTGTACTGCTGGTATGGTTCCTGGTTTGGCTCCTATACCGCCGTAAAATAATTATCAAAGTATAGATGTGGGAGAGTCAGGAGCCAAGAATCAAGAGTCAGAACGGGTTATTGATAGCCTTCTATTTCCTGGCCGTTCTATCCTGATTCCTGACTCTCGACTCCTTACTCTATTTTTATTCCTGTATACTTTGTAACTAAACAATTCGTTTCGCATCTTAGCAACATATTTCCTATCAATATAAAATAATGAACTTTAACAAAAAAATATCCATTGCGGTTTTAGCCTTAACATTAGTAGCAGGCAGCACCTTTGCCCAGGTTAAGAAAAAAGCGACTGCACATAAAACTACGCATGCCGCCACTGCACCAAAGGCCGATCTGTTACCAATCGACCCTAATGTTATCATCGGTAAATTGCCCAATGGTTTAACCTATTATATCCGCAAAAATACCGAGCCAAAAAACAGGGCCACTTTGTACCTGGTAAATAAAGCAGGTTCGGTACTGGAAACCGACCAGCAGCAAGGCCTTGCCCACTTTTCGGAGCACATGGCATTTGATGGTACCCGCGATTATCCAAAAAAGCAATTGATAGATTATCTGCAAAAAGCAGGTGTTAAATTTGGGGCCGATCTGAACGCGGAAACTACCTTTGATGAAACTGTTTACCAGTTGCCTTTACCTACCGATACGGCAAGCGTATTTGAACAGGGCTTTAATATATTAGCCAACTGGGCAGGTTACGTAACCTTCGACCCTGCCGAAATGGATAAGGAACGCGGTGTAGTGCTGGAAGAGGCCCGCCTGCGCGGTAAAAACGCGCAGGAGCGTTTACAAAAACAAATATTACCCGTATTGCTCAACAACTCGCGCTATGCCATCCGTTTACCCATAGGTAAAGAGGATATTATTAAAAATGCCGATGTGGCCACTATCAAATCATTCTATCACGATTGGTACCGCCCCGATCTGCAGGCGGTTATAGCCGTTGGTGATTTTGATGTAGCCCGTGTAGAGGAACTGATCAAACAGGATTTCTCGGGCCTTAAAAATCCAACACCCGAGAAACCACGCACTAAATATACCGATCCTCCAAGTCCGGGTACCACCGTTGTTACCGCCACCGATGCGGAATTTCCATACACCCTTGCCGAAATTGTGGTAAAGCATCCGCAAACCATAGTTAAAACCACTGCCGATTATTTGCAGAGCGTAAGGATAGGATTATTTAACCAGATGCTGAATGCCCGCCTTGGCGAGCTTACCCAAAAACCCAACCCGCCATTTCTTTACGGGCAGGCAAGTTACGGTGCCTTTATAGGCAGCCAGGATGCATTTACCTCCATAGCGGTGGCAAAATCAGGCGCCGACCTGCAAGCGGCTATAACAGCGGTAGTTGCCGAAACCGAGCGTGCTCGCAAATTCGGCTTTACATCCACCGAATTGGAACGCGCCAAACAAAACGAGCTGGTTCAGTTTGAGAATGCTTATAAAGAAAAAGACAAAACACCATCAGTAAGTTTTGTGGGAGAATACCAGGAAAACTTTTTGAATGATGAGCCTATTCCGGGTATTGACTTTGAGTACAATTTTTATGTAAATAACCTGGGTAAGATAACCCTTGCCGAAATGAACGCCATGGCCGGCAGTTTCATCAGCGATCAGAACCGCGTGGTAATTGTTGAAGCACCTGATAAGGAAAAAGATAAATTGCCCGATGAAAAAACAATATTAAGCTGGATTGGCAGCGCGGGCGATAACCTTACCCCGTACGTGGATAATGTAAGCACCGAGCCTTTATTAAGCCGCGACAGGATACCACGCGGCAGCAAAGTGGTAAACATAAAAAGAGACGACTCTATCGGCGTAGCAACGTTGCTGCTTTCAAACGGCGTAAAGATCATTCTTAAACCAACTGATTTTAAAAACGACCAGATATTGATCAGCGGTTATTCGTTTGGTGGTACCTCGCTGGCCAGCGATGCTGATTTTACTTCGGCAAACATTGCTGCCGGCATAATTGGTGCCAGCGGCATAGCCGATATGAATGAAATTAAGCTGGATAAATTATTGAGCGGCAAAAATATAAGTATGTCGCCCTATATAAGCGAGGTGGCCCAGGGCATTTCGGGCAGTTCAACACCAACCGACCTGGAAACCGCTCTTCAACTTCTTTATCTGTATTTTACCCAGCCGCGTAAAGATCCGGACATCTGGCAATCTAACCTTACCCAGGCAAAGGCATTTTTGGCCAACCGCAGTCTCGATCCAACCAATGTTTACAAAGATACCGTTGCCGCGGTTTTAAACAATTACAATTTCCGTAACGAGATAACCACGGTAGATCAGCTGAATGCCGCGAGCCTTGATAAAGGGTTTGATTTTTACAAATCGCGCTTTGCCGATGCTAATGGCTTTACCTTTACCCTGGTTGGTAATTTTAGCATCAACGAAATTACGCCGCTGCTGGAAACTTACCTGGGCGGCCTGCCATCAAGCGATAGCGTGGTAAGCAATTACAAAAATTTAAACATACACCCGGCTGCCGGGCAAATCACCAAAACAGTATACAAGGGTATTGGCGATAAAAGTACCGTGCAACTGGTATTTAGCGGCAATTACGATTATAATGTGGCCAATAACCTGCAATTAGATGCCCTGGAATCCATCCTGCAAATAAAAATGGTACAGCGCCTGCGCGATCAGGAAAGCGGCGTTTACTCGCCTGGCGTACGTGCCGATTATGTAAAGATACCTGACGGCAGATACACTTTAAGCATATATTTTGGCTGCGCTCCTGAAAATGTAGACAAACTGGTTGCCGACGCGCTCGACGAGATCAACAAAATAAAACAAAACGGTGCCGAGCAAACCGATATTCAAAAATTTGTGGCCGAAGATCTGCGCTCAACACAGGTGCAGTTAAGGGAGAACTATTTTTGGGCCGGGTACCTTGCAGGTGGCGCGCAAAACAATGAGAACCCGCACCGCATACTTAACCATGTGAAGGATATGGACCAGGTAACCGTTCAAAGCACCAAGGATGCCGCCAACAAATACCTAAGCGGCGATAACCTGATCAAACTGATATTAATGCCCGAGAAAAAATAACCCCCGGATCATTAACAACCCGTCATTGCGGAGGAACGAAGCAATCTATAAATTATACAGGGCCGCCTGCAAATAGGGATTGCTTTGTTCGTCGCAATTACGTTTTTATACTACTGCATACTCAAATGGGTTGCCGTACTATCGCCTTTGGCATGCACCAGCACCGCTATGCACCTGCCGGTTGAATCCACCTCAAAACCTATGCCCGCGCCGCAGTCGTCATACAACGATAGCTTCTTCCGGCCGGATAAGGCGCGTACCTTAAACTTATACAGCTTTCTTACATCCTTCAGTTCCGATCCTGCCCCGGCATAATCAGCCGTTTTAAAAAAGGGCGATGTTACCTTTATCTCTTTAATATGGCTGATCATTTCATCGCTGCCGCCCATGTTTTTATGGGTATAAATAGTGGTTTGGTAAGTGGCTTTGCCATGCTTTGCTATCCAGGTCATGAGCGAGGCGCCCATGGCGGCATCGCTGTAAACGGGCTTGCCCAATTTGGCTATCACACTATCGGCGTTCTCATCAATGTAAATGGCGCCTATGCTTTTCCCGCCAATGATCATTCTTTCCGCCGAGATTGTTTTTAACGAAGTATCGGTCGTATGCAGGCTATCGGCCAGCGTTTTGTTTACATAAGGTTGGTTACAGGCAAATAGCATACAGATAATTGCCGGCATAAAAAGGTATTTAAGCATCACTTATTGGTAATATTTAAATACTATAACCAATTCCTTTATATTTTGTTATTTGCAATATGATAACTGTTGGGCAGCAAATTATCCGCGAGTGGTACAAACGAAAAAACTGGGAACAGTTTGCCTTTCAGCGCGAAATGGAAGCCGCTTATTTAGATGGATTTTCCGGCCTGCTCAACGCGCCTACCGGCAGTGGTAAAACTTTCGCGCTATTCCTGCCCTTCCTGGCCGGTTACATCAACAAACACCCCGATAGCTATACTAAGCAAACCAATAACGGCCTGCTCATGCTATGGATAACTCCGCTGCGCGCGCTAACCAACGATATTAAAAAAGCCATGCAGGAAGTATGCGACGAGATCGGCATCCCCTGGAAAATAGCCACCCGCACCGGTGATACCCCCGCCGCCGAAAAAGCCGCCCTCAAAAAAAAACTGCCCGAAGTACTGCTCACCACCCCCGAAAGCCTGCACCTCATGCTCGCCCAAAAAGAATACCCCAAAATATTCCAGGGCCTGCAGGTAGTAGTGATAGATGAGTGGCACGAATTATTAGGCACCAAAAGAGGCGTACAGGTGGAGCTGGGGTTAAGCAGGTTGAAAGCCCTCAGTCGGGAGTCTTTAGCCCAAAGTACAAAGCAGCAAGACTATCGTTTACCGACTATGGACTATGGACTCCGTATCTGGGGTATCTCCGCCACCATCGGCAACCTGGAGCAAGCAGCTGATGTGCTGCTCGGCAACGATTTCCCGCCTGATAAGATCACTATGATACGCGCCAACCTGGAAAAAAAGCTGGTCATCAAATCCATCATCCCGGAGAATATCGAGAATTATTCATGGTCGGGCCATATTGGTATCAAACTGCTGCCGCAGGTGATGGAGATAGTGGCCAAAAGCAAAACCACGCTTATATTTACCAATACCCGCTCGCAGTCGGAGATCTGGTACCACGCCATCCTGGATAATTACCCCGAATACGCAGGCATTATGGCTATGCACCACGGTTCGCTTGATAATGAGCTGCGCAACTGGGTAGAGGCCGCCCTGCACGCCGAAGCCTTAAAGGTGGTGGTATGTACCTCCAGTTTGGATCTCGGGGTTGATTTTCGCCCTGTAGATACCGTGGTACAGGTAGGCAGCCCCAAAGGTGTGGCCCGTTTTATGCAACGCGCGGGCCGCAGCGGGCATCATCCGGGGGCAATTTCAAAAGCCTACTTTGTGCCCACTCATTCGCTCGAACTATTGGAGGGCGCGGCTTTAAAAGAGGGCATCAAAAAAGGCATTTTTGAAAGCCGCGATCCTATGCTGCTTACTATGGATGTACTTATTCAATACATGGTTACCCTGGCAGTTTCCGATGGTTTCCGCGCCGATGAATTGTTTAAGGAAGTAAAATCCACCTTCGCCTTTGCCGACTTGACCCGTAACGAGTTTAATCAACTGCTCGATTTTATCACCAACGGCGGTAAAACCCTGGCGCAATATGATGAGTTTTTAAAGGTAGAAGTGGAGAACGGCCTGTTTAAAGTGAACAGCCGCCGGGTGGCCATGCGGCATCGCCTGAGCATCGGCACCATTACCAGTGAGCTAAGTATCCGCATAAAATGGCTAAGCGGCGGTAGTTTAGGCACCATCGAAGAAAGTTTTGTATCGAAATTAAAGCCCGGCAACGTATTTTGGTTCGCTGGTCGTAGTCTGGAATTTATACGGGTGAAAGAAATGACGGCCTACGTTAAAAAATCAAACTCCACCAAAGGTTTAATACCAAGCTGGAATGGTGGCCGCATGCCCTTATCATCACAACTTGCGGCCGTATTCCGCGATAAACTGGACGAAGTTGCCCACGGCATTGAAAAAGACGAGGAAGTGATCGCCCTGAAACCACTGTTCGATCTGCAATCCCGCCTGTCGCACCTGCCGCAGAGCCACGAATTTTTGATCGAGTCCTTCAAATCCCACGAGGGCCATCACTTGCTGTTTTATCCCTTTGAGGGCCGTTTGGTACACGAGGGCATGGCATCATTGCTGGCCTATCGCATCAGCAAGATCAAAAGCGCCAGTTTCTCCATCGCCATGAATGATTATGGGTTCGAGTTGCTTACGGACGATGATGTACCCATTGAAACCGTACTGGAAGATGCCGGCTTTTTCTCGATAGATAACCTGTTGGACGATATACAGCACAGCCTCAACGCCAATGAAATGGCCCGCCGCCGTTTCCGTGATATTGCCCACATCGGCGGGCTGGTATTCACTGGTTACCCCGGCCAGCCGGTAAAAAACAAGCATTTACAGGCATCAACCTCGCTGCTGTTCGAGGTTTTCAGTGAGTACGAGCCGGATAACCTGTTGGTGCGTCAGGCCTATAACGAAGCGCTGGCCTTTCAACTGGAAGAGTTCAGGCTAAGGATGGCCCTTCAGCGCATCAGCAAGCAAAACATCATTTTAAAAACCATCGAACGCCCCACCCCGTTCGCGTTCCCGATAATGGTGGATAGCCTCGGCCGCGAAAAATTAACCACCGAAACCCTGGAAGAGCGCATCTCAAAAATGGCCCGCCGCTACGGTGCCGAAGGCGTTAAGGATGCCGAAAACAAGAAAACCCGCAAACCTGGAATTGTTAGGAAAAAAGGTTTCTGAAATAGCGTATTAGATTAGTTTACATCTTTCCCCGGAAGTTTTTTTAAATCCGGTGTTTGCTTTTCGCTATCTACCTGTTTAATATTTGTTTTTTTGTATTTATCAATAAGTGGACTATCGATGTAAGTATCTTGAATGGCTTTACTTTTCAAAAGCGATTTCATTTGCTCAACTGCTGATTGTTTAAGCATTTGTATTCTATCATATTGAGATATTTTGTTCCTTATCAATTCTGCATTAAAAGGCTCCAGATTTGCTATGATGATCAATTGATGTGTGCTTGCATAATCTCTTATATTATGATTTTTCTTAACAAGTTCCGGGTTTTCAGCGTTCCACTCCTTAGCAGTTATGTTAAACACCACCTTGTTCAGCACTTCTGCTTCTTCTGCATATATAATTCCCTCCTTTCCCTTCGGCAAATTTCTTAGTGGAACTAATACCTGCTGTATCGCATCTGTTTGGATTCTCCAGTTGGCTTTAGATAAGAATCTTCGAAAATCCCAAACTTGGTCTATTCCGCTTGCTTCTCTTTGTTTAAAGTTTTTAAATTCACTAATGAGCAATAATTTAAATTCCGGGCTTATGTAGGTACAAAACTCAAATGCGATATCAACTTGTGCCCAGGTTCCACCATATCTACCCGTTTTTGCCTGGATACCGATAGCCCCCGTCAATTCAATCCATTTCTTTACCGATAAAAAAAAATTGCCAGACCCAACATTCTCTCTAATTCCCCGGAATTCCGGGGAATTAAAATTAGGGTTGTATAACTGTTCCCATACACCTAAAAAATCTACGGTAGTTTTAGTGTTAAACCATCTTTCAATCAGCTTACTACCATCCTCTATTTTTGAAACCATATCAGTTAAACAGATATAGTCATCCTCATTATGATTTAAAATGGTTATGTCGGTACCATTTACATGTATTTTACTCATTTTTAATTTTTACTATAATGGCCCGTCTAAATTTAAATAGTAAATTTACAAGTAATAGATTAATCTGAAATCATTAATATAACAACTGATTATATTTAGCATTTCAAATTATATACTTTTTTACCATAAATGTATTACTGCCCAATATTAATAAACTTTTTACTAAAAATATTAGTATTTATAAATAATTGTTTTTATATTTGTTATAGAAATTAAAACGATGAGCAACGCGAACGCAGAAAAACTAAAAGCATTACAGCTTACTTTGGATAAGCTGGAAAAATCATACGGAAAAGGAACCATCATGAAGCTGGGCGATACCGCTATCGAACCTATTGAAGTAATATCAACAGGTTCATTAGGCTTGGATATTGCTTTAGGCGTTGGCGGCTTGCCTAAGGGCAGGGTGGTTGAAATATACGGCCCTGAATCGTCAGGTAAAACTACGCTGGCCATACATGCCATTGCCGAATCCCAAAAGAAGGGCGGCATCGCGGCCTTTATTGATGCAGAGCACGCGTTCGACCGCTTTTACGCTAAAAAATTAGGCGTTGATGTGGAGAATCTATTGATCTCCCAACCCGATAATGGTGAGCAGGCACTGGAAATTGCCGATAACCTGATCCGCTCCGGCGCTATCGATATTTTAGTTATCGACTCCGTTGCCGCCCTCGTACCCAAAAGTGAAATTGAAGGCGAAATGGGCGATTCAAAAATGGGTCTGCAGGCTCGTTTAATGTCGCAGGCATTGCGCAAATTAACTGGTACCATCAGCAAAACCGGCTGCTGCTGCATATTCATTAACCAACTGCGCGAGAAGATAGGGGTAATGTTCGGTAACCCCGAAACTACCACCGGTGGTAACGCGCTTAAATTTTACGCTTCAGTACGTTTAGATGTGCGCCGCATATCGCAGATAAAAGATAGCGACGAAGTATCGGGTAACCGCGTAAAGGTTAAGATAGTTAAAAATAAAGTGGCCCCGCCATTCCGCATAGCGGAGTTTGACATCATGTTTGGCGAAGGTATATCCAAAGCCGGCGAGATCATCGACCTGGGTGTGGAGCATAACATCATAAAAAAAGCAGGTTCATGGTTCAGCTATGGCGATACCCGTTTGGGGCAGGGCCGCGACGCGGTTAAACAGTTGATAATGGATAACCCCGAACTGATGGAAGAACTGGAAGGCCGGATTAAAGAAGTAGTAACCGGCGAGCATTTGGCCGAAGCATAATATCATATCCCTATAATTATCGGGACACTAACTTTGGTTTTTCTTATAAATAAAGAGCCTTTCCATTAAACGGGAAGGCTTTTTATTATACATCAACTTACCTGCTCATCCTTATACAAAGTAAGCTTTTAAACTAAACGATAATTTATACAGGTAATTTGAGATAGCCCAGGTGTATAGGATCATCGGGAATACCGACCGTTGGCACAAGCACTATGCTGTACAGTTGTTTCTGATGAGCCGATAAAATATCCTCCACCTGGTACAGGTCGTCCACATCAATACCATACTTATCATCAATATGTGATACCGCCCCATCGAATTGATTATCCTGGTAAAATAAAGTCGATTTGGCTTCTTTAAATGCTGCGGCTTTATCGGGCTTTACGGTTAGCACTACGTAGTGCTGTTCTTCAAATTTATTGGGCTGGTAACCACCCAGGTTAATAAAAAACAGTTTGTTGGCTGCGTTAGCGGCTATTTCATTTTTGGGTATGATGCTAATTGCGTAACCCTCCACACTGTTCACTTCGCGCCAGGCATCAATATGCACTTTACCCTGTTGCCAAAAGGCTTTAATTTCAGGATAAAGTTCCTGTAGCGAAGCGGCAATACCAAAGAATACATCGTGCTGCTCGGTGTGGCGGCCGGGTGGCTTGCAGCCTAATAACAGCATAAAAAGTTTGAGCTGTGGCATGGTACTATTTAATTATACAGGTAAAAAGCTATTTTAAGGCCGGCGAAACCGAACTGCTCCGGGTAACCAGCGGCCATAACAATATTAAAAGCACAGCACCCGAAGCTAAGGCAAAATAACCAATATGATGAAAACTGCTATCGGTAACCCCTTTATGAAACAACGTTTTTAGCTGGGTGCTGGATATAATGGCCCCAATATACCCCGCGGTACGGTATAAACCAAACGATACTCCTTTTTGTGCCAGCGGCGCCTCACTGTTTAATAACGACTGGTTGGCTATCATGTTAATACCATCAGCCATGCCTACGATCAGTAAAATACCCACAATAAAATAAACAGCGGTGCCGGCATCCAGTAAAAGTAAGCCGCCGCAGGCAATCAGCATCACCAATACGCCTAACACGTTCTGCAAAACGGGTTTGTTATATTTCGAAATGAGCAGCCCCATGCTAATGGCCATCAATGTCATGGGCAGCATGATCAATCCCGTAGTGGCCGGTTTAATGTGCTTTACAGTTTGTATCCATTGGGGTACGGAATATAGCATCAGGTACAAAATGTAGTTGGTAGCCAGTGTGCGCACATATACAAGCGACAGGGCCGGCTTGTTTACCAGCAGTTTCACATCAATAAACGGCGATTCCTGCCGCCATTCCCAAACCACCAGCAGTATAAATGCCAAAACCACGGCACTAACCGATAGTAACAGCAAACTATGGTCTATCAGCAAATACAACAGCGCCAGCAAAAACGCGCTGAAAAGTAAAATACCTACCACATCCAGTTTTTTGAAAATACTGCCCTTTACCTTGCTTTTTGAAACCGGGAAATCAGGAATACCGCGCGACAAGATCATCCCCACAATAACCCAGGGAATATTGATAAATAATATACCGCGCCAGCCAAATGTTTCGGTTAACAAACCGCCCAACGTTGGGCCCAGGATCATGCTCACCTGGCTCGATACCGCTACAATGCCCAATATACTGCCGGGTACTTCCCTATCCTCGCCGGCGTAGCGCTTATTTATAAGGGCTATGGCCGATGGGTACGCCGCCGAAGTTCCCAAACCAAGAATGATCCTCGAAACGATGAGCCAGCCGATATTTGGCGCGAATATGCCTATTAGCGTGGCAAGCATCACCAAAACATAGCCAAGCATATTTATCTTTTTCGCGCTGTAAATATCTGCCAACCGGCCCATAAGCGGCTGGGCGATGGTAGCTGTTACATATAATGAGGTAATAAGTATTGCGCCCGAGCCTACTGTTATTTTGAAGGAATTGCATAAAGTTATCAAAGCCGTAGCCAGCATGGTTGAATTCAATGGATTCATCATGGTGCCCAGCACTAAGGGAAGCATAAACTTCCAGGGTGTTTTTTCCTTCTTCACTTCATCAGCCATTTGATGCCTCTTTCCTGTTTTGTGAAATAATTAGTTTTTATAGCTACCGGCAATTATTGAAAATCGCTTAACCTCTCCAGCAATCCAATGGCCTCTTTAAGCACCAATTTTTCCTTGCCCGATAGGTTGTACTCAATGGCATTGCTTAGCCACTCGTCGCGTTCATAGCGGGTTTGTTCAACAACCTGCCTGCCATGTTCGGTAAGCGATACGGCAAATTTCCTTTTATCGGTAAGCGATGGGGTTTTATTGATCATCTCCAGCTTCTGCAGGCGGGTAAGAACTTCCGACATGGATTGCCCTCTTACCTTTAGTAGTTCCGCCAGTTCTGATGGCGAAAGCGTATCTGTACGATACAAATACGACACCGTATCGATTTCCGTGATCGACAGGCCGTTTAAGGCATTCATTGATTTTCTTAACCTTTTGTTCATCCTGGAGATAGCTGTCCGCAGCGATGATGCAAGTTCATTATTTTCCATTTTACAAAGGTTACCTTATAAGGTTACCTTTGCAAATATACAAATTAAATGGTGGCAATTACTATAAAAATTATTTTATGAGTATATGTTTGGGAAAAGAATGCGGAGAATTACTTTATGAGGACACGAGAACCGTACCGCCGGGCAGCGGCTTTCAGGCACAATTAATCTGAAGGCCTCCTCTTATTTAGAGTTTGATTTAAGCATTACCCTGCCCTTTTTAGTAAGCAAACACCCCGGCGACCTGTCATTTTCTTCGCCTTTGGCAATTTCTATCAGGTTATATGCTTTTAAGTTTTGCAGGTCAGCCTTGCTTATGTTTATAGCCAAACCCTTATCTGCAATTATTTTAAGGGCGGCAACCACATCTTCGTGTTTCATTTGTGTGTAAATGTATTAATAATAAAGAGAACAACTACCAATGGGTGGTTTTATCAAGTAGAATGGAGCCACAAACTGTAGGATATGCACTACTATTTACAGCAGTTATGCAATTGAAAGGTTTAAATTTACGATTACACTAATTTAAAATGCTGGCATACAATAACCGGCATCACTACAGCCAATTTAGCGCAATTGCGTAGTAAAGTAAGTTGCGCGCCGGAGTAAAATGGCCAGCTTCCCCCTATATAAATGCCAATTTATCTTGGCGGATGAAAATCCGGGGATTTAACAATTTTTCATTAAATACAATTCCATGTAAACAATTTCACCTGTTATTTGTATTTCTATAGTATTCCGGTTTTTTTAGGCTTAACAACTCGAAATTAGCTTCACTTTACGCATTGTATGTCTACCTGTTCGGACAGGTGTGATATTCAACATTTACAGATTGTTTTAAGCTGCTGCAAGTATGGGGACAAAGGATTTATCGGATCAGTTAATCATTGCGAATAAAGAGAAGGCAAAGCTCGAATCAGAATTGATTCTCGCCAATATCGAACTGGATTTTCAAAATGAAGAAAAGAAAAAACGCGCCGCCGAATTAGTTATCGCCAATACAGAGCTCGAATTTCAGAACCGGGAAAAACTACAGCGCGCCCGGGAGCTGATCATAGCCAACAAGGAGCTGGATTTTCAAAATCAGGAAAAAGAAAAACGTGCAGCCGAATTGATCATTGCCAATATTGAACTTGTTTTTTTAACCGAAGAAAAAGAAAAACGTGCTGCGGAACTGGTAATTGCCTATACCCAACTTGATGTACAAAACCGGGAGCGTGAAAAACGCGCGGCGGAACTCATTTTAGCCAACACCGAATTGATACTTCAAAACCAGGAAAAAGAAAAGCTGGCGGCGGAGTTAATAATTGCTAATAAAGAACTGATCTTTCAAAATGAAGAGAAGGAAAAACGGGCTGCGGAATTGATCATTGCCAATAAGGAGCTCCTTTTTCAAAATAAAGAGAAGGAAAAACGGGCAAATGAACTCATAGTTGCCAATAAAGAACTCGTATTCCAAAACCAGGAAAAGGGGAAACGTGCCGCGGAGCTGATCATTGCCAATATTGAATTGGATTTTCAGGACGAAGAAAAGGAAAAACGTGCCGCTGAACTGCTCATTGCATTAAAAGAATTGGATTTTCAGGATGAGGAAAAAGGAAAAAGAGCCGCAGAACTGATCATCGCCAACCGCGAGGTATTGATTCAAAAACAGGAAAAAGAACGCAGGGCGGCAGCCGAAGCCAAAAAAGACGAGTTTTTTAACATGGTTAGCCATGAATTTAAAACACCCCTAACCAATATAAAAGCGATAAATCAATTGCTGGAACAAAAAACCAACCGAACGGATAAAACCTATCCCTTTATAGTTAATGCCAACAATAATATCAAACGCCTGGAGAAGCTGATCGAGGATCTGTTAGATGTTACCAAGATCAATTCCGGGCAGATCGATCTGAATATCGCCGCATTTCACTTTGCAGATGCGCTAACGAATAGCATTGTTAACGTGCAGCTAACCGCTCACCAGCATGAGATCATATTGGAAAACTCCGCCGACCTGCTTTACACCGGCGACCAGTTCCGGATAGAGCAGGTATTGATCAACCTGCTCAACAACGCCATCAAATATTCGCCCAATGCAAGCCAGGTAATTGTAAAGGCTAACATTGATTCAGGTAGCATTGTGGTTTGCGTACAAGATTTTGGAATTGGCATTGCCAGGGAAGACATCGATCAATTATTTCAACGTTTTTACCGGGTGGGCAAAACCGCCATGAACTTCCAGGGCGTGGGCCTGGGCCTATATATCGCGGCCGAGATCATCAAAAAACACAAGGGCACTTTTTCAATTGAAAGCGAACCTGAAAAAGGCAGCAGCTTTTATTTTAGCCTGCCGTTAAATTCATAAAGAAGTGTAGGAGGAAGCATACTAAATCCGCTTACATCCACCTTTCTCATTTTGCCTACAAAAACCCTCAATTAGGCTACAAAGAGCTTGTAGCATGTGCCGACATTTGTTATGTTAATTAAAACATAAAATCATGACAGATAAAAGCGATAATTCAAGTACAAATAAAGTTTGGTTCATTACAGGCGCTTCGCGCGGATTTGGACGCGTTTGGGCCGATGCCGCCTTGAAGCGTGGCGACAAGGTTGCAGCTACAGCTCGCAAGTTGGAAAGCATTGCCGATCTGAAAGAAAAGTACGGAGAAAACGTGCTGACTTTGGAACTCGATGTTACCAAGCCCGACCAGGTGAAGGCAGCCGTATCGCAGGCTCATGCCCATTTCGGCAGGCTGGATATCGTGCTTAACAATGCTGGCTATTCATTGGTCGGAATGATTGAGGAAGCCAGTGCCGACGATGTTAGGGCAATGTATGAAACGAACATTTTCGGCACACTGGCTGTTATTCAGGCGGCTCTTCCATTGCTGCGGGCACAGGGCGGCGGTCACATCCTGGGTACATCAAGCGGCCTTGGCCATGTAACGCTGCCGGTAATCGGCTATTACTGTTCCTCCAAATGGGCATTCGAGGCAATTCACGAAAGCCTGGCCGTAGAGGTTAAAAATTTCGGGATAAAGGTAACCATCATTGAACCGGGTGCCTACGCCACCGAGTTCGGCAGCCCGGAGTCGTTGAAATTTGCACCAGGCATGGAAATTTACGCGGATTTTAAAGAACAGTTTTTCGGCAGGTTAAGAGGAATGGAAAGAGGCGATCCGAATGCTACGCCGGAGGCATTGTTTAAAGTTGTGGATTCAGAAAATCCGCCTTTGCGGTTTAATTTAGGCAGCCATAATTTGCCATGGGTGCGCGCCGCTTATGCCGAAAGGCTGGCCACCTGGGAAGAATGGGATGCTGTTTCAAGCGCAGCCCAGGGTAGTTCAAAGTAATCTTTCGGTAAATAAATAATTATAACCGGTATTGAACAGCATTGCCGGTTATAATTGCGTTAAATTTAAAAATGAAAAAGGAAGAGATAGTCCATGTTAACATGGCATCGTTATCAGATATGCATCGGGCCTTTGGTTTGCCGGCACCGGCGCACCCCTTAATTAGCCTGGTAAACGGCGCTATCAACCAGGTTATCATAAGCAGGTTGCCCCCGTCTCATGTGCTACATTTTTATAAAATTTCCTATAAACCAAGCCTGGGCGGCAAGCTAAAGTATGGCCAGGATTATTATGATTTTGATGAAGGAGGCTTATTGTTTGCTGCACCTAACCAGGTTATTGGCAACCATGGGAACATTGATCCCGAAACATGTTCTCAATACACTTTATTGATACACCCGGACTTTTTTTGGAATTATCCCTTAGCAAAAAAAATAAAGCAATATGGCTTCTTTTCTTATGCGACAAATGAAGCATTGCACCTCTCGGATAAAGAAAAGGAAACCATTATTTCCATCTTTAAAATAATTGAAGAGGAGCTGAACAGCAGGATTGATGATTTTAGCCAGGATGTAATTATCTCTCAAATTGAGTTGTTGCTGAATTACGCTAATCGTTTTTACAAGCGGCAATTCATTACCCGTAAAGCCATAAGCAGCAATCTGCTGCAAAAACTGGAAGAAGTTTTAGACGGATATTTTAACAACGAGAAGTCTTTAAGCCAGGGAATACCCACGGTTCACTATCTTTCGGAAAAGCTGAATATATCGCCGAGCTATTTAAGCGATATGCTTCGTTCCCTAACCGGGCAAAATGCACAGCAGCATATTCATCATAAACTCATTGAAAAAGCGAAGGAAAAACTATCTACAACCAGCTTATCGGTAAGTGAGGTGGCTTACGAGCTGGGGTTTGAGCATCCGCAATCCTTCAGCAAATTATTCAAGACAAAAACTAACCTATCGCCGCTGGAGTTCAGGCGGTCTTTTAATTAAGGGGTATAATCTGGTGAATGTTGCAGTGATCCCGATAACCATCAGGGCAAGGGCCATAGGCTGAATAAATAACCATACTTTTGCTTGATGACCTTTGCTGCCAAAGTAATTAACTATTACCATAACCTCACCTATACGGGCAAGCCGCTGCCGCAGAGCATCCGCATTATGAACCCGTTTAAGCAAGACGCCCAGGTGATGCAGATAGTTGACGCGTTTTATCATAAATATTACAACGACAATAACCCACGGCACCTGGTATTAGGCATTAACCCCGGCAGGTTTGGCAGTGGCCTCACGGGTATACCATTTACCGACCCGAAACGATTACAGTCGGAATGCCATATTCCTTATACCGGCAAAGTAACGCATGAGCCGTCGTCGGTTTTTATTTACGAGATGATACACGCTTATGGTGATCCGGAATTATTTTATAAGCACATGTACATCAATTCCATCTGCCCGCTTGGGTTTACTGCGGTTGATGCAAAGGGCAGGGAAAAGAATTACAATTATTACGATAGCTCCGAACTTACCGCCGCCGTAAAGGACTACGTTATCTGGAACATTGAGGAGCAGATAAGGTTAGGGGTTAATACCGAAAACTGCTTTTGCTTCGGCACGGGTAAAAACGAAAAATTCCTGCGCAAGCTGAACAATGAGCACCAGTTTTTTAAAAACATTGTGGTGCTGGAACACCCGCGTTTTATTATGCAATACAAAATGCGCAGCAAGCAATTTTATATTGATAAGTATGTGGATGCGTTTAAAAGTGTAAGGTGAATTTAGCTGTTTTTTAATATCCAACTCATCTGTCAATCACCAACAAACCATCGTGCAGCAGTGGTTTGTAGTTCACTATAATCCGCCTCGCTGTCAGCAGTCCAGGCGATAAACCCGTCCGGGCGTATCAATACAGCGCTCAGGCCTAATTGCTCTTTAGCTGGGCCCGAAACATATTTCAATTGGTCGCTATATTCACTTGCCAAAGTTTTAAGTGAAGCATTGCTATCAAAATCAAGCAGTATCCCCTGGCCATCATGCATCAACTCCCCAATTGTTTTACCGCTTTCCAACTCAAAATTGGGAACGCTGTGGCCAACCAAAGGATGGTTGCCACCGAGATCGTAATGTGTATTAACACCCCACACCCGTGCTGCAAAATAAGTGGCACCATCATGCGTATTCATAAGGTCGCGAAAAATCGCGTTCAGCGCGCGGGCATGTGGCTCTGTTCCCATAATGGCAACCTGCGCGCGCGACCAATCCAGTACCTGTGCCCCAATTGGGTGCCGTTCGGTATAGTAACTATCCAATAAGCCTTCCGGCGCTTTATTTTGGATGGTTGCGGCAAGCTTCCAGCCCAGGTTCATGGCATCGCCCAGCCCAAGGTTAAGCCCCTGGCCGCCCAACGGCGCGTGAATGTGCGCGGCATCGCCGGCTAAAAGTACACGCCCGTTGCGGTAGGTGGCGGCCTGCCGTGCCCGGTCGGTCCAGGTGGTAGCGATATGCAGGGCGCTGATGGTAACATCGGTATTTGATACGCGGCGCAGCACCTCCTGCACGTGCTCAAGCGTGATTGGCTCATCTGAACCATGGAATGCCCCGCCATCAAAATCCTGTATCACCACGTATCCGGGCTGCGACTGTAAGTACATGCCTGTTGGTGTTACGGTTCGGCCTGGTTTGAGCTTCCCGGGGTCGGCAATATCTATTTGAGTAGAGTAGCCGGTAAATTCAGGCTCGGTACCGGCAAATTCAAAGCCGCCTATTTTGCGAACAACGCTGCGCGCGCCATCGCAACCTACCAGCCACTTGCCTTTAAAAGATTGCCCGCCCGATTGTACAATTACCTCATCAGCAGTTTGATTAAAGCCGGCAATGGCAAGCCCGCGCTTAATTACTGCGCCCAGGGCTTCTGCGCGGCGGGCCAGCACCGTTTCCAGCTCCTGCATTTCAGAAATCAAATTGAGTTCGGTGGAGCCCGGCAGGCGATACTTCCATTGTGAGCGGTCAACATCTCCATCATGAAACGGAATGCCGGCGAAGTGCCCTACCTGGCGTTGGGGCCCTTGTTTGGCATTTTGGTGGGGGTTTTTAAGGCGTTTGTGTATCTCCAGTTCATTTAGCAAATCACGGCGGTAAAGCGCTTCAATAGTAGGTGCCGAAAGCCCCCGTATGCCGAAAGGGAGCTGCTTTAATGGCGAGCGCGGATCTTCCGCCTTTTCCAGTATCAGCACTGAACATTTGGCCAGGGCCAGTTCGCAGGCGAGGAATAAACCTACCGGGCCTGCACCTGAAATGATGACATCGTAAATAGAATGGTTTTGTGTGGATTTATTATTTTTAAGTGTAGCTTTCATATTAGCATTATTGAAACACAAAGGTCTGCAATGCTCCGGCCTTAGGCTTGTATAAACGCGACAAAATCGTTGCCTGCCGCGTATCCTTTACTTTCATACAAATGCCGCTGGCATAATTAAGTCTTACGCCTGAATGCCAAAACAAGGCAAAAGGATTGATTTAAACGCGATTAAACTCAGGCATATTTGTTTATAATGGTGCTATTTTGCCTTCCATTGGTTATTGGATTCGTCGGCATCCATAAATATGCCGCCATCTATTTTAACAGATTTAACAGGCTTCGTAGTTTTAATGTCAACATTTACAGCTTTTTGGTTTCGTTCCCATATTTCAGGGCTTTCGTGAACGGTTTGGGTGCTGCCATCCGTATAGGTGATCACCAGGTCAAAAGGTACAGCGAAGCCGCCGATATTACTGACGGAAAAACGGTAGCCATTAGTAGTTTTATCGCAATTGGATAATGCAAGGTCGATATAATTATTGCTGAAGAACCAGTTGTTGAAAAACCAGTTTAGATTGCGGCCTGAACCCTGACTCATGGAACTAAAATAATCCCAGGGAATAGGATGTTTACCATGCCAGTTAGCCATGTAGGTGTGCAGCGCTTTTTTGAATAGTTCATCGCCCAGCATATCCTTCAGTGCAAAGTAACTGAGCGAGGGCTTTACATATTCATTGCTGCTTAAGCCATCATTCAGTTCCGTGCCGGGAGTAATAATCGGCAGGTCTTCGGCGGTTGAAGGGTCGTTTATCCAGCCGTTGACCCTGAAACCCTGGTAAAGTGCATCCATATTTTCCTTGCCGATTTCGGTTGTACCCAACAAACGCTCAAAGGTGGTTGCCCAGCCTTCATCCATAAAGCCGTAGCGTGTTTCATTGGTGCCCATATAAAATGGGAACCAGGTATGGGCTATTTCATGATCCTCCACTAATTCAGCCAAATGCAGGTCGCTTTCATAGGAATCATTCACCATCATAGGGTATTCCTGATCGCCAAAACCTGCAAAGGCGGTCATTTTCGGAAAAGGATAGGGCACACCCGGCAGATTGTGTGATAGCCAATCCAGCGAATGGCGGCCAAACTGCACGGCGTGATGAAAGTCCCTGGCGCTATCAGCAAAGGCAGCCTGCATGCTGACGCGCCTGTGGGTGGCATCATCCACAATCACACTGGCAGCATCCCAGTTGTAATGATCACTGATGCCGACAGCCATATCTGTAATACCATCAGCTTTCCATATCCAGGTGTTGAAAGCATTTTGAGTGGTTACGTTTTTGCCTGCAAGTTCGCCGGCTCCTGCAATATGGATGGTTGAATCGCTGGCGAATGACTGCTGCAGGCGGGCCGCATAAGTTGGCTGTAGTACTTGCCCGGGGTTTTGCAAAGTTCCAGTTGCCCAAACAATAAAATTTTTGGGTACAGTAACGCTGAGGGTATAGTTATTAAAATCATTATAAAATTCCACCGCGTCGTTAAATTCATCCCGGTCCCATCCCTTGTAATCGTCATAAACTGCTACCCGCGGATAAAAATAAGCGAGGTAAAAAGTAGTGCTGTCTATTGCTCCCTCGCGGCCATGGCCGGTTACCAGGTTGTAATGCCAGGCAAAGGCTAATTTAACGGAATCGTGCGGCGCAAGCGCACTGGAAAGCGGGACAGATTGATTGGTGCTAACAGACTCATTATCCCATTTCTTCGCTTCGCCGTTGATGCTGAATGAATCCACTTGTACACCATTGCCAAGGTAACTTGCATCTTTGCCTGAAAGCCTTGCGGCTCCCGGTTTATGAATGTTCATGATAACCTTAAAGTTTAGCATTTTGAGGGTATCTGGGCTATTATTCACATAAATGATCTCCTCGGTACCAGTTATCACGTTGCTGGGAGGTGTAACCCTGATAGAGATATTATACCGCCCGAAGTTTTGCCAATAGCCGTTACCCGGTCGCCCATCCAATGAGCGTGTTCCTTTTTGGTACGCCTTTTTTATTTCTCTTGGCATATAAAGGTTTTGTGCGCTTACCTGTAATATACTGCAAAGCAGCAGGGCGGGTAAAACAAGGTGTTTAAATTTCATAAAATTAACTATCTTTTTTTATAGGACGCTTTATAATATTAATAGTTGCAACACATATTATGTGTGTGTGTAGAACACAGATCCAGGTTAGCCAGCATGATTTGTGCGGAGCTATTGCTTTAAGTGTAGCTTTCATATTAGCATTATTGAAACACAAAGGTCTGCAATGCTCCGGCCTTAGGCTTGTATAAACGCGACAAAATCGTTGCCTGCAGCCTGTTTCCCTTTCTTTGCTTTTCGCGCGAATGCAGCCGGCGTAGTGCCGCTGTAGCGCTTAAATTCCCTGCTTAGGTGGGATTGATCCGTATAGCCCAGTTCATGAGCTAAGCCTGCGAGGCTGCAATCCGGGTAATGCCATAACCGGTTTCGTACCTGCTCAAAGCGCATCAAACCCGATACGTCTTTAACACTGTAGCCCGAAGATTGCTTGAACTTCCTTTCCAATGTACGGACCGTGGCATGAGCCGCCGCCGCTACCTCCCTTACCGGTATGCTGCCTTTTGCTTCGCTCATAGCAATTCCCGCTTTAAATAGCATACTGTCAGTGGCAACTCCCAATCGTGCATTCAGGAAATATTGTGTTACCTGCGCCAGCGCTTCATCTATCCCGCCGGCATGAATGCACTCATTCAATTTGACTTGAAGCTGCGCGATAGGATGCTCAAATATGCGCACACCGTCGTTACCAGACGGCAGCCCGAGCAAATCGAACACGGTCCAGGGAAAGCATCGGATACCAATGACTTCTAAACGATTTTTCGTATAAAAAATAACAGGCTGATTGAGCAGCCCCATCATAAAAGGTGATGGCAATGGCTGCAAGCCTCCATTGTGCGCCATACTAAAGGCACTTCCGAAATGAAAAATAATTTCAGCGTAGCCATCAGGCTGCACCTCAAAACTGGATTGCAGTTCTCCGGAGTCTCTTCTGTTATACCAAAAGCACTTTATGGTATCACGGAGGGCTTCAGGAGGGAGGAATTCTTGGTGATGCATTGTTAAAGATAGCACATTTTATACTGTGACCGGTGGTTTCACAGCATCAATAAAGCCCCAATTGGGCAATTCTCGAACTATTTTTGGAAGATTTAAGGCGGATCGCATTTTATCACTTCGAGTGCAGCCTGTGGTCGGTATTATCACCGCACCATCAAAGTACAAAAATCTCTAACTTTCGTTAAGGCTTTTGTGTTTATTTTAATTTATTTAAAAAATGAACCCGGTTTCAACCAATATCCTGGTTTGGGTATCATCATTGCCCAATGGGCCAAATGCCGCCCCGCTTGTTATATTAATTGCTTTAACATGGGAAAGCTCGCCGCGCACAAAAATACGTTTGTACTGATAAGTAGGTGTAACCGTAGCCGACCACGCTTTGCTGCCGGTGCCATAAATCAGGTTGGGAGCGCCTTCAGCCGAGCTTCCGGTAGAGGCAATATATTCCACGCGAACCGGAAAGCTAAAGCCTGAATGAGGCACCGAATAGTTAACCAACAAGGCAGCTCCATAGGTTGCACCCTCTTGCAACGTTTTGAGCACTGCAGCTTTTGGCACTGCCGTATATTGTAAATACGGTTGAATTGTGAGCGAGCCCGAAGTATGGGTATATATTAAATTGTAACCTTGTTCGTTATTCTGGTAAAGCGGGGTGGCCAGGGATGAAAAAATAGTCCGGCTTAAACTGCCGCCACCAACTAATGCGAATGTGTTGGTACTATCAACCGCAAACGTTACAGTGCCCGAAACCCAGTTATATTTATTGGAATAAAAGCCATCATTATACGAGAGCGCAAAAACAACCGGGCCCGCAGTGTAATTTAATTGTACGCCCCTGTTCATTGAATTACTTTGATCCCACAACAAACCACGTTGGATATTCATATTTTCGAATGAAAATGTATACTCAGCACCTAAGAACGCAGGAAGTTTACCAATCAAAAAAGAGAAATTATCCGTTGGCGCAATTTTTAGGTAGGCTTGTGGCAGTACGCCGTAAAATGCTGCTGCCGAAAGGCCGGAACGTAAATATGGAACGCCAAGAT
>Ga0302307_10000627_pt1 | contig 23150 bp, 22 predicted proteins | sample III_Palsa_E3_2_FD_200530 | JGI IMG/M metagenome (GOLD analysis project Ga0302307, IMG submission 200530) | Peat permafrost microbial communities from Stordalen Mire near Abisko, Sweden - III_Palsa_E3_2 | ecosystem: Environmental > Terrestrial > Soil > Palsa > Peat permafrost | place: Sweden... | reverse complement strand
TGCCGCGTAATATATTTGCCTGCCATAATTTACCTATCTATGTTAGTTTTTTATGGTAAATATATGGATTTTTAATCGGCAACGCTAGTTGTCATCACCAGCAAAGCTAATTGTCATCTAACATGTTACACCCCATCAAATCACCACCGATAAAGAAAAAGCGTTTCCTGGGGTGATAAAAGCAGTGCTTGGTAATGAAGTTAAACATCGTGACAATCAGTACCTGAACAATCGTATGGAGCAAGATCATCGAGGCATCAAATCCCGTTATAGCGTAATGAAAGGGTTTAAGGATTTTTTCTGCGCACTGATTTTCTGTCATGTCTTTGAAGAAATACGTCAATTTTTTAGAGTCAATCAACATCCGCGTTCAGAGTGCCGTGGGATGATTGCGTCTAAACTTCAGGAATTTAAAAATATCATGATAGTAGCTGCATAATTTAAATAAGGAAAGTGAAAAAATTATTGTTATCCAACCCAGTTTTGACATAACCGGAAGAACAATTAGCACCAACTATAGATCAATTGCTTAGGGATGAAATGGATAGGCAAAGAAGCTTAGCAGAACAAAAAATGCTTCGAGAGGCTGAAGATGACAGAGAGAAATATACTCCTTATTAAATTGAGGTTATATGCTGTTTCCTATTGCGAATAGTATCTACTAAGGCTATACTTTACAAATCCGATACCAAATATCGAATTTGTAAATGATTCACCGAAAACGCTACTTAAATCAAATAAAACAACTGATTACAGTAACGCCTGCTTGTGCTATGTTAGGTCCTAGACAGTGTGGTAAGACCACATTAGCCCATGAATATGCTAGTCATGCCCAACCGGTGACCTTCTTTGATTTGGAGGATATAACGGATTTAGAGAAGCTTCACACACCAAGACTTGCATTAGAGCATTTGGACGGTTTGATTGTCATCGATGAAATACAAAGGCGGCCAGACTTGTTCCCTTATCTGCGCGTACTTATCGACCGATTTCCAGATAGAAAGTACCTTATGCTGGGCAGCGCTTCCCGTGATTTATTGCAGCAATCAGCTGAGACATTAGCGGGGCGGATTAGTTATTTACAAATTACCCCATTCCAGTGCCAAGAAACGAAAGATATGCATAAGCTCCTTATTCGCGGAGGCTTCCCGCGCTCATTTCTGGCAGCTAGTGATGAAATTAGTTGGAAATGGCGCAAACAATATATTCAAACTTATTTAGAGTATGATTTGCCAGGGCTTGGAGTTTCAATGCCTCCTGTGGAATTGCGCCGCTTTTGGATGATATTGGCTCATTACCATGGTCAAACTATCAATTACTCTGAAATTGCCAGAATTATGGGAATAAGTGACCAAACGGTTCGCCGTTATATTGCCATATTAGAAGGTACTTTTATGGTACGGCAATTATCACCTTGGTTTGAAAATTTAAAAAAACGTCAAACTAAGACACCCAAATTTTATATTCGTGATAGCGGGATACTATTGAGCTTATTAAATTTATCAGCAACAGATCTGTTAGCCCACCCAAAAGTTGGTGCTATTTGGGAAGGATTTGCGCTGGAAGCTATTGTCCAACAGAAGGGGTTAGATGCAGCGAGCTGCTTTTTTTGGAATGCCCCTCTTGTGGGCGAGGTAGATTTATTATTGATGGAGGGTTTAAAGCATACTGCGTTTGAGTTTAAATATACAGATAAACCTATACTAACAAAAAATATGCTGGCTGTTTTAGAGGCTTTGCACTTTGACAAAATGACTATCATTGTTCCTATTAAGGCTGATTATTTTCTGCACGAAAAGGTACATGTTATGGGGCTCGAAAATTGGTTGGACTTACCAGAGAATTTTTAAGGATTTTTCTAAATAATTTCTAGCCCCAAAACACGTAATAGCCCGTTTTCAAGCATTTTCATATCATTGATAGACAAGGTGGTTTCTCGATTTTTAATGCGACTCTTATCAATTGTACGGATCTGATCACAAACCGCTACACATTCCTTGGATAAGGAGGTAATGGGTATAGCAATAGGAGGCCTCGCTTTTGCTGCTGTGGAAAGTGGCACCACTATCACAGTTTTTCTGACTTGGTTAATAGCTGTGGCGCTTAATATCACGCAAGGCCTTACTTTCTTAATTTCAGAACCTTGAGTAGGTTCTAGGTTTACCCAATAAACATCACCACGTTTCATTATTTATACCATCCGAAACCGTAGTGTCCCATGCCTTCATTTCTTGCTCCAGTAGCTCATCAGCTTCTACAGCTAAGGCACATTGTTTGAGCTCTTCTTCTCGGTGAAGTATTTCCTGTTCAATTAACTGTGTAAGCACTTCACTGCGCTTTCTTGCAGGAATCGCGCTTCGCATCCGCATGGCTAAATCGTCGGGGATGGATATAAGAATTTTTTGCATAACTTTCAACCTCTATATATAGGATATATGATATACGAATCTATTGTCAATTGACTAGATAGCATACTCGATTCCCACTCTTGCGGTTAATGCCTAATAAGACATAGTTTACAAATTCGATATTTGTTGTCGCATTGGATGTGTAATATAATCAGTAGTCTTTTGGTATTTTTATACTGAGTTGTGTGACATTTACGATAAAGTACTAAAATAACACTGGCTATATTACACTTCCATGATTACATCTCATTCTGGCTCATCACGAAGCCTTTTAAAAGAGGGTAGGAATCATTCCATTAGAGCCCTTACATCTGCGCATTAGCCGCCATAATTGCCTGTTCCATTTCCTTTTTCCGCTGCCTCTCCACGCGCAACATCACAAAAGTAGTTACCACTGCCAGCAAGGTAATAATGCCAATAATAATACTTGCCAATGCATTAATCTTCGGGCTTACCCCCAAGCGCACACTGGAATAAATAACCATCGGTAATGTCGTTGAGCCAGGCCCTGCGACAAAGCTTGCGATGACTAAATCATCAATAGATAAAGTAAACGCTAATAACCAGCCGGAAATTAACGCAGGAGCAATAATAGGTAACGTGATAACGAAAAATACTTTAACAGGTGTTGCGCCTAAATCTAGTGCTGCATCTTCAATGGTATTGTCTAGCTCGCGAAGTCTCGTGGTGATAATGACAGTCACATAAGCAGTAGTCAAGGTGACGTGCGCTACCCAAATGGTAAACATGCCACGGCCGTGCGGGAAGCCTAACATATCGTCCATGGCGACAAATAATAATAATAATGATAAACCCGTGATAACCTCAGGCATTACCAAAGGCGCAGTAATAAGTGCGGAAAAAAAGGTTTTGCCTTGAAAACGGCCAAAGCGTGTCATCACTAAACCGGCTACCGTGCCCAGACCCACTGCGGCAGTGGCGGTGAAAAAGGCAATGCGCAGGCTAGTCCAGGCGGCAGTTAGTAATTGGTCGTCTTGTAATAATTCTTCATACCAAACGGTAGAAAATTGCGACCACACCGTGACTAACTTGGATTCATTAAACGAGTAGATCACCAAAATAATAATGGGGATATATAAAAATGCATAGCCGAATGTTAATAGCGTCATTAAGGAACGTGAAGGTGCTTTCATATCAACATCAACCCTGCAACTGTTTATTTTGATGACGATTAAATAATAAAATTGGCACGATAAGCAGTAGCAGCATAATAACAGCTACGGCTGAGGCAACGGGCCAATCACGATTATTAAAGAACTCTTGCCATAATACTTTACCTATCATTAAAGTATCTGGGCCGCCTAATAGATCAGGGATTACAAACTCTCCCACCACCGGAATAAACACTAACATCGAGCCTGAAATAATCCCGGCTAAAGAAAGTGGCAGGGTAATTGTTAAAAAAGATTTCCAAGGCCTCGCGCCTAAATCAGAGGCGGCATCTAATAAGGAATAATCTAGTTTTACTAAGTTTGCATATAAAGGCAAAATCATAAAAGGTAAGTAGGCATAAACTATCCCTAAGTACACCGAAAAATTAGTGTGTAATAATTGCAAAGGTTCATTAATAATGCCAAGTGAAAGTAAAAGATTATTTAATAAACCATTATTTTTAAGTATGCCTATCCACGCATACACACGGATTAGAAATGATGTCCAAGATGGCAAAACAACCAACATCAGCAATAAATTGCGGGTAGGTGATTCTGTGCGCGCGATAGCATAGGCCATTGGGTAGCCTATCAATAAGCATAGTAATGTCGAGAAAAAAGCAATTTTAATCGAATTTAAATAGGCGGTGGCGTATAAACTATCGGTAAATAAGAAGATATAATTGCCCAAGCTTAAGGTCAATTGGATGGTATCATTAATCGTGCTCAATAACTTCGTGTAAGGGGGAATTGCTGTCGCAATCTCGCTAAAGCTAATTTTAAATACAATAGCGAATGGTATAAATAAAAAGAATACAAACCATAAAAAGGGTATGGAAATAAGAATAATACGCCCAGAAGGCAGTGCGAGGGGTAATTGACGTCTCATACGATAAGCACCACAGCAGAAGCAGGCTCCCAGCTAACATACACTTCATCGTTCCAGGTAATTTCGAGCTTATTGGCTCTATCAATGTTATAAACGTTAGCAATGACGAGTTTACCATTGGGTAAACCCACATGATAAATAGAATGGCTGCCTAAATAAGCGATGTCTTTTACCACGCCTTTAGCACTATTGGTTTTCACTTCAGGAGGCTCTTTGCTTAAGGAAATTTTTTCAGGTCTAACTGCAACCCAAACCTGCATACCAAGTTCACTGGTCACACCGTGATCAATAAAAATGGGGTTCTCTAAAGACTTACAATTAATCATGACATACTCAGGCTCATCTTCTACAATGATGCCCTCAAACATGTTAACCGAACCAATAAATTCAGCCGTAAAACGGGAGTTTGGTGTTTCATAAACTTCTTTTGGCTCGCCAATTTGTAGTATGCGGCCTTTGTGCATAATACCAATGCGGCTGGTCATGGTCATAGCTTCTTCTTGATCATGGGTTACCATAAGGCAGGTTACGCCTACGCTTTCTAAAATGCTCACGACTTCCAATTGCATTTGTTCGCGTAGCTTTTTATCCAAGGCGCCCATGGGTTCATCGAGCAGCAATAATTTAGGTTGTTTGGCAAGGCTACGCGCTAAAGCAACCCGTTGGCGTTGTCCGCCCGATAATTGGTGTGGTTTGCGCTTCGCATACGCTTCCATATGCACCATATTGAGCATTTTCTCGACACGCTTACTGACTTCATCTTTAGGAAGTTTGTCTTGCTTAAGACCAAACGCCACGTTTTGCTCCACCGTCATATGTGGAAAAAGAGCGTAGGATTGAAACATCATATTGACTGGACGAAGGTAAGGGGGAATCCCGGTCATATCAACGCCATCAATAAAAATCTTGCCTTCGGTGGGTTCTTCAAACCCTGCGAGCATGTGTAATAATGTTGATTTACCGCAGCCAGAACTACCTAGCAACCCAAAGATCTCGCCTTTTTTAATTTTTAAATCAACGCTATCTACAGCAACAAATTTATCAAATGTTTTCGTAACTTGTTGCAGACGTACGTAACCATCCTGACTAGGCGGTTTAGCAGGGTTCGTTGCCGTGGGTGGCTTTTCAGTCATTTTCTCTGCCATGGTATTCCTGTGCTTCTTAGGGTAAATCCGAGGTGATGTGATGCAAGCGAAACATCAAAAGCGCCCTCAAAGGTATAATAGATCGTAAATGCTATCATGGATAGTTTCGAAATCAAGCTTTATCGGCTTAAGTGATTTTATTGGCTGAGTGCAAGCCTTGCCGTGGATACTTAGAAAGCCAGTGTAACAGTAGAGAAATTGGCAAACTCGTAGCTATACTGTGATTTAATAATGGATTATCTCTCTCCTAGGAAAAACGATATGTTAAAGCATAAGCTAATAGTAATACTGGGTTTTGGTTTAGTGGGCGTAGCTTGTCTGCTGCATGCGGCGCCTACCTTGGCAGCAAATACACAAACGAGTGGCTCAAATCTGGTGGTGGAAAAACTGACGCCACAAGTGCGCGTGCTGCCCTTATCCCAAAAAGATTATAAGATTCCACTTGATAAAATAAAGCCCTTTTTAAATGGGGAGTATGTGATAGAGAAAGAGCAAATGGATAAGCTGCCGTACATAATAGCAAGCCCCCTAGAAAATTTCTCCACCAGCGCGGGCGACATTTTTTACGCAAGAAGGGTGCGCTTAGATAATCACCACGATTATATGGTTGCACGCCCGGGCCAAGAGTTTAAAGATCCTGTTACAGAGGAAGTTTTAGGTTATGAGGCTATCGATATTGGTGATGCTACCGTGCAGTCGCCAGGCGATCCCGCTACCTTATTGATGCTGCGTTCAACCAAGGAAGCGCGAGAGGGTGATAGGTTAATCAAAAAACGGCGGATTTTAAGCACAGACTTTAAACCTAAACCTGCTGAACATACCGTTAATAGCGTGATATTAGCGGTGCAAGGTAATGCAGGCAGAATAGGCACCAATGATGTGGTTACTATTCTTGGGGGCGCCGAAGATGGTATGGTGGCGGGTGATTTGCTAGCGATTTATCGCCCGGGTCAAACGGTGAAAGATAAATTAGCTACTAACCCTAAGGAAGAAGTAAAACTCCCTAACTTACGGATGGGAGAGCTGATGGTATTTCAAACCTTTTCCAGGCTAAGTTTGGCGATAGTCTTAGACGTCAATGATCCCGTTGCTTTGCAGGATATTGTGACAAATATTCCAGGAACTTATGAAGGTAAACCGGGAATGGCTGCTAAGAAAGTCAGCACGCGTGATTTATAAGAGTAATGAGGGGGGTAATCTCAAGGCTCTGTTGCGAGCCTTGAGAAATGGGTCATTAGCCGCCATTAGCGTCAGAATTAATAGCATGGCTGGTATTATCAAGGCGCTTATTAAGTTGCCTATCTTCATTCTTCGTCAAATGGCCATCGTGCTTATTCAGATCTTTTTGCTCTTGTTGCGCAATAGATTGATCGCGATGTTGTAAGCGCTCAGCTTGTTGCGGGGTTATTTTGCCTTTAGCCTCGGCATTATCAATACGATCTTGTTGGTTTTGTAAGCGTTTATCTATCTCATTAACGCGAGGGTGATTTTGATAATAATCACCAGCTCCAGCTTGCACGCCGTTATTATCAGCCCATATCGCGGTTGAGAATGTACATAAGCTTGCTACTAATAAAGAGCTCAGGGTTGTTGTTGTTTTGAGAAAACGCATGGTAAGACTCCTCGTGAAGTTAAATGAAATGACCTACCTAAAAGTATTAGCCGGCCAGATAGAGGCGTCAAGCCCATTGCATTCCAAAATGAATTGATATAAATTATCCAATATGGAATAATTTAGAGGTAATGCGAAGAGATGGAGACGGCAAGTGAGCAGATTGGCTCTTTAGTTAAGGGTGAAGACGAGCTACCTTATTGGCTATTGTTATTACACCTGCGGGGTTTCAGCCTGGCACGCTGTAAGGTGTTAGTAGATATTTTAGGCTCTCCTAAGGCGGTTTTCGAGGCTTCTGCTGCAACCTTGCAGCAATGTGGTTTACCTGCTGGAGTGATTACACAATTACAACATCCGTCCTGGTCTTTAGTGGCGCGTGATTTAAAATGGCTGGCTGCTGACAAGAGCCATCACATCATTCCTTATACCAGCGCGCATTACCCACCTTTATTACTGCAAGCGCCGGATTTTCCTTTAATTTTATTTGTACAAGGCAATGTTGCCGCTTTGCAAAAGATGCAATTAGCCATAGTTGGTAGCCGTAATCCCTCACCGCATGGTTTAGAAACCACGCGCGAGTTTGCTTATTTCTTAGGAAAAGCTGGGTGGAATATTACGAGTGGTCTTGCAATGGGGATCGATGGGGCAGCGCATGAAGGTGCTTTAGCGAGTGGGGCAGAGACTATTGCTGTGGCAGCAACAGGCCTTGACCAGGTTTATCCTGCACGCCATAAACGTTTAGCGGCACAAATTCGAGACCAAGGCGCTATAGTGACGGAGTTTCCCATAGGTTCATTACCGAAAGCAGCCCATTTTCCGCAACGAAATCGTATTATTAGCGGTTTATCCCACGGTGTTATTGTCATCGAAGCGGCCTTAAAAAGTGGTTCATTAATCACCGCACGTTTTGCTATTGAACAATGCCGTGAGGTCTTTGCCGTACCAGGCTCTATACACAGCCCATTGTCAAAAGGGTGCCATGCCCTTATTCGCCAAGGCGCTGTGCTGACGGAGACTATTACCGATATCTTACAAGAGGTTGCGCCAGAAGCGCTTTTGATGATGAAGAATGCAACGGCAGCGAGCAAGGACTATGCAGTTGGCCAACAAACTGTAGAAATTGATCAACAAAAAGTGTTATATTACTTGGGCTATCAAGCTATAAGCTTAGAGTCTCTTGTTGCCTATACCGCTTTACCGGTAGAACGGATATTATCCATTTTGCTCTGTCTGGAGCTAGAAGGGTTAGTTTACTCGGTGCCGGGTGGTTATGTGCGTGCCATTTAAGGAGTCATAATGAAAGAAAACCTGCTGAACGTATTCATGTATTTGTTTGATCATTGGTTGCTGCCGGGTAATAAAACAATGGATACAAAACGCCAACTGCAACGTGAACTCGAAGGTGTTGGTTTTGAAGAAGATGAAATCAAACAAGCATTGGACTGGTTAACGGGGTTAGAGACTCAACAACAAACAAATAATGAACAAGCATTGCAAAGCAGCAAGGCCTTTCGCTGTTTTCTTCCTGAAGAGCAACGGCGTATCAATACCAAGGCACGTGGCTTTTTACTTTCTCTAGAACAAACTGGCATCATTGATGTAGCTACCCGTGAGACGATCATTGAGCGGCTGATGGAGCTTGATACCCCCCGTATTGGCCCTATGCAGTGCAAGTGGGTAACAGCAATGGTGATGTTTAGTGCGCAAAAAGGGCATGATGATGCTGGTCAATTAGAAGATTTACTCTTTTATGAGCATGCAGAAGAAGTGATGCACTAGATAGCCTAGATTTCACTTTGAATGATTTTTTTCCACCTTGCCTCTTGGCGTACTTGATACTGATGTGCTAAGGTTCGCCTCAGGACTATTATTTCTCTACAGTTTGGGTGTGAATCACCCTGAAAAATCATTATGACAAAAAACCTGGTGATCGTTGAATCTCCGGCTAAAGCTAAAACGCTAAAAAAATATTTAGGCGAAGACTTTGAAGTCTTGGCGTCCTATGGCCACGTCCGTGATTTAGTGCCTAAAGAAGGTGCTGTAGATACTGAGCATGATTTCGCGATGAAATATGCGGTGATAGAAAAAAACAGCAGACACGTAGATGCCATCAGCAAAGCGCTAAGTCATGTCGATGCTATTTACCTTGCCACTGACCCTGACCGCGAAGGGGAAGCTATTTCCTGGCATATTTATGAGCTGATTAAAGACAAGCGTAGTATGAAGAATAAGCCGGTGCATCGCGTTGTCTTTCATGAAATCACCAAGCAAGCGATTTTAGAGGCGATGAATCGGCCGCGCGATTTATCGATGCCTTTAGTGAATGCTCAACAAGCAAGACGTGCATTAGATTATTTAGTAGGATTTAATTTATCGCCTTTATTATGGAAAAAAATTCGCCGTGGTTTATCTGCAGGCCGTGTGCAAAGCCCTGCATTACGTTTAATTGTTGAGCGCGAGCTTGCGATTGAAAAATTTGAATCTAAAGAATATTGGACCATTATTGCTGATACTAAAGTGCAAGAGCAAAACTTTAATGCCAAGCTTATCGAGTATAAAGGTGAAAAGCTTCAGCAATTTAGTGTTACTACCGATAAAGATGCGCAAGCCATTCGTGATGCTATTTGGCAAGCAGCGGCGGGTAAATTTCGTGTCGTAAATGTAGAGAAAAAACAACGTAAACGTAATCCTGCTTCACCTTTTATTACCTCAACCTTACAACAAGAAGCTGCACGTAAACTCGGCTTTACCACACAACGTACCATGCGGATCGCCCAGCAGTTATATGAAGGTATTGAGGTTGATGGGGAGCTCATTGGGTTAATTACTTATATGCGTACTGATTCGGTACACTTAGCGGATGAGGCGATTAATGAAATTCGCGATTTAATTGCTACGCGCTATGGAAAAGACAATATTCCCGCCGAACCTCGGCGCTTTCGGACTTCTGCTAAAAATGCTCAAGAAGCCCATGAGGCTATTCGTCCCACCTCGGCGTATCGTTTACCCGATGAAGTACGGAGCAGCTTATCGATAGAGCAATTTAAATTATATGAATTAATTTGGAAAAGAACCGTGGCTTGCCAAATGGTACATGCTACATTAGATACCGTTGCGGTAGATTTAACGGGTGGTGCCAATGATATTTTCCGTGCTAATGGTTCAACCATCGTGCATGCGGGCTTTATGACAGTTTATCAAGAAAGTCTTGATGATGCTAAAGCGGAAGATGATCATAAATTACTGCCTCCTTTAAAAACCGGCGACATCATTGATTTAGTCGCTTTAAAAGGTGAACAACATTTCACTGAGCCGCCACCTCGCTTTACAGAAGCGAGTTTAGTCAAAGCGTTAGAAGAACATGGTATAGGCCGACCTTCCACGTATGCAACGATTATTTCGACATTGCAACAACGCGAATATGTTGAATTAAATAAAAAACGCTTTGAGCCTACTGACGTAGGGCGCGTGGTCACGCGTTTTTTAACCGAATATTTTGGTGATTATGTCGATTATAAATTTACGGCAAAACTGGAAGATTCATTAGATGAGGTTTCCCGCGATGAAAAAGAGTGGGTGCCTTTGCTTACTGAATTTTGGCAGCCTTTTAAAAATTTAATTGATACGACAGCAGCCACGGTAAAACGCAGTGACGTTACCCAAGAAGCTTTAGACGAAGCCTGCCCGAAATGTGGCAAGCCTTTAGCAACACGCTTAGGGCGTCGTGGTCGGTTTATTGGCTGTACAGCATATCCAGAATGCGATTATACGCGCGATTTACATGCCGATAAAAATGAAGCCCCCGCAGAAACGATCGACAGGCCTTGCCCATTATGTAAGGGGGCATTAGTCGTTAAAGCAGGGCGTTACGGTAAATTTATTGGATGTAGCAATTATCCTGATTGTAAACATATTGAACCCTTAGAAAAGCCAGAAGATACCCAAGTGATGTGTCCTGAGTGTTCAAAAGGAACGCTGCTAAAACGCCGTTCGCGTCAGGGTAAAATATTTTATTCCTGCCAGCGTTACCCCGATTGTAAATATGCACTCTGGGATCAACCATTAGATGAGCCTTGTCCTAAATGCCATGGGCCAATTTTAACGGTAAAAATCACGAAGCGTTATGGCACCCAAAAAGCTTGCCCGCGTAAAGAGTGTGGTTTTCGCGATACTTTAATTCAACCCATGGCAGTAGAGCCTGATGATGCTGCTGAATCTTGATGCTATTACGCAAGCGGTACCGCATTTACGTGCGGGGCGTGTGATTGCATATCCCACAGAAGCCGTTTATGGCTTGGGGTGTGATCCGTGCAATTTAGCTGCGGTAGAAAAGTTATTACGATTAAAAACGCGACCAGCTAGTAAAGGGTTGATTTTAATAGCCGCAACTTTTGATCAGTTATCCCCATTTATTCTGCCCTTAGATGAAACTTTACAGCAGCGGGTTATGCCCACTTGGCCAGGGTTTGCTACTTGGTTATTGCCAGTAAATTCCACAATTTCCCCTTTAGTGCATGGTGAGCACGAGACGATTGCTGTTAGGGTGAGCGATCATCCTTTCGTGCGCCAGTTATGCTTGGCGTTTGGTGGTGCTATTGTATCCACCAGTGCTAACCGCATGGGGTCTCCACCGGCATACAACGCACAAGCTGTGCGTAATGAATTTGGTGAGCGAGTAGATTATGTTTGCGAAGGAGAAGTGGGTGGCCATAGCAAACCTTCGGTGATTAGAGATGCGCGGACAGGCGGTATCGTTCGTTCATAATAAATAATTTGCTAATTACTTTACTAAAGTGATGGTTAATATCCTTTATTTATAGAGAAAATATTAACGTACCATATCAAAGATTATTTGTCTATTATTGTAGCACTTCCGCTTAAGTGCAGTGTATCAAATGGAACCTATCGAGCAATTACTACAGGTATTAGAAATTTATTTATTCATTTAAAAAGGACTGAAAATCATGCAAATAGAAGTTAAGTTATTTAATAAAAAGAAATAGAAGCGGTAATTAACCAACAAACGACTAAAGAAAATAATAAGATGCTTGCTATCCGTGTGTTATGTAGCCATGAGCAAGTAAATCAAATAACGAACGAATCTGTTAAGCAAATTTTTGCTTATGTAGGATCAGAATTTCACTCGTTTATTATCCACTTCCCTACGCTGACTAATGTGCAATCTTGTGTGGAGCTCATTTCACGAATATCACTAATACCTGAGAAACTTAAGAAATTGCACATTCGTCTTGGTGAATTAGAAGATAATGTTCTCTTTTTTGATATAGATAATAAGGAATTACGTATTGTATCTAATGATGCTGATGCAAGCCACATAGAATATCGATTAAAATTGGATGATGCTAAAAGATTATCTTCTGATAAGAAAGGCGATATAATTATAAAATTATTTAATCCAAGTTATTATGAAGTTACTCATTATTATGCTAATGTTGTTCAGCAGTTTTTAACTCACTTGTGCGGATCGGCCGATAATCAAATACCGCTGGCTATTACGTTAACTGATGATCAAATCTTCTCTATGAAAATGGTAAAAGCTATTGATACTACAGAGAAAATCACTATAGATAATAGTTGTTTAAGCTTTATTGCTAGATTGCCAGGGCTAGACGAAGTGACATTCACTAATGCTGCTGATAGCAGTAAAAAGCAATTCATTTTTTCAAAAAAAATTAAAAATCATCGATCTTTCACAAGTGCGACCAAGGTTCATAAGAGTTAGAGAGGTTCGGGCTCTTCAGCGAAATTTTTTAAAAATCTCTTCGTGTGATGATCAATGTTGGATTGAAGAAATAAGAGAAAAAGAACAGAACGCAATTGAAATTATAGAATTAATAAATCCAGAGCATTATCCTTTTTTTTATGAACTATTAACTAAATTTATTGGCGATAAGGCATTCACTGCTAATTCTTTTAAAGTACTCCGTCCTTTTTTATTAAATTTGATACAATATAATTTAATTTGTTTTAAGCCTCCTTTTATTAATGTAACAAACCTATCTGGAGAGCTTGGCCAAATTAGAACTCTCTCCAACAGATCTTCTGAAAAATTATTTCCTAACCTTGATCATCTTGAGGTGACTGATGAAGAGGTTGATTTGACAGCGATAAAAGAGCTATTTGATCTAGATATTCTTAAAATTTTAAGAGTGCGATCCATAAATCAAAGATCAGACCAGTCGGTATTTTTAAAATTAATTAAAAAACTCGATTCCTTTAGTTTTAATAGGGGGTATGTTTATATTTCTATAACCAGATCATTGGAAAATAATACCTTGTCTGTTCAATGGTCAAATGACCAAGAAGGCTTAATTTTGTCATTGGAGTGCTCAAAGAGTAAAGGGCCAAAATATACACCACCAACTGAACCTAATAAGCAAAATTCATGGCAAGCTTATAAAAACAATATCGTTTTTATTCAAGATGTAAAAAAAGAGATAGAAAATGATCTCTCCACTATTTTTATAGACAATGAGTTGAAATTCTTCGTTGATACATTAGAAGAGCAGTGTCAACAATATTATAAAAAAATTGAAATTATTGATGCAGAAACTTATTTTGATTCGCTACTTTTTTTGGTGCTTCCCCAATTAGATCATCTAGAAAAATTAACTATTACACCTGAAATGCCAACCAAGGATCTTTTAAAGTTATTAAAAAAAATCACCAGCAAGCCGTTATCTCGGCTTCTTAAGTTTTCCTTTGAAAACTATAATTATGAAATTAGCATAGAAATTGCTAAGGCCTTAGCCAGCTTATTGGAGCAACGTACCTCATTGCATTCTTTGAATTTATCTGGGACCAGATTAATGAACAACTTGCCTCTCATCTGTAAAGGTGTCGCTGCGAGTAAAACACTTGTTTATTTTTATCTAAGAAGGATAGACATCAAAAGTGCCGACTGGATTGCGTTACGTTCATTACTTATAGATAGCGAATCGCTTCTAGTTTTAGATTTGCAACATACCCTAGATAATATTCTTGAAAATGTATTAATCGAACCTGGTTTAAATAAACCAATGAAGATTAGGTCAGTAAAAAGTATTCCTCATATTGATAATAGAATTTTAAAGCAATCAGAAAAAAATAAATTAGAAAAACTATGCGAAAATCTTAATGCGAACTTCAATAGAGGCCAGAGTTTGATCGATGCCATTATCACAGGTAAGAAAGAAATTAAGCTTAACGAAAAAACAAAACCCAAGCCATTTGCTGATTGTGTTGAAAACAGTTTATATACATATAGTGAAAATGGAGATACCTTACTCCATTTGGCTGTGAAGTATAAAAATGAATGGGTTGTTCAAATACTAATAGATAAGGCGATAAATCCATGGTTACGTAATAAGACACAAGAAACAGCTTTAGATTTAACAGATAGAGCTGACAATATTCATAGAATGCTTCAAAATTATTGCCAAACATATAGCACAAATATTATCGCCAATAAACGTCCTGCTAGTCCCATGTTACCGCCAGCAGCGAGCTCTCTTCCACAGGCAAAAAAACCTCGCATACACAATCCAAGCCCTTCAACTAGTTTTAGTTCACCATCATTATCGGCAAGCAATTCAGCATCTTCATTAATACCGATATCTCCTTCTCCTTTGGCCACTAAGCCAAATGCGCATGCCCCTGCTACTATTGTCAGTATTTTGCCACGGCAAATCACTTATTTTCATCGTTTATGCCAACAGATATCACAGCCATCCGGTTGGCACTGGTTTGAGCAATATACTCGTCAGCTCTCTGACGCTGAGCTGCAGCAACTGGCTAATATCCCTGATTCTACTGATTTTTCTCCGATTTGTCTATTACTCGGTGTTGATCAGGCAGTGACTAGCTCCAAGCATCAGGTGTTTGCTGCACATTATCTTTATGAACATAAAGCGGATATTAAAAAACTATTTTTCGATCCATTAACAGGAAGAGATTCCAGTAGCCTATTACATATGGCAGCAAGCAGGAATAATACTGCTTTTGCTAAATGGTTAAGTCGTTTACCACAAACTAAGATTGATGCTATTGACGATGCGTTGCAAACACCATTACATATTGCAACAGCCTTGCTAAATGAAGATTTAGTCGATTGGTTAATAAGCTGTGATGCAAAAGCGTATGCAACTAATCTTCAAGGTCATAAACCCATTGATATAATCAATAATCTTTTAGAAAGCAGCGATTTGACATATGAGCAAAAAGAAATAGCACAACGATTGCAATCTAAATTAGATCCTAATCGTCAAAATAGACTTAAATATCCAGCAATTTGTGATATGCTACTCTGGGTTAAACCGATGCAAGTATGTTATGGTGGATCTTTGCTCCATAAAACGGTAGAGTTAAACCTAGAGCCTATTCACCATCAACTGGCAGCTGATGTCAAAAAGCGGCGTGAAGAAAATCCTTTAAACCCTAGTACTGATGATAAACTTGATGAAAACCGTGATAATTTGTGTGCTGCTAGTATCACATTTGTAATTAGCGATAGGCCTATTACTGCTGACTCCTCTCAGCATGGAAGGCGTTTTATCACGCTACCGCTAGTTATTGATGATCAAGATAAAGCGAATCTTCAACATTACTACGGATCGATGGATTTGACTAATTATGATCCCATTGCAGATGAATCAACCAGTGTACTAAGAGCTATTGATGAACGAATAGAGCGATTAGCGGCTAGTCAATATGATGAAAAGTTAACCGAGCATTTTCCTTCTTCTGTAAAATCTTCTGCAGATTATCGCAATAAAATGGGGCAGCCACGAGATTTCCATGCTCTATTTCATCACAGCGAACAAGCTTTATTTGCGTACTTAGAGCAAAAAGAGCATATCGATACGTTGATAATGCAATTAAAACACAAACTCAATGAGTTAAATTGCATTAAACTATATGCTGTTATCCTATCTGTTCATAGTGAGCGTTATATGTGTGACAATTGCGGTATATCTGCTCTTGCGATGCAATTAAAAAAATCATTATTTATGCGAAAATTAATAGAATGCTCGATAAAACACGGTTTTATTTTGCCAAGTGGGCACCAACTTGTTTCACTTGTTACTGTAACAGAGGAAAAAGAGCCAGGAAATAAAAAAATGACAGATGAAAATCATGATGAATATACGCTAGATATTCGCCGTTACAAGTACCAACCGTTAATCTTATCGCAGGATATTAACAGGGCGAAAAAATCGATAACTCTTTTTAGCTCTAGAAAGTAAGCAGCCAGTTTCTCGTTGAGGGCTTACCGAGGTTAGTTCGGAGGAACAAAAGCTCGCATCATTTTTTGAATCAGAAGAAGGGTAGCAATCAATCATGAGATTAACTATTGCAGCCATTTTTTTTTTGCTCCTGCTTGCAGTCTTTGAGTTATGCAACCTCACTAAAATATTCTACGATACCTTGCTGCCAAGGTATGATTTTTATATTTTCAATTTTTTTCAAAAACAGATCATTACAAAAACAAACCGCTTCACATTCGCCAAAGTCTTGGGTTAATTTTATAAAAGTAGTGAGAGCTGTTCTGCCAACTTCAGTACTGCTTTTAATTTCAATGAATAAAATAGGTTTTCCTGGGCGCTCGACAACCAGGTCGATTTCAGCATTATCTTTAGTTGTTAAGTAGCTAAAGCGATATTCTGTGTGGAAATAGGAAGCCAATTTCATGGCTTCAAGAATAACCAAATGCTCAAACGTTTCTCCATATGCGCTGGTACCGGGTTGCAGCGGTATTGATAAGCGGCGCGACAATGCATGCGTCACCCCAATATCAAAAAAATAAAACTTCGGTTTTGCACTGGTGCGTTTGCGGAAAGAGTGATGGAAAGGGTTAAGAAAAAAACCAATTAAAGTATCTTCTAAAATAGAGTAATAGCGTTTGACTGTTTTGTCATCGACCCCGACGTCTCTAGAAATTTTTTCAAAGTTGATAATTTTTCCATTCATCTGTGCTGCAACTTCAAGAAAATAGCGGAAAGGGTCAAGATCGCGTATAAATTGTTCGGCCCAGATTTCTTCTTTTAAATAGGTATGTGCATATGCTTGCAAAAATTGTTGCTTCTCAAGGGTAGTAGAAAGTGCCTGAATTCTGGGCAGCGTACCCCATTGCAAGGTTTCTTCCAAACTAAATTGTGCTCCCAACTCTTGCAAAGAGAAAGGATGTAAATGATAAACAAATGCGCGTCCTGCCAGTAAATTGGCTCCGCCATATTTGAGTTTTCGTGCGCTGGAGCCTGTTAAGACAAATTTTTTCGGCGTACTTTCAATTAGATAGTGTACGATGTCCAATAGCTTAGGTACTTTTTGGATCTCATCGATAATAATATGTGAAGTGGTTGTGGGTAGGCCTTGAGTGATTGCCACCAGCTCGTTGGGAAGACGCGACAAACGATCTTCCAACACAGGGTCGAGTAAATTAATGAGTAGAGTAGATGATCCCTGATCGGGAGTGGTAGAGGTAGAGGCAGAGGCAGAGGCAGGCAAAGAGATATCGCTTGGTTTAAAGATGTCATAGAGCAGGGTGCTCTTTCCTGTTCCACGCGCACCAAATAAGAAGAAACTGTGATTTTTTGGCAGTTTTAAAAGTCGCTGTAGCATAACAATGTCCATATCTAGACCATACTCCGAAATTGTACGACATTTCCGGAGTATAGTCTAGTAGATTGGGTGGATGCGCATAACATCGTTGGATCAAACCATTTTTTTATAGATAGAGATCATATCTTCCTCTCTGGCTGGCCAATGGATTTTAACACTTACTATGCTATAGCTTTAGCAGCTAATAGCTAGGGTTGTTATAGAGGTAAACTATGTTTAGAGCAGTTCAATTAAATCAAGAGGATGATTTAAAATAGCATCAGCATTAGTAGAGTATGACTTTTTATTCAATGAACTATAACCATAAGTTGCTAAGGCAGTTTTCATCCCAGCTAGCTTACCGGCAATAATATCTTTTTCAATGTCGCCAACATATAAACATTCAGATGGCGAACATTTTAATAAATTACAGGCATATAATAATGAACCAGGATGTGGTTTTTTATGCCCAGTACAATCCCCACCAACAACACAATAAGCATTAGAAAATAATTTAAAATGAGCAAGTAAGGCCTTAGTTAGCCGAAGAAGTTTATTGGTTACTATCCCCCACTGCAATCCTAATAGTTGGATCTGCTCTATCAGCTCTATGATACCGGGGAAAAGTTCAGTATGTTGAAATATATTATCAAAATAACGTTTTATAAAATCATCATAAACATTTTGATAAAATTCATCTTCGGGTTTAATTCCTAATCCGTGCGCTAACATAGCTTGCACACCATGTGATATAACCGGCTTAAAATCATCTAATGGTATAGCGTTTAATAGTTGCTCATTTCGCATTTGATTAATAACAAATAGTAAATCCCTTGAAGTATCAAGTAATGTTCCATCTAAATCGAATAGGATTACATTTAACTTAGTCATCATTTTTTAAGTGTTAATTTATTAAAGTGTTTCTTTATTGCTGCTATAATAACTTGCATTGCTTTGACCGATCGGTTTTCATGGCGGTAAACTAAGCATATTTCATCGTGAAAAGGCGTTACCTTTTCCACCATAGCTAACTTGCCTGGAAACATACGATTTGTAATACTTTGCGGCAAAACTCCAATGCCACAACCTTGTACAGTTAAATCCGCAATGACTTCTAAACTGGTACTAACCAGTAAACGTGAGTACTTGATATTTTCCTTTTGCAATCGTTTCAGTAATGTTTGTGTTTGTGTTAATGCTGGGTCACATATAATGATAGCCTCCTCCGATAAAAAATCTTGATGTGGTAATAAAGGTTTTTTAATGCTCATAAAGGCAACTTCATCATCCATCATTTTATTAATAATAAGATCAGGATGTTTTATTGGATTAACTACCAGGCCAATATCTATAGAAAGATTTATTATCCCCTCAGTAATTTTACGCGAAATATCGTGTTTCAGCTCAATTTCAAGTTTGGGATATGTGTTTAATAATGTCGGCAAAAATCCTGATAAATTATGAAGGGCAACGGATGGATGGCAACCAAAAACAAAACAACCTTGTACTTCGTGGTGTGATGCTAGAGCTTGTGACTTTACTTCATTCCAGTATTGCAAAAGTTGTTTCGAATGGGCAAGTAATTGTTTACCTGCTTGCGTTAGTAGCACGCCTTTTTTGTGTCTTGTGAATAGACGAGTACCAATTGTTGATTCTAAACGTTTTACCGCTGAACTTAAGGAAGGTTGGGCTATGCCAAGTCTTTCCGATGCACGCGATAAATTTTGTGTATTGGCAATTTCAATGAAATAAAGCACTTCCGTTGCTGACATCATTTTTTGCTTACCTCTTCATTTACAGGAGTAGAAAGTATTACGCCATAGAAATGAGCTATTGTAAATATAGTTAGCATCTTATTTATCTATACTCATTTATTGCCTATGATACTCCTTGTATAACAAACAAAAAAGGATGTTTAATGATCTAGTCATGGTTAATGAGCAAGCTGTCAGAGACTATTATCACAACATAGAGTTGCTCATTAAAAATTATAATTTTACCAATCTATGTACCGCTGATCTCGCTGATTTTTTTAAAGAAATATTTCTCAGTGACGGTGTTGTCACCTGGCCCGGTGAAATAGACCTTGCGCGCATGATGCAATGCATGATGAAATTCAGCATCATGGCGAATGGGTGTTAAAGTAGATGGGGTGGTGCGGATCTAAGTCGATTATATTTGCGAGGGAGAGGTAAGCGGCTATAGCAAACCCTCAGTTATCAGGGACATGCGGACAGAGGTTATTGTCCGCTCCTAATAAATTTCCAGTTTCCAGAACCCTACATTTGCTTAGCTAAAAGTAGAGAATGCGCTACTAAATGACGAGTTTTGATTTCCCATTCATCCAATACGGCAACATTGCCATCACTAAATGCAGTTGACACCAAAGAGGCATGTTGGGCCTCTTGGAAATGGTATGAATGGTTATAAGCTAGAACTGCATTTCCAACAGCATCTATTTCATAGGTATAAAGTGATTTTGATGCTTTATAATTTATTTTTTTTGATTCCCCATTTTTTTCATGAACGATTATATTATTTTCAGTTCCAGGAAGCCAAGGGTTATTGACAAATTCAATTGACCCGGTTGTACCTACGATCTTACAGAATGAAAATATTTCAAGGGGTTGTGCCGGTTCATCATCTGCTGTTGCAATAGTTGCTTGTACGTCATGAGGAAATTTTAAAGTCATACTTGCTTTACGAATATTACTGTCAGCACCAATCACACCAGAATGGACAATCATTTCAATAGGTTCCTCATCGAGCAGATAACGAACGAGAGAAACGGGGTAACATCCTAGATTACGAATAGCGCCTCCAAAATTAGAATTGGCTATGTTTGCGATATTACACGTATATTTTGCATCAAAAGAAACAATATCACCAATTTGTTCAAAAATAGTTTGTTTCAAATATTGCATAAATGGATGGTATAAATTCATCAAAGCTTCGGCGCATATTAATGAGGGCATTGTCTTACAAGCATTTAAAACTTCACTCATTTCGTTATTATTTAAAACAAATGGTTTTTCACATAGTACGTGCTTACCTGCTTTTAAGCATTTTATAATCCAATCTTTATGCAATGCGTTAGGTAGCCCGATATATATGGCATCAATATTTGGGTCAGCAATTAATTGTTCTAAGCCTGAAATACCGTCTTTTCCTGCACTTGTTTCATATAACTTGATATTTGGATATGTTTCAGTAAAAAAATCAGCTTTACCTGAGGAATGGCTACCGATTGCAAAAAGCTCACCTGTATTCGATTCATGAATAGCTTCACATAGTACCTTTGAAATAAACGATGTTCCTAAGACACCCCAACGTAATTTTGGCATTAGAAATTCCTCTTGTTACATTTTTTTGGATAATTGTTGCTATTGATTATACACGAGTTACATTTTTTCATGAATACGATTGTTACAAATATGTATAACGGTAATTATTTTTATAATATCTATTAGTATCATCTATGCGGAAGCCAAAAAATTATACCAAGTAGTGTGGGATGATTCAGATCCAGAAGTGATGGAACGTGAACGTAGAGCACTTCGCAGCGCAGAAAACGAATTGAATATTGAAGGAACGATAATTACACCAAAAAACTACCTTGAAAAAGTTTGGCAAGCCGTGCCGCGCTGCAAGCTCACAAAGTAACCGTCCCTTGATAATCACCCTTGATAATCCCCCATGACCTCCAAGCCACATTTTGATATACTGCTTACTCCGTAGATTGATACGCTCGCGAGGATAAATGATACCCGCTATGAATTTTGAAAAAGCCCGCTTAAATATGATCGAACAACAAGTGCGAGCCTGGGATGTGCTTGATGAAAGGGTGTTGGCTGCTTTGGCAGAAGTTTCCCGAGAAGATTTTGTACCGCCGCTTTATCGCAAGCTAGCGTTTGCTGATATGGCTATTCCGCTTGGTCATGGGCAATGTATGATGCCGCCACGAGAAGAAGGCCGTTTGCTCCAAGAATTGGCTATTAAGCCTACCGATAATATCCTTGAGATTGGCACAGGCAGCGGCCATTTAACGGCACTGTTAGCACTCTTAGGGGGTAGTGTAACCTCGCTTGATATCAATGCAGATTTTAGTGCTAGCGCGGGTGAACGTATTAAAGAGCTTGGTATCACCCATATAAAATTTATGGTGGAAGATGCGGTGAGGTATTGCACGAATACTACCACGAACTTTGATGTTATTTGTATCGCAGTAAGCGTGCCACAAAAGCCACAACTTTTTTTAGATCATTTAGCCGTTGGTGGTCGATTGTTTGCTATTGTCGGGCAAGCGCCGGCAATGCGCGCTACACTATTTACACGAGCAGCAGCAGGCGAGTTTCAAGAGCAAGGCTTGTATGAAACGGTAGCCCCAGAGCTACTTACTTTATCCACTTCACCTTCATTTGAGTTTTAATATGCAGAAAATTCTTTTATCGTTAACAGGATGCATGCTCCTCGTGGCCCAGCCCACGGTGAGTTATAGCCAAGATCTCTTAGAAACCTATGCACAGGCAGTAGAATCCGATCCTACGTTTGCAAGTGCTAGGTCACAACTGCTGGCAGGTAAGGAAAATATACCGCTGGCTTATTCTTATATATTACCCACAGTTGATGCTGTTGGGACTATTGCACAAAGCCAAAAAAGTATTCCTGGTACATCTTTAGAAGGTAATGGCATTTTGCGTGATCAAGGTTATACCTTAAACCTCAGTCAGCCTCTCTTTAATATGGTGGCATGGTTTGGTATACAACAAGCCGAGCAACTGGTTGATCAAGCGGAGATGGTTTTTGTCGCCAGTGGGCAAGATCTTATCCAGCGGGTTGCAGCGGCCTATTTTGGTGTGTTAAATGCACAAGATACTTTGGCTTTTACCCGCGCGGAAAAAACCGCTTTTGAGCGTCAGTTAGAACAAACCAAACAAAAATATGACGTGGGTTTAGTGGCTATTACTGATGTAAATGATGCACAAGCTAACTATGATAGCGCTGTTGCTAGTGAAATTCAGGCAGATAATGCCTTAACCAGCGCGCGCGAAGCCTTACGCGCCATTACTGGGCAATGGCCTGATGAGCTAGCCCCCTTAACTCAAGATATGCCTTTAAAAGCGCCAGAGCCTGCTAATGATCAAGCATGGGTGGACGCAGCAATGGAGCATAACCCCAATCTTCGGGCTAGTGCTGCTGCAATGGAAGCCTCTCATCAAGCAACTAATGTCGAAAAGGCAGAATACCTTCCTTCATTAGCGGTTGGTGGCAGTTATGGGCATGCTCGGTTAGGAACGTTTAATGCACCGTTAACCACTTATGATC
>Ga0302307_10000621_pt1 | contig 23254 bp, 17 predicted proteins | sample III_Palsa_E3_2_FD_200530 | JGI IMG/M metagenome (GOLD analysis project Ga0302307, IMG submission 200530) | Peat permafrost microbial communities from Stordalen Mire near Abisko, Sweden - III_Palsa_E3_2 | ecosystem: Environmental > Terrestrial > Soil > Palsa > Peat permafrost | place: Sweden... | reverse complement strand
AGCGGAACGGTGCGCTGCACGTAGCTCCTGTATTTCTTCACTTGATAAACTAAATTCTTGCATTCGTCGATTATACAACATCATTAAGTGCAGTTCTACACCTAAAACTAGATTGCAATGGGTATATTAATTAATTGCTGTAGTTCTGCATGTATAAACAAAATATTGTTTCCCTTTTTCAATATAAAACATAAAGATCTAAAATTGATTCTTCGACGATTTTAGCATATAATTTATAATTATATGCAGTCAATAATAAACAATTTTACGGGGGGATGCACTCATGTTAACTCGAGATAAGCTTGAATCAATTGTACATTTTTTAAACTGTACCCACAATATGCATGATACAAAATGGCATATAAGTTCCCAGAATGTGGCTATGGATTGTCCGGCAGCTATCTTTTTTAATGAGCCCTCTCTTTATACTTCTACTTATGATCAAATTAATAAAATTAATTTTGATGTCAAAAATCTTTATACGAATTTTGCTGCTCTTCACGGATTTTCAAATGATTTAATGAAAAAATTACGTACTCAGTTACAAGAAGAAAATCATAAAAAAAGTGCCGCGCAATTATTAGTAAATAATGATACTAACGAAGGATTATTAACTGAATTATATGATTTAAGTCAACGATATCTTCAAAGCCTAGATGCCGATATCACAGCACAAGCTACTTTAGATGAGTTAGCCTCTAGTAAGTCAACTGATGTTCCACCTTTATTTACAGTTAAAGACGTGATGAATACCATTCAAGAGTATGTAGATCCTATTCAAGCATTAAGAAAAGGTAATTTATTCTCCGTGCAAGATAGCTGGCCTCCTAGATTCGGGTTAGCATTTAAAAGTAAAGCAGATTGTGATAAAGCAACACAAAGCATTCATTCACTGTTGGCAGGGGAGGGTTTACAAGACATGTCTATGGCTTATGACCATGTAAATAAAAGTGATAAGCAAGCAGGCGACTCCACCTTCAATATTGAAATAAGTCAAGAGGTTCTAGGTCTATTAAATAAACCAACTAGATAAATAATCTTAGTGTTTACTTTTATTTAAGACTTGCTTTAAAAATCTGCCTGTATGCGAAGCACTTATTTTAATCAATGCTTCAGGACTTCCTTGGCCGATAATTTCGCCTCCGCCACTGCCCCCTTCAGGACCTAAATCAATAATCCAATCTGCAGTTTTAATAACATCTAGATTGTGCTCTATTACAATAATGGTATTGCCACGCTCTTTAAGACGATTTAATACAATCAGTAATTGCTTAACGTCATGAAAATGTAAGCCGGTGGTCGGTTCATCTAATATATATAAAGTCCTGCCGGTATCACGTCTAGAAAGTTCTTTGGCAAGCTTTACGCGTTGTGCTTCACCACCAGATAGGGTAGTTGCACTTTGGCCTAATTTAATATAGGACAAACCTACATTATTTAGAGTTTCAAGCTTACGTAAAATAGGAGGGATGGCTGCAAAAAAACTAATACCATCTTCTACGGTCATTTCTAAGACTTCATGAATATTTTTACCCTTGTAGAGTACTTCTAAAGTTTCACGATTATAACGTTTGCCATGGCATACGTCACAGGCTACATAAATATCAGCTAAAAAGTGCATTTCTACTTTTATTAAGCCATCACCCTGGCAGGCTTCGCATCTACCCCCTTTGACGTTAAAACTAAAGCGACCTACCTTGTACCCTCGCGCCCGTGCTTCTTGAGTCCCTGCAAAAATATCTCTAATCTCAGTAAATAGGCCGGTATAAGTGGCTGCATTAGAACGTGGGGTACGGCCAATAGGCGCTTGATCGATATCTACTACTTTATCCAAATGTTCAAAGCCACTAACCGTCGCATAAGGGCTTGGAGTATATTGCTTAGCCCCATTTAATAATGTTGCAGCGATAGGATACAGCGTATCGTTGATTAAAGTAGATTTACCAGAGCCAGAAACGCCTGTTACACAGGTCATTAAGCCAATAGGGAATTCAGTTGCAATATCTTTTAAATTATTGCCGGAAGCACCGGTAATTTTTAATACTTTATCTTTGTCTATTACTAATCGTTTTTCTGGAATAGGAATATGTAAACGACCCGATAAATACTGACCCGTTAAAGAATTTTTATTTTTTAATACTTGTTGAGGGGTACCAGCGGCTACTATATGCCCCCCATGCACACCGGCCCCAGGTCCTATGTCTAAGACATAATCTGCCGATAAAATTGCCTCTTCATCATGTTCGACTACAATAACGGTATTGCCTATATTACGTAGATGAAATAAAGTTTTAATGAGTCGTTCATTATCTCGCTGATGTAAACCAATGGAAGGTTCATCTAAGACATACATTACGCCTACCAAGCCTGCACCAATTTGACTAGCTAGGCGGATGCGTTGTGCTTCTCCCCCAGAAAGCGTATCAGCGCTGCGATTAAGCGTTAAATAATCTAAGCCAACATTCATTAAAAATTCTAAACGGCTAATAATTTCTTTCAATATTTTTTTGGCGACTTCACCGCGCCAACCGGGCAAGGTTAACGCTTTAAAAAACTTGACTGCTTCATTGATTGACAGTGCAGTAAGTTCTGCTAAAGTACTGTCTGCAATAAATACATTACGCGCAGCTTCTTTTAATCGTGTGCCATTACATTCCATACAAGTTTTTTGCGTGAGATATTTAGTGAGTTCTTCTCGTATATAAGTAGATTCGGTTTCGTGATAACGGCGTTCCATATTTGAAATAATACCTTCAAATGCATGCACTTTTTTTATAACTTGACCATTTTCATGCATATAACGAAAAGTTATTTCTTTATTATCGCTGCCAAATAATAGCACTTTTTGTATTTTTTTGGGTAAATCTTCAAAAGGAGTTTCTAGGCTAAAATCATAGTGTTTTGCAAGAGAAGTCAACATACTGTAGTAATAATAATTGTGCCTATCCCAATGGCGTATAGCGCCCATAGCAAGACTTAAAGTAGAGTCATGTACTACTTTATCAGGATCAATAAATAGCTTTACTCCTAATCCATCACAGGTAGGGCACGCCCCTGCAGGATTATTAAAAGAAAATAATCTAGGTTCTAATTCGGTTATACTATAGCCACATTTTCCACAAGCAAATTTCGAAGAAAAACTTAATTCTTTAACTACAGCATCTTCTTTGAAAATGGCAATTATTACGTTACCATCTGATAAATTTAACGCAGTTTCTAAAGAATCTGCTAAACGTGATTGAACATCAGGGTGAATTTTTACTCTATCGATAACGGCTTCAATCGTATGTTTTTTACGTAAGTCTAATTTAGGGGGGTCGTCTAATTCTAATATTTCACCATTTATTCTAGCTCGCACAAAGCCCTGAGCTTGTAATTGCTCCATTTGTTTGACATGTTCTCCTTTTCTATCTTGAATCACAGGAGCTAAAATCATAATTTTAGTGTCTACAGGGATCTTTAATAGCTGATCTACCATCTGGCTTACGGTTTGCGCTTCTAATATAGTTTGATGAGTAGGGCAGCGTGGTTGACCCGTTCTTGCAAATAGTAATCGTAAATAATCATAAATTTCTGTAATAGTACCTACGGTAGAGCGAGGATTATGGGATGTGGATTTTTGTTCGATGGATATAGCAGGAGATAAGCCTTCGATGTGATCGACATCTGGCTTTTCCATTATAGACAAAAATTGCCTGGCGTAGGCTGATAAAGATTCTACATAACGCCTTTGTCCTTCTGCATACAGGGTATCAAAGGCAAAAGAAGATTTACCGGAGCCCGAAAGGCCGGTTATTACCACTAACTTATCACGAGGAATATCAGCATCAATATTTTTAAGGTTATGGGTACGGGCACCACGAATAGATATATATTTCATGTAATAAAAAAACTCAAAAAATAAATGGGGTTAAAATTTGCTGTCAGAACGGGTACTATACGATATTTCTTTACTATTAATCAAAAATATCCTTATTGTGCTGTGAGCTTAGCTTATGTTTGTTAACTTAAAACCGCTTGAAATAAAATCTTTTTTATTATTAAGTTTAATATTTTTTTTAAGGCTGTTAGCTGTCTTTATGCTAATGCCTAATTTAGCTTTATATGCCCAAAAATTGGATGGTGCAACGAGTGTACAGGTAGGGCTTTGCTTAGGTATTTATGGTTTAGCCCAAGGCTTATTACAAATACCTTTTGGCTTATTATCAGATTATTGGGGTAGACGTAAACTGGTAATAATTGGCTTACTATTACTTATGCTGGGTAGCTTGCTGGCTGCGGTAAGTGAGCATATGAGCAGTTTTATAGTGGCCCGGTTTTGTCAAGGTTTAGGCGCTATAGGAGGGGTTTTACTAGCTTGGATAGCCGATAATACTCGCCAAGAAGTACGCGGCCCCGTAATGGGCATGCTGGGCATAAGTATCGGGTTTGCTTTTGCTTTAGGCTTTATTGTTAGCCCGTATCTGATGGCATGGCACGGTGTGTCCGGCCTTTTGCTGATTGGCGCAGGATTGAGCCTAATAAGCCTTATAGTGACTTATTTTATCCCAGTTAATAACTTAAAATCTGAGCTTACTGCACCCCCCCCTATTTTAAGTTTACAAAGAGCAGCTCATGATCTGAAAGCTGTTTTTAAAAATCCTGCATTACGGGTATTAAACGCAAACGCATTATTAATACATGCCATTTTAATTGCTTTATTTTTACAAGTCCCCTTGTGGCTTGATAATTTGCATATACAGGGCCAAGCCCTTTCTCATTTTTATATAGGGGTTATTGTAAGTTCTGGTGTAGTTGCTCTCATTGCTATAAGTTGGACATCCAAAAAGAAAAAATATATCTTTGGTTTACAATATGCACTGTTAAGTATGTTAGTAGCAAATATAATATTGTGCAATTTTCACCATTCACTACTTAATATCGGCTTAGCCTTAAGCTTATTTTTTTGTGGCTTTAATATCTTAGAAGGCTTATTACCTAGCCTAGTTTCTCGCTTAGCACCACAAACCAATAAAGGCCTGGCATTAGGAGTACATTCTAGCATTCAATTCTTAGGGATGTTTTTAGGAGGATTCTTAGGCGGAATACTGGAAAATGCTTGCGGTAATTTGGGATTAATGGCATTTTGTATAACACTACCTTTAGTAGGATTAGCGTTGAATTATGTTAAACAACTAAACTAAATTTTTAATATGTAATGTAGAGAGAAAGTCATGGCAAAAGGTGTAAATAAAGTTATTTTAATTGGTAATCTTGGGGCCGATCCTGAAGTTCGATATGCAGCAAGTGGCGCAGCCGTTGCCAATTTGCGTTTAGCAACCAGTGAAGCATGGAAAGATAAGCAAAGTGGTGAACTCCAAGAACGTACTGAATGGCATAAAGTAGTGCTTTATAATCGTTTAGGCGAGATTGCGGGTGAATATTTAAAAAAAGGCTCGAAAGTATACATAGAAGGTTCTCTTCGTACTAACAAATGGCAAGATCAAAGCGGTAACGATCGCTACACCACAGAAATTATTGCTAACAGTATGCAAATGTTAGATTCCAAAGGTGGTGGCAGCGCCTCTATGGATATGCCAAATGATTTTGACCAAAGTATGGCTGTTGAAAAAAAACCAAGTAGAGCACCCCAAGCTAAAGCTGTAAATATGGTTGAAGAAGATTTTGATGATGATATCCCGTTTTAATTAACCCTCACCCTGCACCCCATACACTTACCCCCTTATGAAGGGGGTCGCCTTTAATTAAAGCTATACGCTTTAATTAAAGGCGGGGGGCTGTTAAATCTCGGAATCTCAAAATGATTCACTTTTATCAAAATAACTTAAAAACATATGCACGTGCATTACGCTCTAATGCAACGGGTTATGAAAAAAAAATTTGGTGTCGAATAAGGCGTAAGCAAATTTTAAATGTTCAATTTTTAAGGCAAAAACCAATAAGACCTTATATTCTTGATTTTTATGCACCAGAACTTAAATTAGCTATAGAACTAGACGGTGCTCAACATTATACTGCCGTAGGAATAGAGAAGGACAGTAGCCGAGATGTATATTTGCAAGGATTAGGTATAAAAGTAATGCATTTTTCAAATAAGGCTGTAATAAATAATACAAATGAAGTAATTGAGTGTATTCGTTTATATATAGCAGGTAGTAAAATTCAAGAACAGCCCCCCGCCTTTAATTAAAGCTATACGCTTTCATTAAAGACGACCCCCTTCATAAGGGGGTTAACTCGGAGTGTATAAATGTCAAATTTACAATTAACTACTTCACAATTATGGATGCAACGAGCAGAAGCCGTTTTACCAGGGGGAGTGAATTCACCGGTAAGAGCATTTAGAGCCGTGGGGGGACAGCCCATCTTTTTTAAGAAAGGTAAAGGCGCCTATATGTTTGATGTAGATGATAATAGCTATATCGATTATGTAGGATCGTGGGGGCCGTTGATTTTAGGGCATTGTCACCCTGCAGTTATTCAGGCAATTCAAGAAGTAATACAACAGGGCTTAAGTTTTGGCGCGCCAACCACTATCGAAGTGGAAATGGCAGAGTTAATTACTCAATTAATGCCTGCAATAGAAATGGTGCGCATGACCAGTTCTGGCACTGAGGCTACTATGAGTGCTATTCGCTTAGCACGGGGCTTTACCGGTAAAGCAAAAATACTAAAATTTGATAATTGTTATCATGGTCATAGTGATTCATTATTAGTAAAAGCAGGCTCTGGAATTTTGACATTAGGTATAGCAGGTTCTGCGGGAGTGTTAGATGATACGGCACACCAAACCCTGGTTGTGTCTTATAACGACCTTACCGCGGTTGAAGCAATGTTTGCAAAACATGGGGCCGATATAGCTGCAATAATTATTGAACCGATTGCGGCTAATACCAATTTAATTTTGCCTGTCCCAGGATTTTTAGAAGGGCTGCGCGCATTATGTGATAAATATAATAGCCTGTTAATTTTTGATGAAGTCATCACAGGTTTTCGGGTAGCCCTTGGGGGGGCGCAAGCGTTATACAACATTACCCCAGATATAACTTGCTTAGGTAAAATAATTGGGGGAGGCATGCCGGTTGGTGCATTTGGCGGCAGGAAAGATATCTTTGCAAAACTTGCTCCTCTAGGTCCCGTATATCAAGCAGGAACTTTATCGGGTAATCCAATCGCCATGACTGCCGGGTTTGCGACAATAAAGGAATTACAAAAACCTGGAATATACGAGCAATTAGAAAAGACTAGCCAACAATTGATGCATAGCTTTGCTTCAATTGCAAAAAAATTCAACTGTGCAATTGAAGTAAAACAGATAGGAGGTTTGTTTGGTTTTTCATTTGTCAATGATCCTAATCAAAAGCTATTTAATAAGTTTTTTCATTTAATGTTAGAAAATGGAGTATATTTAGCCCCTTCCGCTTTTGAAGCAGGCTTTATATCCGTAGCACATGATAATGCAGTATTACAAAAAACTGCTCAGGCTTTAGAAAATAGTTTTGCTTTACTATAAATTTTACAGCTCAGTCGGCGTGTAGCAACCGCTTGCGCTACTGTGCTTGCTTCATACTCAGGCTCAGTGATAGTAGGATGAAGATGAGGCCCTTGAACTACTTGATGAAGATTCTGCTTCAAGTTTATACTCATTTATATTATCCACGTCCATAGCATCATTGAGGGATGGGATTACTTTTGGTTTTTTCCAAGCGGCAAATTGCTGTAACTGTGATTCACTCATTAGATATTCATATACAACATTGTGGACATCTTGCACATCCATATTCATATCCGTTAAAGACTGTGACATAGTTTTTAATATTAAAATATTATTTACTATGTCCGCCCAGGGATTCTCAAGGCCAGTAATTGTAGTAAGGACAGGACACATGAAAATAGCATTCATAAAAATTGAGAATTGAGCTTCATTCCAATCGTGTAGGTAATTGCCACTTAAATCAAGCGTATGGATTTGAGTTTTGCATAAACCTGCACAGAAGGCAGTTATGTGTTCGTTATCCCATTCATATAGTGAATTGTCATTTAGAACTAGAGTACGGATTTGAGTTTTATGTAAGCCATTAAAAAAAGCAGTAATGCAGGCGCTATTCCAACGTTGTAGTTTATTCGCGCTTAAATATAGAGTATGGATTGCTGTTTTGCTTAACCCATCAACGAAGGCAATTAGGCGTTCGCTATTCCATAGGTGTAAATCATTAGCACTTAAATGTAAAGTATGAATTTTAGTTTTGGCCAAGCCATCTAAAAAGGCGATAATACATTTGCTATCCCAATGATTTAAGCGATTAGAATTTAATACTACAGTATGGATTTGAGTTTTGCTTAAGCCATCCAGGAAGGCCATTGTGTGTGCGCTGTCCCAATTATCAAGACCATTCACACTTAAATGTAGAGTGTGGATTTGAGCTGTGCTTAAGCCGTCAAAGAAAGCAGTTATGCGTTCGATATTCCACCTTTGTAGATTATTGTCATTTAAGATGAGTGTATGTATTCGAGTATTGCTCAAGCCCTTATGGAAGGCGATTATGCATTCTCTGTCCCAATTACAAAGGTCATTGTGATTTAAAATTAAAGTATGGATTTGTGGTGCTATCAAGTTATTCCTCAATGCTTTTATGATATGTAGGCTGCTTAAAATATTCTTTACTAACCATAATTTGTTGTTGAAAGTATTTGTTTGTATTATATTTGATAATTGTTCTAAGTTCATTAGCATAGCTCCTTAAATGATGTATTAATATTGTAGAGAATTTTATTGGTTTCAATTAATAAGATAGCTAGCTTATAATTGCAAGCAAATTTGTCTATTGTAATATTAAATTATAAAAATACATAAATTTCTAGCATAACTAAGTTATATGCACGCATTAGGAGGGAGTGTATAATCTCCAAAAATTAAGTGTCCTATAAAAATCAGTAGTTAACACATGAGTATGAAGCGCTAGAGTTACTAGATGAAGAGTCACCCCTAATTACAGGTTTATTTTCATTTACATTATTCACGTCCATAGCATCATTGAGCGATTGGATTACTCTTGGTTGTTTCCAAGCGGCAAATTGCTGTAACTGTGATTCACTCATTAAATATTGATACACAACATTTTTCAAATCTTGCACATCCATATTCATATCCGTTAAAGATTGTGAAATAATTTCTATTTTATTTTTTATATTAAGATTCAAAACATCATTTACGAGCATTGCTCTAACACCATTGAGTCCAGTGATTGTCGTGAGGGTAGGATGATTGCCGATAGCGGTAATGAATATTTTAAATTGTGCCTCATCCCAATTATCAATGCCATTGTTACTTAAATTTACAGTGTGAATTTGGGTTTTACTGAAACCGTCAAGTAAATTGGTTATACGCGACATGTCCCACTTTGATAAGTTATTGCAATTTACATCAAGAGTGTGGATTCGAGTTTTGCTTAAGCCCTCAATGAAGGCTGTGAGACTAGTAATATCCCATTTATCAAGGTAATTCATACTTAAATTGAGAGTATGGATTTGAGTTTTGCTTAAGCCATCAAGGAAGCTAGTTATGCGTTCGCCATTCCAATTAAATAGACCACTATAACTTAAATCTAGTGTATGGATTTTAGTTTTACTTAAGCCATCAATGAATATGGCGCGGCATGAGCTATACCAACTAGATAGCTTATTATAACCTAAGTCTACAGTATGGATTTTCGTATGGCTTAAGCCATTCATGAAGGCTATTGCGCATGGTTCTTCCCAATAAGATAGTTCATTATTGCTGAAGTATAGAGTGTGAATTTCTGTTTTGCTTAAGCCATCAAGTAAAGCCGTTAGGTGTTCGCTTCTCCAATAAAATAGGTCATTGCGACTTAAATCAAGGATATGGGTTTTAGCTTTGCGTAAACTATCCATGAAGGTGGTTATGCTTGCGCTATCCCAGCGAGCTAGGCAATTATCACCTACCTTTAAAGTATGTATTTGCGTTTTGCTTAAACTATCTAGAAAAATACTTGTGTTTATACTATCCCATTTATTGATATAAGTGTTTCTTAAATTTAAAGTATGGATTTTAATTTTACTTAAGCCATCAAAAAACGCGGCTATTTGTTCTCTATTCCATTTCTCTAATGGATTGCTCCATAACCATAAAGAGTGGATTTGAGTTTTGCTTAAGCTCTCCAGGAAGGCGGTTATGTACTTGCTATTCCATTTATCAAAGTTACTCCAACTTAAATCTACAGTGTGGATTTTAGTATGGCATAAGCCATCAAGAACAGCAGTTACACTTGCGCTATCCCAATGCAATAAGTTCTCCCAGCTAAAACTCAAAATGTTGATTTGGGTTTTGCTTAAGCCTTCAAGAAAGGCTATTGTGCATGCCCTATCCCAGTTCTTTGTGTTACCCCCACTTAAATGCAAAGTATTAATTTGAGTTTTGCTTAAGCCGTCAAAAAAAGCTGTTATGCATGTGTCATCCCAATTATCTAGCTCATTGGACTGTATATTTAAAGTGTGGATTTGAGGTGCTATCAAATTGCTCATCAATACTTTTATTATATCTTGATTGGTTAGGTGATCGTACCAGCTGCATAACCGCAAAATATTATCCAAGGTGTTTATTTTAATTATCGTGGTTAATTGTTCTAAATCCATAGCTATGTCTCCTTAATTAGCCTAGTAATATTCTAGAAAATTTTATTAGTGTCAATTATGTTATAGCAAGGCCAAGCTTGCAAACATATTTGAGTTTAACAGTGTCATGGGATAGAATAAACAACTAAATTTTCTACTTTATTAAGTTGAATACATTTGTTAGAGTGGACTGTATGACTGGACAAATTTAATTGCTCTATCCAGATCAGTGGTAAAAGATGAAGATGAGGAAGTAGATGAGGATGAAGAGTTAGAACCACTTGAAATACTTTCTGTCTTGTGTTTATACTCATGCAAACTAGATACATCAATAGGGTTCTTAGGCGAATGGCTGGCTCTTTGTAGAAGCCACGCGGCATATTGTTGCAGCGCTTCTTTATTGATTAAATATTCATGAACAATATTTTGTATATCTTGTACATCCATACTAGTATTTATGAAAGCATTGGAAATAGCTTTTATTCGATTTTCGAGATTAAGATTTAAAGTATTATTTACCTCTTTTGCTCTAGTACCTTGTAGTCCAGTGATGGTTGTAAGCGTAGGATGAATAGAGATAGCGTTAATAAAAATCGAGAAACGCGCTTCATCACATTTATCTAGGCAATTTTGACTTAAATTGAGAGTGTGGATTTGTGTTTTGCATAAACCATCCAGCAAGGCTGTTGAGCACGCACCACCCCAATCTTCTAGGCCACTATAACTTAAATTGAGCGTGCGGATTTGAGTTATAGCTAAACCGTCAAGCAAGGCATTTACGCACTCGCTATGCCAAGTATCTAAGTGATTGCCACCTATATTTAGGGTGTGGATATGAGTTTTACTTAAGCTTTTAAACAAGGCCTTTATGTGTTCGGTATCCCAATGCTCAAGGGCATTAGCCCTTAAATCGAGAGTGTGGACTTGAGTGTTGCTTAAGCCATCGATCAAGGTTGTGATATCTATGACCTTCCAAGTGCCTAGACTATTGGAACTTAAATCTATGGTGTGGATTTGAGTGTTGCTTAAGCCTTCAGTCAAGGCGGTTATGCGTTTGCTATCCCAAGAACCTAGGCCATTGTAACTTAAATTGAGCGTGCGGATTTTAGTTTTGCTTAAACCATCAAGTAGGGTGCTTATGGCTGCGAGCTCAAAATCATATAAATTATTCCAACCTAAATCTAGAGTGTGGATTTGAGTTTTGCTTAAGCCACCAAGAAAAACTGTTATGCGTATGATATCCCAGCGATCTAGTCTATTGCCTCTTAGTTCTAGACTGTGAATGGTAGAGCCTACTAAATCATTCATTAAGGCTTTTGATATATCAAAATTGCTTAATAGTCCGTTATTTAAGCTCAAAATATTATTGGAAATATTTTTTTGTAAAGTATGCAATAAATCTTCTAATTCTCTATCCATGTATGCTTAATTTACCTGCTAGAATTTTGGATTTTTCAATTTTCCCTATCATAAAATTATACTACATTGCTCTACGCCATATGCCAATATTAATTATCAATCATCTTACTATTTTAGTAGTAGTAAGCTGCTTGAAATAATAGTTGTGTATAAGGTTGTAGTAGTTCAGGCTTGGTTAAATTTGTACTAGTAATCTCTTCAATAATTTTACCTTTTTGCAATACGATTATCCTAGAACATAATTCAGTGATAATGTTAAGATCATGGCTGATAAATAAATAAGTCAATTTCTTTTCGCTTTGTAAATTACGTAATAGTTCTAAAATTTCAGCTTGTACGAGTACATCTAAAGCGGAAGTAGGTTCATCTAAGAGTAACAGTTTTGGTTCAAGTAATAATGCTCGAGCGATGACCAGTCTTTGTCTTTGCCCTCCAGAGAGTTGATGCGGATATCTATTTTTATAGCTCATGCTTAATCCTACTTGTTCTAAACTTGCTTGAATACGCTTTGTAGCGTTTGGTATTTTGTGAATAAGCAAAGGTTCAAGCAGCGTTTCAAAAACGGTAAAACTTGGATGTAAAGCACTATAGGGATCTTGAAAGACAAGTTGTACCGCTTTATAAAAAGCAAGTGAGCGTTTATGTTTATTGGGAATACTGTGACCGTCAAAAGTAATACTTCCTTTCCAGCCACTTATTAAACCCATAATAGTATTAATGAGGGTTGATTTACCCGAGCCTGACTCACCAATTAAGCCTACAGATTCCTCTGGCTGCAGCGTTAAACAAAAATTTTGCAAAGCCGCTCTAGGTTGGGAGGGGAACTGTACTGCTACATTATCTATGTTAAGTAATGGCATAAGGAGCTTTTAACCGTGGTGAGCATTTAAGTAACGCTTGGGTATAGGGATGGGTAGAATCATCTATTTTCTGCGCTTCACAGCTGTCTACGATGGTTCCATGTTGCATCACAATAATTCTATCGCAAAAAGAGGCAACCAGCCTGATATCATGGCTCACAAAAATTAAGCCCATTTTTTGAGCATTTAAAAATTTTTTTAATAAGCGCACTACCTCTAAACGTACGATAGGATCTAAAGCAGAAGTAGGCTCATCTGCTAATAATAGTTTAGGCTTACCACTAAGCATCATCCCTATCATAATTCTTTGTGCCATTCCGCCTGATAATTCATGAGGGTAACTATCTAACACTTTATGCACAAATTCAATTTGCAAGGATTCAAGTAAAGCAACACTTTTTGTATAGGCTGTTTCAGTATCATCTTTATAATATAAGCTATAACATTCCATTAATTGCGTCCGAATCTTCATGAGTGGATTTAAACAAAATTTAGCATCTTGCATTATCATGGCGATTTGTTGGCCGCGAATAGTTTCCCACCTTTTGGGAGCAGCATTTTGTAAAGACATATGGTTAAAAATAAAACGCTTGCTTTGTATTTCAAAAGGAAAAGTGAGCAAACCCAACATTGCTTTTAACGTTAAGCTTTTACCAGAGCCAGAAGCACCCACTAATCCTAAGTTTTCATAACCTAATTCAAGCGAAAGATTTTTTACAAGCACTTGCTTTATAGATTTTTGTTGTACGGAAATATTCATATTATCGATAGATAACAAGCTTTCTTTTGGGATCATAGGGATACGCCTTTTCTATCATAATAGTCCCTTAGGCCTTCACCAAATAGATTAAAGCCCAGACTCACTATAAATATAGCTAAACCTGGAAAAAAGGCTGCCCACCAATGCGTTAATAAATAATTGCGGCTAGATGCGAGCATGGCTCCCCATTCCGGTAGGGGTGGTTGTGCGCCTAAACCTATAAAACTTAAACCGGCAGCGGTTAAAATAAAGCCTGCCATATCTAAATTAATACGAGTAAAAAGCGTAGGCAAACACAAGGGCATAATATGCTTGCAAATGATACGCGTATTGCTTGCCCCTTGTAGGCGGATTGCATGAATGAAATCCCGAGACCGAAGGCTTAATGTTGCTGCGCGGCACAAACGGGCATAGGGCGCCCAAGCAGTTAAACTAATAGAAATAATAGCATTGTCTAAGCCCGGTCCCAATGCCGCACTAAGCGCCATAGCTAGGATAAGTTTTGGAAAGCTTAAGAATAAATCAGTAAAGCGCATTATTACGGCATCAGCAATTCCTCCTAAAAACCCTGCTGCACTTCCTAATATCAAGCCTAGGGGTGCTGTAAATAAAGTAACTAATAATACAATTTTCAAAGTAATGCGGCAGCCATACATAAGCCGGCTTAGAATATCACGTCCTAATTCATCGGTGCCACACCAATGTAAGCTATTTATGGGTAATAGTCTTTGATCTAGATGTATCGCAATGGGGTCAAAGGGAGCAATCCACGGGGAAAATATAGCTATTAAGCTTAAGAGCGCCAGGATGCTTAAACCATATCGGGTTTTGGAGTTATGTAATATAGTTTTAAAATCAATAGATAGCATTTAAGTTACTCTTGGATCTAAAAGCCTATACAAATAATCGGAAATGGCATTTACGCCAATAAAAATAACTCCAATTAAAAAAGTAGCACCCAACACTGCATTCATATCAGTACTAATCAAGGCTTGAGTTAAGTAAAATCCAAGCCCCGGCCACATAAAAATAATTTCAATAAAGGTTGAGCCTTCTAGTAAAGTCCCATAACTTAAAGCAATAACGGTAATTAAGGGGATAGCAATATTAGGAAGCGCATGCCTAAATATAATGCTAGAAAAACGTAAGCCTTTTACTTTGGCGGTAGTAATATATTCTTGATTTAATTGTTCTAATAAAAAAGTACGGGTCATTCGGCTAATATGCCCAATTTTAAAAAATCCTAAAATACTAGCCGGTAAAATAAGATGGCGCAAACCATTAGAAAATAAAGGCCAATCCATGGTGATAATGCTATCTAATAAAATTAAACCAGTAATAGGCGTATAATCAAATGATAAATCTACTCTCCCTGGACCTGGGAGCCATTCTAAAGTGGCGTAAAAAATTAATAAGCCCATGAGACCTAACCAAAAAATGGAAAAAGAATTGCTTAACAGACTGATAAATTGTATTAAACCATCGATTAACGTACCTTTTTTTAAAGCGGCTAATATTCCCAAGGGGATGCCAAAGCCGACGCCAATGAACATAGCACAACTTGCTAATTCGAGAGTCGCTGGAAATACCCGTTGAATATCTAATAATACAGGATTACCCGTTAATAGAGAGCGCCCCCAATCACCATGAATAAGTGCTTTGATATAAATCCAAAATTGATAATACAGGGGTTTATCTAAACCAAGACTTATATAAGTTGCCTTATATAAAGCTTCAGAACCTTTATCACCAATAATAACGAGTACCGGATCGGTTGGCACACAGCGCCCAATTATAAAAGTTACCAGTATGAGCCCCAAAAGGGTAAATAAAGTAACTATTATAAATCGGGCAGCATTTTTCAAGGTAATTTTTCTACCATTTTATAGGTCGTAGTATCAGAGATAGGGCCTAAAATGAATCCTGTAATAGTAGGCTGGGTGGCCACTACTTCTGTTTTTTGCCACATCATAATAATAGGGGAGTCATCTAATACTTCTTTTTGTAAATCAATATACAGCTTGGCTCGTTTGTTTGAGTCTTGTTCTAGCAAAGCATTTTCTACCCGAGGGGCGATTTCTGGAATATACCAGCTGTTTCTCCAGGCAATAGTTTTAAGCGGTGAGTCATCATTATTATTGGGATTATATAATAAATTACTGGCATTAGCATGGGCATCGGGATAATCGGTGCCCCAAGTGCCAAGAAATATATCATGTTGCCGGGCGCGATATTTGGTAAAAATTTGCTTAGCATCCCCTGGTATTATATTGAGTTTTATATTAGCGGCAGCAAAATTTTGCTGCAGGGCCGCGGCCAGCTCCAGTTGGGTAGTATCTAGAGTAATACTAAAACCTTTTTCAAGATTTACTGCTTTTAAAAATTCTTTTGCTTTTTCAATATTGTGCTGATAGGCTATTTTATCAAAACTTCCCGCTATTCCCTTAGGAATGAGTCCTTGATGAACGATCGCTTGATTTTTAAGCAGCGTTTGAGATATGCCTTCATAGTCTATTAAGTATTTAATGGCAAGACGCACTTCCGGGATTTTTAAATAGTGATTTTGTTGATTTAACCCTAAATAAATAGACCATGCTTTTGGTGCTTCTATGATTTTAGCGTTTTTTAAGCTTTTAATTTGCTCGGCATGCAAATTTCTTGCGATATCAATATCCCCTTTAGTTAACAGTAATTGTTGGGTAGAGGCCTCTTTGACGTGCCGGATGATGACATGGGGGAGTTTTGGCTTGCTTTGCCAATAATAAGGGTTGGCATGTAAACTTAATAATTCATTTGCCTTCCAGTTTTTTAACATATATGGACCAGAGCCCGCAAAATGTGTTTTTAACCATTGATTTCCAAAATCTTTCTGTTGTTGATGTTTTAATACCAGATTTTTTTCAACAATGGCTGCCACGGGACTGCTTAAACAATATAAAACAAAATTTTGTGCGTAAGCTTTATCTATTTTAATGGTTATAGTTTTATCATTGAGTGCCACAATATTTTTTTCTGCATTGGTCGCATTAAGTCCCAATTGCGTCAGGATGCTAGCAGGTCCTTTATTTAGATATACAGCTCTTTGTAGAGAAAAAGCAACATCTGCTGCAGTAATTGGCTGATTAGAAGCAAATACAATATTAGGTTTTAGGGTAAAAGTATACAAAGTGCCCGTTTCGCTTACTTCCCATTTTTCAGCTAATTGCCCTTTAATTTTTTTTACATCATTAGGGTCCCATTCTACTAAGCGTTCGTAGGTATTATTGGCATATTCAAGGCCTGCAAATTCAAATATTTCGGCTGGATCTAAAGTGGTTAATTCATCTATTGAAAACGCCATGATGAGAGTATCGGCTGGAGTAGTAGCAAATATCATAGGAGTAAAAAGCCCTATTATGATTACAAGTACTGGGTTTAACAGGCTACGAATAGATATCATATAAAAACTCTCTTTGTTTGTTAACTAAAAAATACATGGTTATTGAGGCATAAGATTTGTAGGTATCATATAGCGTATAGCGGCTTCAAGCAAAGCATCAGAACACTCAAAGCAGCCACCACGCGCCGGCATGCTATTTATACCTTCGCTTACATTTTGAAATAGTTGTGCAAAACTCTTAGTTTTTCTTTGCTCCCAGTCTTGTAAATCTTGTATTTTAGGGGCAAAAAGCTCAATATCGGGTTTTACATTATGGCAAGTACCACAAAAGTGGTCATATACTTTTCGCCCTTGGCTCGCTTCATCGACATTTTCTATACTATTAATAAAATCAGTGGGATGGTGTGATTCGATACCCTCAGGTTTGAGCGGGGCTGCATAATTTACGTTAATATTGAATAACTGTAGCAAGCATATAAGAAATAAATGGTACATGGCATTATTAGCCTCCTCTAATCACTATACGGGTGGGATATAGCTTGCAGCAAGCATTATTAAAGATTAATTAGAATGGTGTGTTGAGCTAAATAAAAACAATTGTTTATATCGATGTCAATTAACTAGCTTTGTATTGTAGAAATTACTTTAAGATAAGATGATATAGTGGCTTCTAACCAGTAAATTGGTTTCCAAGGAAAGATACCCTCTATAAAACCTACGTGCCCCCCTCGTTCCGTTAAAAGATAAGTGATTGCTGCAGGCAATTCACTAGGCTCAGGTAACGAATCTAACGATGTAAAAGGATCATCAGCAGCATGTATGACTAAAGTAGGCACTGTAATAGACGATAAATATTGCCTACTACTCGATTTTTTATAGTATTCATCAGCATTTTGAAAGCCATGTAGTGGTGCCGTAAAATTTTCATCAAATTTTCTAAAAGTATTAATCTCTTTCCAAGATAAAGCGGATAGAGCAGGGAGCTTAAGCGCCCGCATTTTGACTTTGTTCATATAGGCTTGCTTTAGGCCCCGTACTAACCACCACTGATAAAGCCGGGATAGGCCTTGGTTTAATTGCGTGGTTGATTTATCTAATTCAAATGGTACCGAGACAGCCACTGCGGCGTGTATGGGGGCCTGCTCACCTTTTTCACCAAGCCATTTTAAGAGCACATTGCCACCTAAAGAAAAACCTATGATAAAGATAGGGGTTGTGGGCTCTCTTGCTTTCAATGTGCTGACAACATAGTCCAGATCTGTAGTCTCACCTGAGTGATAACTACGGGCTAAGCGATTTGGTTCGCCACTACAGCCACGAAAATGCATTACCGCCGTTCGGTAATTATCCCTATGTAGTTGTTTTAAAAGGCCAATAACATACGGTGAATGCATACTACCGTTTAAGCCATGTAATATAAGTACTATAGGGCCACTCGTAGTGGTGTGAAACCAATTGATATCTAGAAAATCTTTATCAGGTAATTCTAAACGTTCTTGACTATAGTGGATTTTAGCTTTACGCCTAAATAAAGTAGGCCATAAAGTTTGTAGATGGCGATTTTTTAACCACCAGGCAGCTTTAAATTTTTTGTGTTTCATTTTTTTGGTACAGCAACCTTTGTCATATAGCTTAGCAAAAAACAGGTTGCTTTCTTTATGGATGATAGCGAAAAGCACTGTAAAGATGCAAATTAATTTTTTATTTAAGCTTTTATGCTCAACTAATGAGAATTTAGTTTAATTACACGAAAGAGGCAAAGTTTTGCATCCAGGATTAGTGAGGTAATTGACAATAGTAGCTATAAATACTACGATAAGCCCTGTTATCTGAAATTTCTAACTCGATGTAAACTATGGTTATTTAAATAGGCTCCATATATGCCTTATGTAGTAATTAAATAGTATTAAAAAATAGGGACTAAGCAATCATTATGTCTAATCAAGTAAATACCTTGTTAAAAAAATACGGAGCACTCCCCCTGCTTGAAAAAAGAATTTGTCAAATGAAGGCACTAGTATTTAGGGGAGGCAATAAGAGTGATTTTTTTATTTGTGTGTCGAGGTCCGATTTAAGAACCACTGAGAATAAAAGATTTTCTGCAGCTGCATTGAATCTTATCTTAGATCAGTTAATTCAATATAAATTATTATTACCAGATTTTACTTGTAATCCTCTCATAATACACGCTATTGCGGCGATGGCTATTGCAAAAGACAATGTTTATGCCCTTTCCAATTTATCCTCGGTGCAGGATGTCTATTCCACTAATTATAGTCTTATGCGCTACAATGAGGAGCATATTAATGTAAGGGCCGTTCATTTAGCGGTACATCAAAATGATGTAAACTTCTTTCTGGTTAATAAACTCCATGATTATGCTAATAACTTCAACCTACATGCGAGTCTCGTGACAGTTTTTTACAATTATGCACTGGATTTTGCATGGGTAAAAACCAGGCATCCTATTATTCAGGCCATGTTATATTGTGTAAAATTACAACGATTTTTTGGGCTTTGCTCTTTATTACCACCTGATGAGCTAGCATGGGTAACTTTTTTTTCAGAGAGTAATTTTGATGAGGCTTTGATTGATTTTCCTTACCTGCAAAGTAAAGATATGCAACTTAATATATCGATGGGCTTGCTTAGCAAAGCGCGACAAAAAGCGCTAGGAGGCCAAGCCTTTTATCATCATGAGGCTTTAGGGTTTTTAGCTTTCATGGAAGGGGATTTTTTAAATGCTGAAAAATACTTCGAGAGTGCCCTAAAAGTATTTGCCCGCACGAATAAAAGGGCAGAATGGTTTAGAGATAATCTGAATGCTATTTTTTATGTTATAGTGCTTATTAATCAAAACAATATTCTTAAGGCAACTACTGCTATTGCCACACTAAAGAAAATTTCGAGTCAGCCCGCTTTTGCTGATATCTTACAATCCTTATGCTACTTGCAGCAAAACGATAGAATGAAAGCAAACGAGAGTTTATATCAGGCCTACACTGCAATGAACCATGTATCCGAAAAGATGAATTGCATGATTGGAATATTTAACTTGGTGCATTTTTTAATTCATCAGGATGTAAAGGCTACCAGTGTAGCAAGTATTCGGAAAACTTTTGAAAGTAATATACAGATTAAAAATATTTTGACGGCTCACCTATATGCAGAATTTCTTATTAAAATGGATGAAACTGATACTAAGGCAAAAGCATTTTTATCTAATTCCCCTTTTCTGGACTTTAGGTTTTTTAATTTATTTAGCGTTAAGCAGCCTTGGGAATATGCTATAGATCAACTGCAAAATGTTATGCTGAATAAACCGAAACAAAATACTCCTGATGTGACGCGCCAGGATAAGCGTCTCGTTTGGTTTGTTAATCCTGATAAGATAGCAATTCATATTGCCGAGCAGAAATTAAGAAAAAATGGAACGTGGACAGAAGGTAAAGCGATTGCTTTAAAACGATTATATAAATCTGATTCGACACTTACTTATCTAACGGAGCATGACAAAAGAGTAATCCGGCTTGGATTACGCTGCGAAATTTATGGTTGGTATAACGAGGAACATTATCATTGGGATAGTCGTGGTACCCTTAATGCCTTAATAGGACACCCTCTAATTGTCCATGCTGAAAATCCAAATGTACCCCTTGAGTTAATTGAAGGGGAAATGGAGGTGCAAATAGATAATGTTGAGCAAGGTTATCGCTTATCTTTGCATTATCACAATAATGAGCCTTGTGCCTTCTTAGAAAAAGAAACGCCTAATCGTTACCGAGTCATTGATTTTTCGCAAGATGCGGTTGTGATGAGCAATATCATATCTAAGCAAGGTATGGTGGTACCTCATACGGGTAAGGCCAAAGTCATTGAAATTATTCAAAATGCCAAATTAGGCATTAGAATTCATTCTGAAATAGAAGAAGATAATATACCTACGGTAGAGGGGGATGCTACGTGCTGGATGCATCTATTACCAATACCCGAAGGTTTAAAAATGCACTTATGGGTCAGACCATTTGGATTACAAGGTCCTTATTGTCGCGTAGCCCATGGTCAAAATAAAATTATCTCTTTAGTACAAGCCAATGATAAGGAAAGTAAACAAAAAGCCCTACGGGATTTTGAAAAGGAAAAACAACAGGCAGCTGCCTTAATTAACAATTGCCCAATGCTGCAAGAGTTTGATAGTCAAACGGACGAATGGCATTTTGATACCACGGAAGCCTGTTTACAAGCAGTACTGGAATTGGAAGAATATAAAAAAAATAATCCTTTACATTTAGAATGGCCTCAAGGACAGCCCCTGACAGTCAAAAGGAGTATTTCTGCTAAAAATTTATCTCTTTCTATCAAAGGCAGTGATTATTGGTTTGAGTATGACGGCGAGGTTACCCTCGATAATGGTCAGGTATTAAATATTAAAAATCTCCTCGAGTTGCTAAGTCAGGATTCAGGAAAGTTTATTCGCATAGGAGAAGGAGAATTCGTAGCTTTAACCACTCACTTTAAAAAACAATTAGAAGACTTAAAAGCGCTGTCAGAAAATAATAAGGTGTATCACTTAAGCTCCGGAATATTAAGAGAGCTCAGTGATGAGGCACAAACCGAATGTGATGAGACGTGGAAGCGGCATATTAAGAAAGTAAAATCCATGGAGAAACATTGTCCTGTGGTCCCCTCTACCTTACAAGCGAATTTGAGAGAATATCAAGAAATAGGCTTTGCTTATTTATCTAAGTTAGCGAATTGGGAAATAGGTGCTTGCCTTGCCGATGATATGGGCCTTGGTAAAACTTTGCAAACTATAACCTTGCTATTAGAACAGGCAAATAAAGGCCCTTGTTTGGTAGTGGCCCCCACTTCAGTCTGTTTTATTTGGCAAGATGAATTATCAAAATTTGCGCCCACGCTGAATGCGCATATTTTAAATCATAGTAATGAACGCCAGGAACTTATTGATGGCATGAAAAAAATGGATGTGTTAATTTGCAGTTATAATTTATTGCACCAAGAAGGCCATGATTTATCCCAAAAAAATTGGCAAGTAGCGGTATTAGATGAAGCCCAAGCTATTAAAAATTCAGATAGCAAGCGTTGGAAAGCAGCAACGCAATTGCAAGCAAAATGTAGAATAGCGTTAACGGGTACCCCTATTGAAAACCATTTAGGTGAGTTATGGAGTATTTTTAGATTTCTCAATCCAGGGTTGTTAGGCAGCTTAAAGAATTTTCAAAATAGATTTTTAATACCTATTGAAAAAAATGGAGATCCTATTGCGAAAAGAGCTTTAAAAAATTTATTATCTCCCTTCTTATTACGTCGCACTAAAAGTGAAGTATTGCAAGAATTACCAGCAAAAACGGAACAGACTATTATCATCGAACCGACAACCGAGGAGATGGCATTTTATGAAGCAATACGTCATAAAGCCTTGGAAAAAATCCATGAAATAAGCAAAGATCCTAATGCTTCAAATAAACGATTTAGTATCTTAGCCGAAATTACCCGACTGCGCCAAGCCTGTTGTCATTCATCTCTGGTAGATGAAAATCTTGATGTAGAAAGTAGTAAAATTAAAACCTTTGTAGAAGTGGTAAAAGATATCATTGAGAATAAGCATAAAGCACTCGTTTTTAGCCAATACGTGCGTTATTTAAAAAAGATAAAAGAAGTCTTAGATCTTGAAAAAATAAGTTATCAATATTTAGATGGCTCTACACCCGCTAAAAAACGTCAAGCATTGGTGAATGATTTTCAAGCAGGACAAGGAGAGTTATTTTTAATTAGCTTAAAAGCCGGGGGGACGGGCCTTAATCTTACTGCCGCCGATTATGTCATTATATTAGATCCGTGGTGGAATCCAGCAGTTGAAGACCAAGCGGCAGATAGAGCCCACCGTATGGGCCAGAAAAGACCAGTCAATGTGTATCGGTTAATTATGAAAAATACTATTGAAGAAAAAATTATCAATTTGCACAAAAGTAAAAGAGATTTAGCTAGTGATTTATTAAGTGGCAGCGATATGAGCGGTACAATATCCGAAGAAGAATTAATTAAACTGATATCTTAGATAGTGTTCACCAAACTGTGTCAATTTGATATTAATCTGGGAATGACAAAGAGGCTTATGGCTTGAGAGGGAGCTGAAACGATGTCAAGTCTGCGCGCTTTATAGCGCACCCTTTGGGGCTTGGA
>Ga0302307_10000619_pt1 | contig 23282 bp, 25 predicted proteins | sample III_Palsa_E3_2_FD_200530 | JGI IMG/M metagenome (GOLD analysis project Ga0302307, IMG submission 200530) | Peat permafrost microbial communities from Stordalen Mire near Abisko, Sweden - III_Palsa_E3_2 | ecosystem: Environmental > Terrestrial > Soil > Palsa > Peat permafrost | place: Sweden... | reverse complement strand
GTTCCAGTCATCCCGTCCGTGGATTGAAGAAGGCCTCGCCCACTTCGCGCAGGCTCTCTATGTCGAACACGAGAAAGGACGCTCCGCCGCACTCGACTACATGGCGCAGCACAAGTTTGCGCTCGGCGAAATCGCGCCGCAGACTACCGTGCCCCGATCAGAGGATGAAGCCAACCGGTCGCTGGTGAATACCACCAGCGAGGAACTGTATCGCAGCAAAGCGATGTATGTCTGGTGGATGCTGCGCGACATGGTCGGCGAACCGGCGCTGAGGAAAGCTCTCGCGGCGTACCGTCCCGAGCAGGATAACGATCCTTCCTACATGCCGCGGCTCATCACGGCGCAAACCCAGCATAATCTGGAGTGGTTCTTCGACGACTGGGTCTACCGCGATCGCGGCCTGCCCGACTTCAAAGTGGAGTCCGTCTTCCCGCGCAAGACCATGAACGAATCGTTCATGCTGACCATCACCCTCGACAATCTCGGCACAGCCGGAGCCGAGGTGCCCGTCATCGTCAAGTATTCTGGCGGAGAGATCAAGCAGCGGCTTGAGGTTCAGGCAAAGAATAAGGCCGTGATCCGCGTGGAAGTTCCAGCCGCTGCGCAGGAAGTCGTAGTCAATGACGGCAGCGTGCCTGAGAGCGACACGACGAACAACACATTCAAACTCGAAACCAGCAGCGCTCCCCAATGATACTGAACACTCATTGGCTGCCGGCTCTAGTTTTAGCCCAACGTAAACTCGACCAGTTTTTCCAGCTTCTTCGCGGCTGCGCCGGAATCGATGGACTCGGCTGCCAACGGGATCGCATCACCAATGTGATCTGCTCTGCCGGCAGCCACCAGCGCGGCGGCGGCGTTCAGCATCACCACGTCCCGCCGCGGAGACTTCTCTCCACCGAGGACCGCGCGAATGATTGCCGCATTCTGTACGGCATCGCCGCCGGAAATTTCCTGCAGCGTGGCGCGGGCGATGCCGAATTCCTCCGGCTCCACTTCGTAGGACCGCACCGAACCGTCGCGAGCCTCGGCGATGCGCGTGAGGCCCGTGATTGTGATTTCGTCGAGTCCGTCGAGCCCATGCACCACCAGCGCCCGATGCAGCCCCAGCATGCTCAACGCTTCGGCTAGCTTCTCGACCAGATCGAGTGAATACACACCCACCACTTGCCCCGACGCGCGCGCTGGATTGGTCAGCGGACCGAGCAGATTGAACATGGTTCGCATCCGCAACTCGCGGCGCACGGCTTGTACCTGCTTCATGGCAGGATGCAGATTCGGCGCGTACAGAAAGCAGATGCCGACCTCGCGCAAACATTGCGCAGCGCGGTCCGGCGAAAGCTGGATGTTCACGCCCAGCGCTTCCACCACATCGGCCGAGCCGCATTTCGAACTGATGCTGCGATTGCCGTGCTTGGCCACGCGGATGCCCGCTCCGGCGACGACCAGCGCCGTCGCGGTTGAAATATTGAACGTGCCGCTGGCGTCGCCGCCGGTTCCGCTGGTGTCAACTAAGCTGGTATCAACCAACCTGATGTCAACCAAGGAAGAGCCGACGAAAGACTCTCCGGCCAGGGCGTCGCGGCCCGTACCACTGACAGCCAGGGCGCTGCTCGCGCCGTCCTCCGTTCTTGTCCGCTCAATCGGCAGCGGCGCGGCGGCTGCGCGGATGGCCTCGGCGAAACCCACGATTTCCTCCACCGTCTCGCCTTTCATGCGCAGCGCGATGAGCAGCCCGGCAATCTGCGCGTCGGTGCATGCCCCCGCCAGCACTTCCGACATCACTTCGCGAGCCTCGGCGCGATCCAGCGACTGGCTGTGGTTCGCGATGCGATGGAGAGCGTCGAGGATCATGGATTGGATTGAATCATCCTTGCGCTGAGCGAAGAAGCCCGCGATCGAAGAGGTCGCGCACGACGTCGTGACTCATGTGGCCTTGTCCGAAGAACGGCAGCAGGAGACAGCGCGAGTCCGGCGATTTGCTAATCTTCGGCGAAACCGGCTGCCAGTCTACATCAAGCAGCTGCGCAAACTTATCCGCCGAACCGCGTCCGTAGCAAACGACCAGATGCGGAGAGCTCTGCCTCAGCATCTGACCGAGCCGCTCTTGCCGCTGGCTAAGATGGCTGATTAGCTCGGGATCTAGGTGCATAAACCAACCGTGCCACTTCTTCCCGCCGACAGTATTGTGCGCTGGAATCGGAGACAATTCGGTCAAGAAAGTCTCTCCCTCGCTCCGCCCAAGGTTCAGTCGAACGTAGTTCTTAGCAGATTTTTTCTCGCTCCAATCGCTTTCTCCCCGGCGGGCGCGCATGATCTTCGCCATCCACCTCCAGACTTGAGTGGTCGGCGGATTCTTCTCGACATCGATGGGATGCCCTCCTGCCCGCAACTGAAGGTGCGCCTTATATAGGTCCGTCGTCTCGTCAAACCTGCCGCGGGCGATTAGGTTTCGGTCAGTGTCATCCGAGTCCATGTTGCCTAGGCCCTCCTCAAGTCCAATGAACCATACCGGAGCGCATGTATTGCCGTAGCCTATGAAGCCGACAATCCTGCTGACTTGCTCAGGGGACAGCTGAAACGGAGTCTTGGCCATCACGTTCTGGACGTCCATCCACGGATGATACAGCAGTCAGAACACGCGGCCCTATCCAACTGCGGCATCGCGGCCCTCTCCGCCGTTCGCGTTTGCCCTATCCCGCGGGCTTCTATAAAATTAGGGGTTTGCAGCCCGCAGTGCGACGCCGCAAGCCGGGCCCTTCCGATTTCTTAAACTGATTCTTAAACTGATTCTTAAACTGACGATCCAAACTACTGACGATCCTAACTAAAGAGCCGCATTATGAAGATCCACGAGTACCAGGCCAAAGCAATTCTCAAGAAGTACGGTGTAGCCGTGCCGCGCGGGGCGATGGCGGCCTCACAAGCGGAGGCCGAAGCTGTCGCCAGAGAATTGCTCGATGCCGGCGCCAGCGGCGTGGTCGTGAAGGCGCAGATCCACGCCGGCGGACGCGGCAAGGGCGGTGGCGTAAAGATCGCTAAGTCGGTGGACGAAGCCGGCGAACTCGCTGCCAAAATGCTGGGGATGAAACTGGTGACGCACCAGACCGGCCCCGAAGGCCGCATCGTGCGCCGATTGCTGATCGAAGAAACGCTGCCCATCGAGAAGGAACTCTACCTCGGGATTCTGGTCGACCGCGCCGAAGGCAAGCCGGTGTTCATGTCCTCGGCCGCCGGCGGCATGGATATCGAACAGGTCGCGGCTGAAACTCCGGACGCGATTCTGAAGCAGCACATCGATCCCGGCATGGGCCTCGAAGCGTTCCAGGCGCGGAAAATCGCCTTTACCCTCGGCCTGAAGGCGCAGCAGATTAATCCGGCCGTACAGTTTCTGACCAGTCTCTACAAGGCATTTCTCGATACCGACTCGTCGTTGCTCGAGATCAATCCTTTCATTACCACCACCGACGGCCGACTGTTCGCGCTCGACGCCAAAGTCACTTTCGACGACAACGCGCTGTTCCGCCATCCCGACCTGCGCGAGTTGCGCGACATTACTGAAGAAGATCCACTGGAAGTCGAGGCCTCGAAGTACAGCCTGAACTACATCAAGCTGGACGGAAGCGTGGGCTGCATGGTGAACGGCGCGGGCCTGGCCATGGCGACCATGGACATCATCAAATACGCCGGCGGCATGCCAGCGAACTTTCTCGACGTAGGCGGTGGCGCCAGTTCAGAGCAGGTGGCGCACGCATTCGAAATCCTGCTGAGCGACAAAAGCGTGAAAGCTGTGCTGATCAATATTTTCGGCGGTATCCTGCGCGTCGATACGCTGGCGACCGGCGTAGTCGAAGCCGCGCGCAAGACCAACATCAAGCTACCGATCGTGCTGCGCCTCGAAGGAACCAACGTCAACGAGGGCAAGAAAATTTTGATGGACTCCGGACTGAACTTCCTTGTCACCGACACCATGAAAGACGCCGCCGACAAGGTGGTCGCCGCGGCTCGGGGCACTCTCGGCGTAACGGAGTGGCGGTAGAAGTGCGTGGAAGAGCGGCCCGTAAGGGCCGCGCAAGAGACTTCGAACAAATGCGGGCTTTAGCCCCAGTCTCACCGAAACTTGTAAGCGAGGAATAATGTCAATCTTAGTCGACAAGAGCACGCGCGTACTCGTGCAGGGCCTGACCGGCCGCGAAGGCACGTTTCATGCGAAGGCCAGCGCCGCTTACGGTACGCAAATCGTCGGTGGCGTGACCCCGGGCAAGGGCGGCACCACGCACGAAGGCTGGCCGATTTTCAATACCGTGCGCGAGGCTGCCGATAAAACCGGCGCCAACGCGACGGTCATTTTCGTCCCTCCGCCGTTCGCCGCCGACGCCATCATGGAAGCCGCCGACGCCGAAATCGATTTGATCGTCTGCATCACCGAAGGCATTCCCACGCTCGACATGGTGAAGGCCTGGGAGTTTCTGCAAGACCGCAAGTCACGGCTCATCGGCCCGAACTGCCCGGGAATCATCTCGCCGGGCAAATGCAAAATCGGCATCATGCCGGCTTCGATTCACAAAGAGGGCTCGATCGGCATCGTCTCGCGCTCCGGCACACTGACTTACGAAGCGGTGCATCAGCTTACGCAGCGCGGCATTGGACAGTCGACCGCCATCGGCATCGGCGGCGATCCAATTATCGGCACGAATTTTATCGACGCGCTCGACTTATTCAATCGCGATCCCGAGACCGAAGCCGTAATCATGATCGGCGAAATTGGCGGAAACGCCGAAGAACTGGCCGCTGACTTTGTAAAGACGCACATGAAGAAGCCGGTGGTCGGCTTCATCGCCGGACAAACCGCGCCTCCCGGACGCCGCATGGGCCACGCGGGCGCGATCATCTCCGGCGGCAAAGGTACAGCCGCGGAAAAAATGAAAGCTCTGGAAGCGGCGGGAATCCGCGTGGCCAAGTCCCCGGCGGCAATCGGCGAAACACTGGCGGCGGCCATCGGAGTAAGCGTCTAGAGCATCCTGGCCGGACGAAGCAGATTCCTCGCTTCGCTCGGAATGACAAGCATTTCGGAACAAACCATTCAGGCGAACGATCAACGACTAACGACCAACGACCAAGGACTAACGACCGAACTTATGAAAACTCTGCAACGCACCTTCACCATCGTCAAGCCCGACGCCGTCCGCAAGAACGCCGTGGGCGACATCATCGAACAATTCGAGAAGAATGGATTCCGCATCCTCGCCATGAAGATGCTGGAAATCTCGAAGCATCAGGCCGAGCAGTTCTATGCCGTGCACGCCAGCCGCCCGTTCTTCGGTACGCTCACCGACTTCATGTCCAGCGGACCGATCGTGGTGCTGGCCCTGGAAAAAGAAAATGCCATCGCCGATCTACGCACGCTCATGGGCGCAACCAACCCGGCCCAGGCCGCGGAAGGCACCATCCGCAAGAAGTGGGCGACCAACATCGAGCACAACGCAATTCACGGCTCCGACGCCGAAGATACCGCGCGCTTCGAGCTGAGCTTTTTCTTCGCGGGATACGAGTTGGCAATATAGGCCACGGATCTTCACGGATTCTCACGGATAAAGCGTGAGGCTGTTCGCGAGGATCCGCGCTCTGACTGGATACTGGCAACTGACAACTGGGTCTTCCTATGCCGATGGTTCAAGTCACAATGCTGCAAGGCCGCACCGCCGATCAGAAGCGCAAGATCGCGAAGCGGATCACCGACGCGCTGGTCGAAGAAGCCGGCGCGCGCCGCGAAGGAATCATCGTCGCCTTCAACGAAGTCTCGAAGGAAAGCTACGCCTCGGGCGGCGAATTGATGATCGACAAGGCGAAGTAGGCATCCTTCGTCCGACTTTTCTGGCAGCAGACGCGAAAGGGAGCGAGTCTATGCGGCCAAGCACGCGGGATCAGCTGAGTTTATTGGGTTGGGGCGTTTGCATCGCAACGTTGGTGGCAGCAGATGGGTTCTTCGCCAAGACACACGGCCTGTCTTCTACGTTCGCTATTCGCGTCCCTGGCTACATGGCCATCCTGGACTATTTCGTGATAAGAGAGACCCGCAAAGCGAAGGCAACATCGATTCAGGCGGCCATTTGCGTGATCATTGCGAGCGTCCTGCATCTGGGAACTGCTTTCGCCTTTCGGCGAACGTTCAGTGACCGCTTCAGCGCAGGTCTCTGGATCTTGATAACGCTGGAAATTTTTGCAATTGTTCAACTGATGGTACTGGCGGTTCGGCATCTGCGCCCTAGGACCCATCGCTACTAGATGTCGAAGAGAAGCGCGGTTCTCTTTCTCGCCGAGAACAGCGCGTTACCCCAGCGGTTCAAACAAATGCCCTTCCACGCGATCGGCGATCTTGGGCAGATCTTTCTTGGCGTGCTGCAGGAAGTGCGGCGCGGCGCGATGGGCTTCGAGTGCGGCGTCGTCTTTATATTGCTCGTAGATGAAGTAGCGGCGCGCCTCCGTTTTGTGCCGATGCACCTGGTACATGGCACAGCCCGGCTCCTTGCGGGATTGCTCGGTCAGCTTTTCAAACAGCGCGGCCACTTCGGCCTCGTGCCCAACTTTCGCCATCCAGGTAACGGCCAACACCACCATCGTTTTTCGCTCCTTCCCCGCTCGCAGGTAGGTCGGGGAAGCGATTCTAAGCCTTTTTCGCGGCTGCCTTCAACTCCGTAACGAATTCGTCCACCAGAATCGTATGGTTGCGATCCGGGCCAGTCGAAATCATGCCGACCTTGGCTCCCGCTTCTTTCTCCACGAACGCCAGATAATCCCGTGCCTGCCTGGGCAACTTCGCGTACTCAGTAATGCCCTCGGTCACAGTCCGCCAGCCCGGCAGCATCTGGTAAATGCACTCGATCTTGTCGTAGCCGCTGGCCTGCGCGGGCACGTCGGACGTGGTCTTTCCTTCGATCTTGTAGCCGACGCACACCGGCCAGTTCGTCGAGCACATCCAGCTTGGTTACGACGAGCCACGACGTTCCGTTGATCATGCCCGAGTAACGCAGCAGCGGCATGTCCAGCCATCCCGTGCGCCGCGGACGCCCGGTCACCGCGCCATATTCATTCCCCCGCTTACGCAGGTTGTCGCCCGCGTCGCCTTTTTCTTCGCTGGGAAACGGCCCTTCGCCCACGCGCGTGCAATAGGCCTTGCTGATGCCAATCACCGAATTGATGGCGTTGGGAGCAACGCCCGTACCAATCACCGCGCCGCCGGAAGTCGCGCTCGACGAAGTCACAAACGGATAAGTTCCATGGTCGATGTCGAGCATCGTCCCCTGCGCGCCCTCGAACAAAATCGATTCGCCATTGTTCAATGCCTGATTCAGCAAGACAGCCGTGTCACAAACGAACGGCGCGATCTTCTCGGCTGCCTGCGCGTATTCCGCGTACATTTTGTCGGCATCGAGCGGTTCAGAGTTGAACAGCGCATGCGCGATCATGTTCTTCTCATGCACCGCATTCGCAATGTGTTTCCTGAGCAGTTGCAGATCAAGCAAGTCCGCAACTCGAAGCCCGCGGCGTCCCATCTTGTCTTCATAAGCCGGCCCAATGCCACGCGAAGTGGTGCCAATCTTCACCCGTCCCGGCGCATTCTCCGCCGCCAGTTCGATCATGCGGTGGTAAGGCAGAATCACATGCGCCCGGTTCGAAACAAACAGATGACCGTCAATTTTCACCCCGGCCTCGCGCAAAGAACCGGCTTCTTTCAGGAACGCAATCGGATCGAGCACCACGCCATTGCCAATCACGCTGCGGCAACCGGCGCGCAGCACGCCGCACGGCACCAGTTGCAGAATAAATTTCTTGCCATTGATGATGACCGTGTGCCCGGCGTTATGTCCGCCGGCATAACGGGCCACTACGGTGAAGTTCTCCGACAATACGTCGACGATCTTGCCCTTGCCTTCATCGCCCCACTGGGCACCCACAATGACCGCAGTCTTGCCTTTTTTCAATTGCAGCTCCGTCAGGGAAATTTCGCGCGGGCAGATGTCTGCACTGCGCCCGGGGTCGCACACTCCTTGCCCGCAGGGAATGCCGGTACAGAAAATTCTAGGGATAAGAGCGGAAAAGATGTGTACGGATTATCTTATCGTGTCCAGGTAGCGAATACAACGCAGAGCAGGGGCCAAGGAACTCGTTACTCGTGATTCGGGGACAAATAAAAGACTAAAGTCTTTCTCGCCACTGAGCACTGTCCCCTAGCCCGTGCCCCCAATCCCCGTTCCTCATCTCAGGTAAAATCAACCAAAGCTCATGCCCAAGTTCGAAAAACATATTTTCGTCTGCGGCAACCAGCGCCCGGCGGGCCATCCTCGTGGATGCTGCGATCCCGCCGCGGAAGCCAATCTGCAGAAACTCTTCAAGCAGAAACTCGCCGAGCGCGGCCTCAAAGGCAAAGTCCGCGCCAATCATTCTGGCTGCCTCGATCAGTGCGAACACGGCCCTAACATCGTCGTCTACCCGGACGCAGTCTGGTACGGCCACGTCACCGAGGCCGACGTCGACGAGATTATCCAATCCCACATCCTCGGCGGCCAGCCGGTCGAGCGCCTCCGCCTGCCGGACTCCTGCCTGAACACCGCAACCTGCGAACATCGCCAAGGGAAAGCCTAGGTCCGGCGGCCGGTTTCGCTTCCTTCCCGCCTCTCGCGGCCCGCGATTTGCTTCAATTCATCCCAGGACTCATACACAGAAAGTGCGCAAAAACTTTCAGTCTTGCCAACCGAACATCGGCTGCATACGATTTCGTGCCACCGACTGCAGGTCTGAATCCCTCGGAGGTACGCCTTGAACCAAGCCTTGTCCCGAACTCTCTCGCAAAGCCTGTCCCGAACTCTCGTCTCGTTCTTTGCGCTGCTGATTCTCCAGCCCGCGGTCTTCGCGAGGACCGAAATCAAGATCGCTGTCGGCAGGAATCCCGATTTCGTCGCGGTGAATTCGGCGACCAACATGATCTATTCATCGAATTCCACGCAGGGTACTGTCTCCGTGATCGACGGCGCGACCAACACTCCCGCGGCCACCATCTCGGTCGGAGGATTTCCGCAGGGAATCGCGGTGAACCCGGCCACGAACCAGATTTACGTTGCGCTGTTCAACGGTCTCTCCAGCACCGTTTCCGTAATTGACGGCGCCTCGAATACGGTAGTGAACAGCATTCCAGTCCCCGGAGCCGAATACGTCGCGGTGAATGCCGGAACCAACCGCATCTACATCTCAGCCAGCAACAATACCGTGCAAGTCATCGATGGCTCCAGCAATACCGTCACCGCGACCATCTCGTTCGGCGATGTCCTCGAAGAGTTGGCAGTCGATGCCACGCGCAACCTGGTTTACGTTGCGGTGGTTGGAGCCCCGCCCACCATCGGCGTGATCGATGGGGCGAAGAACGCCGTAGTGAACACGTTCGCTGTGTCCAAGGGACTGTCTTTAGTGGGAGTGGCGGTCGACCCGTCGCTGAATCAGATTTACGCCAGCGACATCTCGAAAATGGATCTTTTTGTGATCGACGGCGCGACCGGCAGTGTAACCGCAACCATAGGCCTCACCGGAGCCGGGGATCCAAAGTATGTGGCTCTGGGAGTCGGCCATCAAGTGCTCGTCTCGGATGCCTCACCCGGCCGGGGACGACTTTTCTTCGTCAACGGAAACACGAAATCCCTGACAGGATCTATTCCCTTGACGTACGACCCCTGGGGCGTTGCCGTGAACTCCGTAACCAAGGAAATCTACGTGGCGTTGTCGTCGGGAACCTTCGTGACCGCCATTGCGCCCTAGCTGTACGGCGCCAACCACAACCAAAACAGCTCGTGCGATGCCGGGTTTGGGATCGCGCCGTCTGCGGGTAAAATGAAATCTGCATGGGCGCGTAGCTCAAACGGATAGAGCATCGGATTTCTAATCCGGCGGTTGCAGGTTCGATTCCTGCCGCGCCTACCATTCCACCAGCCTTCTGACATATTGTCCTGCCACAAGCCCTGCCCGGTGTGGCTGCAGTCCTCGATGCGAAAGTTTCGCGAATCCCACAACGATCTCCAGCGGGTACGCAAGCGAAGAGGAAGCAGTTTCTGTCTTTCCACAAAGTCCCTGAGCCCCGTCGCGCCAGTTCTTCATTATTCTTGACACTCTGTTCTTTTTGAGTCAGAATCGGCTCAATTTTCGACCCTGTACCAGTATTTTTTTGACCTTTCCCCGTTACGCCGGGCCCCTTCCAAAGGTTTGAAGCCAGAAAACAAACACCAAAGCCTTTCCTCAAGCGAAGGAGAACTCACCATGAAAACGAAGAAGCGCTGCTCATCTTCCCTGCTGGCAGTGTTGCTGTTGTTGCCGTTTGGAGTTATGGCTGCTCACGCACAGACCTATACGGAGAGTATTTTGTACAACTTTCCGCTATCGCCTGCCGGGTATTATCCGCACCCCGGCAGTCTCGTGACGGACTCAGCGGGCAACCTTTACGGTACGGCGGACGGCGGCGGCAGTTGCAATAACAACCAATCCTCTTGCGGCATTATCTTCAAGGTGAGTACTGGCGGTGTCTTCTCCACTCTCTACAATTTCGAGGGTGGGCTGGATGGATTCGGTCCCTGCTGTTTGGTAATGAACGGCGCCGGCAATCTCTACGGCACTACCGAAGGCGGTGGTGACGGTTGGGGAACCGTATTCAAGTTTGCCACGAAAACGAACACGTTCTCGACATTACATGAATTCGGTAAGTTAACCACGGATGGTCGAAATCCATCAGGACCGTTGACTTTGACCGCAGGCGGGAATTTGTATGGCGCCACGCAAGAGGGTGGCACGAGCGATGACGGAATACTCTTCGAGGTGACCCCGACCGGGGCAGAATTTGTCTTCTACAACTTTGGGTTGGGGGGACCCGTTTTTGAGGGTCTTACCGACGTCCTGCGAGACCCTGAGGGCAACCTCTACGCCACAGTGGGTTTCTGTTGTTTGATTGAGGTCACTGCAGGAGTCAAAACAACGCTGGCTACTCCCGGCAGCGACGACGGACCTGATTTCCTCGATGGCACCCTCGTCCGTGACACCAACGGCAATTTCTACGGTGGCTTTGAAGATGGCACTGCCAACGACGGGCTGTGGGAAGTCAACGGTACCAACCACGCAGTCTCGTATTACAACTCGTTTGGCGGCTACCTCACCGGTCCGCTAAAGTTCTGGGGTGGGAACCTGTACGGCACGGTCAAGCCTGGTGGGGCGCACGGCGACGGTTACGTTTACGAGTTCGTGCCAGGAACTGGCGTGCGAACCGACTTATACGATTTCGGCGCTTATTCAACCGACGGAGTCAACCCGTTTAGTGGCATTGTCATGGACTCAGCGGGAAACTTGTATGGCACCACTGACGTCGGCGGCACCTACGGCTACGGAACCATATTCAAGCTCACCAAGAATTAATCTGAAGCCGCCAAAACACGAGGCAGGCGAAAAGATCGTAGGAATGGCGCGAAACGGCAACCGCCGACCACTCCTTCCCGCGCCCCCGAGGACGAGCGCAAAAGGCTGAAAGCAAACGAACAAGATGGTGGGCGCTATAGGATTCGAACCTATGACTTCCACCGTGTGAGGATGGCACTCTACCGCTGAGTTAAGCGCCCCGCGAGAGTTATTTCATTCAAACATTTGCGCCCGGATTATGCAACCTCCCCAGAAACCTCGCCAGAAAAATGGATTACGGAGTTTCAGCCGGGTGCCCATGCGTGGTAGCCTATCGGCTACGGGGCGAAAACCGGGCTCGGGTCCGGCGTGCGCTCCGCCTGCTTCTTTCTTTTGATGGGGCTTGACTCCAAACCTCCGCGGACACCGCTATCCCCCTCATCCAACGGGACTTCCACGGCTCCCTCGGAACCTCCAGAAGCGCAACTTTCGGGCGAGGACGGGGTTGAAATAGATGTGAGCACCGCCGCACTCGACCGGGGCATGCTGATGGCTGGAAGGACGCCGACGTCGCCAGCGGGAATGCCCGCTGCGTTCTCGCCTGCGGTTGGCGCGGAGGCGCCGTCCGACGCCGAGATCATGCTGCGCGCCAAGGCCGGCGACCAGTCGGCGTTCGATTATCTGGTGCAGAAGTATCGCCGTCCGATGGTGAGTTTCATGTACCGGATGGCGCGCAACGCGGCCGCGGCGGAAGATCTGGCGCAGGAAGTTTTCCTGCGGGTGTATCGTTCGCGCGCCAGTTACGAGGCGAGTGCGAAATTTACCACATGGCTGTATCGCATCGCGACGAACTTGGCGGTCAACCATGCGCGCGATACGCGCCACGAACGGCCCGAAGTTCAGGTCAGCCTGGACGAGCCGAATGAGGAAAGCGGCGCCACGCTCGAACTGCCTGACGCCGGTTTGACCGCCGAACAGGTGATGGTGCGTCGCGAACGCATGCAGGCCATTCGGGGCAAGGTAGAGGCGCTGCCCGAGCAGCAGAGGCTGGCGGTAATCATGCACAAGTACCAGCAGATGGATTACAAAGAGATTGCCCAGGTTTTGAAGAAGAGCGAGTCGGCGACCAAGTCGTTACTTTTCCGGGCGTATGAAACTTTGCGGGACCAGTTAAAAGAATTTGTCTAGTAATGTTGGTTTTCTGTTGATGATGTTCTGGTGAAGGTAGTGGCGAATCGAACGAAGGGGAAGTGGTTATGAACTGCAACGAAATTCGTGAACGGATGCCCGATGTGGCCGCAGGCTTCAGCGCCGCCACGCTGGACGATGGCAAGCATCTGGAAACTTGCGGCGCTTGCGCGGAGGAATTGAAAGCCATGCGCGCCACCATGGCGCTGCTCGATGAATGGAAGGTTCCCGAGCCGTCGCCGTACTTCGACGTGCGCTTCCAGGCTCGTTTGCGGGAAGAAATGGCGAAACCAGCCGCCAGTTGGCTGTATTATTTCCGCCGGCCGGTCATGGCGGCTGCGCTTACCGTAATCATGGGAGTTGGGGTGGGAATGTACGTCACCAAGGGCTACCACCATGGTTCGGAGGAAGCTACGATTAACGAACCGCCGGGCACTGCGGTAAGCGATCTGCAGGCTTTGGAAAATAATCACGACATGTATTCCGATTTCGACATGCTCGATGATCTGACGGTGCAGCAGGATGTGGCAGCGAATCCGTAGAATGCTTTAGCCAGGCGAAGGGCAACACAGGGGAGGACGATGCGGTGGGGACAATATAGGACGGATTGGCTGACGGCGGCCGGTCTCGGCGTTATTGTCTTAGTGTCCCTTCCTTGCTTGGCACGCCCAAGTCTGGCTCACGCAAGTCTGTCGCACGCAAGCCTGTCGCACCCCGCAGCATTCCACCAGGCCGCTTACCACGGGATCGCTTCCTACCGGACTTCCTATCGAAACTCTTCTCGGATAAATGCTTTCCATGCCGGCATTTTCCATGCGGCTCAGGAGCGCCATCCCGCGCCGGCGCCGGCCTTTCAGCGGCCACAGGCTCCTCGGTCGCAGTCGGGGCATCCGCAACAGCGAGGCCACGCGGGCGACTGGCTGCGGCGCTACAAAGACTTGCCTCCCGCCGAACAAGAGCGCGAACTGCAGAAGGATCCCGGCTTCCGCCGTCTGCCGCCGGCCCAGCAGCAACTATTGCGCCAGAGGTTGCAGCATTTTTCCAGCCTGCCGCCGCAACAGCAAACGCGCATGCTGAACCGCATGGAAACCTGGGAGCACCTGACCCCTGAACAGAAACAGCAGGCACGACAGATTTATGGCCAGATGCGGCAACTTCCTCCCGATCGCCAGCGCATGGTGACCACGGCGGTTCGCGAACTGCGTTCGATGCCGCCCGACCAGCGCGAACGGATCATCAACTCCGATCGCTTCAAAGGCGTGTTCACCGACCAGGAACGCGACATGATGCGCGGCGCCACCCGCCTGCCGCTGGCTCCGGCGGAAGGCGGCGAGGCTGGTCCGCAGCCGTAGGAAGGCGGTTTCCTAGCGCTATCGGTAGATGTCTTTCCTTCCGCCGACGCGGACAACCAAGACCCGCAACTGCTTGTCGAGCAGCTCGCAGATGATGCGGTACTCACCCACGCGATAGCGCCAGAATTCTCCCAGAGGACCGCGCAACGCCTTACCCAGGCTGCGGACGTCTTCGAGCGGTGCGATGCGTTGATCCAGGTAGTCGAGAATTCGACGCGCAGATTGTTTGTCTAGTTTGCGAAGCTGGCGGCGAGCCGTATCGGTGTACTCAATCGTCCAGGCCAAGATCCTGTCTCACTTCTGGCGCACTGAACGTGCGTTCCTGCCCCTTTCGCAGCCGCTCGACCACATCCGCAGCAAGATAGTAGTCTTCCATTTCGTCGATGTGGGTCAAAATCATCTCGCGAATATAGAAGGCCTTGGTGCGTCCCGTCTTTTCAGCCAAGGCATCAAGACGGCGCTCAACGTCTTCGGGAAGTCGAATGGAAGTTGCCATAGGCGACCTTGAATACATGCACTCTTTGTATTCAGTGTATCACAAACCGTTCCGGGGCTTCAATCCGGCGGCCTACCATCACTTCCGCAGCATATTCCGGGCAATGAAGAACACGTTCGCCGGACGCTCGCCCAGCCGCCGCATGAAGTAGGGATACCACTCCGTGCCGAACGGCACATAGACGCGCATGCCCCAGCCCTCGCGCACCAACTTCTGCTGCAGGTCGCGGCGAATACCATACAACATCTGAAATTCGAAGGAATCGCGCGCGATTTTTTCGCGTGTGGCAAACTCTTGCCCGGCGCGGATCATGTTCTCATCGTGCGTGGCCATGCCGTGATAGATGCCGCTCTTCATCAGTATCTTCATCAACCGGACGTAGTTCGCATCCACGTCGGCCTTGTTTTCAAACGCGATGCTCGCCGGTTCCTTGTAAGCTCCTTTGCATAGCCGGATGCGGATGCCTTCGCTCAACAGTTTTTCCACATCGATCTCGGAGCGCTTCAGATAAGCCTGAATCACGGTGCCCACGCTGTTTTGATTTCCCGGCATGCGGTGCAGCTCGTGCACGAAATCCAGGGTGCGCTGGGTGTAGGGTGAGCCTTCCATATCGACGCGCACAAAACCGGGTGGGCTCATTGAGGAAGCCTTCGCCACCAGGCCGGCCACAATGTCGCGGGCCAGTTGCTCGTCGACATCCAATCCCATGTGGGTGAGCTTCAGGCTGATGTTAGCGTTGAGCCCCTGGGCCGCGATGGCGTCGAGAATCTCATGGTAGAGCCTGGCGCTCTCACGCGCCTCGTCAGGGTTGGTGACGTTCTCGCCCAGGTTATCGATGCTGACGCTCATCCCGGCACGATTGACCGCCTGAGTAACGCGCACCGCGTCGGCGATTTCCGTGCCGGCCACGAATCGCCCGGAAACGCGACGTCCGATCGCCGAGCGCTCGGCAAAGCTGCGCAGGGAACGGTTTTCAGAAAGACGGACGAAGAACGTCCTCAGCATGCGCCAGGCCTCATTTGCCGTGCTCTTCGAGGAACTTCTCCACTTCGATGGCGGCCATGCAGCCGGTGCCTGCGGCCGTGATGGCCTGGCGATAGCGGCGGTCCTGCACGTCACCGCATGCGAACACGCCGTGGACGCGGGTGAGCACGTAGTTGTGAGTCTTGAGGTAGCCGTCGGCGTCGGTATCGAGCTGGCCCTCGAACATTTTGGCGTTGGGCACGTGGCCAATGCCGAGAAACAGCGCGTTGGTAGGGAAGTCCCAGACCTTGCCGGTCTTCACGTTGCGCAGCTTTAGACCGGTGACTTCCTTGTGGTTGATGTCATAAACGTCTTCCACCACGGTATCCAGCAGGAACTGAATCTTCTCGTGCTTCTGCGCGCGCTCGAGCATGATCTTCGATGCGCGGAAGGCGTCGCGGCGATGAATTACCGTCACCTTGGTCGCGAAGCGAGTCAGAAACAGCGCCTCCTCCATCGCGGAATCGCCGCCGCCCACCACGACGATTTCCTTGCCCGAGAAAAAGAAGCCGTCACACGTCGCGCAGGAAGACACGCCGTGGCCGATGAGCTGCTGTTCATGCGGCAAGCCCAACCACCGAGCCGAAGCGCCGCTGGCAATGATCAAAGTCTGGGCGTGCACCTGATGAACTCCCAGATGCAGAAGAAACGGCCGCTTGCTGAGGTCGGCGCTGGTGAGATGCGCCAGGCGATATTCGGCGCCGAAGCGTTCGGCCTGCTTGCGCATATTTTCTACCAGCTGTGGGCCGAGGATGCCTTCCGGAAATCCGGGGAAGTTCTCGACCAGCGTGGTCATGGAGAGTTGTCCGCCGGGCTCGTGGCCTTCGACGACCAGCGGCTTCAGGTTAGCGCGCGCCGTGTAGAGCGCGGCCGTGTGTCCGGAGCATCCGGACCCGATGATGACGACGTCGCGAGTTTCGCTCATGAAATTATTTCGCAGCTTCCGTTTAGATGGCTGATTTCAGATTTTGATGCATGACCCTATTCTGTCATCCTGAGCGAAGCGAAGAGCCTATGCAGTCGGCTCGGCAATCGCATCAACCTTTCGTTTTTCCGATTCATTTGGTTGGCGCCGACTTAGTCGCTTTGGGCTTTGCAGTGCTCTTCGGTTTGGATTCACCGCTGATTTTGTCCAACTCCTCGGGCACAATTTTCTTTACTCCCAGCAACGCTCGATAATTCGCCAGCACATCCGACGCTCCGCGGAAGAGCGGTTCGTAGGCGCTTTGATCCGGCGCCGGCGCTCCCTCGGCGGCCTGACAACGCGCCAACGCGACCGAGGATTTCCCAAAACGCTCGAGCCGCACCCGGCTGGCCGGAGAGTTCGACCCCAGCATGGCATCCGCACTGGTGACCGAGGACGCGCTGTCCTCCATTGAGACCTGAATCAGATCCTTGGGATCGCGCACGTGCAGCACCAGCGTCTCCACCATGTTCTGCCCGTCGTCGCTGAAGGAGTACTGCACGCTCGAAAAAAGCGCCTGCACCGAAAATTCGCGGCGAATGCGGACGTAACTGGCCACGGATTTTTCGTCGGAAAAGTGCGTACTTGTTCCGGGCTGCAACAGGTTCGGCATGTCGCTCAGGGTCGAGCGTCCGCGGGTGATTTCGAAATCGGAGCCGAACAGAGGCTGCTTGGGAACGCGAGCCAGCGCCGCGGCAATTTCCTTCTGCTCTTCGGCCGACGGCGAGCACACGTTCAGCATATTGACCTTCACCTGGGGCTGGGCAGACGGAGGGTTGGCCGCAGGTTGCTCCTGGGCGGCTAGCGGTTGCGCCAGGGCGAGAGCGCAAATCAGAAACGGGAGAACGGAAGTTCTGGGCACAATTTTCGGCACGGCGGAATTCTAAATGAGAAGCATCGAAAAATCTTGGCCCGAACGCGGCAAAGGATTTCGCCAAGGGCACTGAAAAAAGCCTTAGAATTCCACTATGGCGAATCTGACGTTAGTCTACGGTATGCGGCTATTGCCGTCTGAGGATGTATCCGAAGTGGGGCAGGCTCCCGTGAAGCTGAAGAACGGCCGGGAAGCTCACGTCACCATGCACGTGCTCGAAGGCAGCAAGGAAGAAATCGAAAAACAGTTGCGCACCAGTCTGGAAGCGTTCTTCGATCTTTGCCCGGATCACGCAGCCGGTCCGGCGTGGAAACTCCCTGCGAGGCTGTTGTCCGGCGCGAGCTTGCAAGGGATTCTTCGCTTGGCTCAGAATGACAAATCGGTAATCCGAACGAAAACATGCAGTGGTCCTATCCAAAATTGCGGCGGCGGTTGATCACAGCCGGATTGTGGCCGGAGGGCCGCGTGGCGCGACTCGCCTGCTATTTAGCGGGCATGGCCGTTGTTCTGTTCGGGCTGCAGAAATTGCTGGGACTGTTGGCCAGGTCCTGGGGCGAGCACTTGGGCGGATGGGTTGAGTTCCTCGCGTTCGTCTCCGGCTTGCTGTTTTTTATCCTTGGCTTCCGCTGGGTGAAGCGCCGAATCCTGTGGCGGCTGCGCAACCGGCTGATTGTCACGTATGTTTTTATTGGCGTGATTCCTGTGGTGCTCCTGGTGGCGATGGCAGGCTTTTCATTGTTTTTGTTTGCCGGGCAGTTCGCCAGCTACGTGGTCATTTCAGAACTCAACTCCCAGCTCCGCAGCGCGGAGGCAGTGAATGCGGCCATCGGCAACGAACTGGCGGCGGGTCTGGCGCGTGGAAACACTGCCACAGCGGAGTCGCTAGCCGGCCTGAAAAAGCGCGATCGAGCCTGGGAACGCCGGCAGGTGGAGGCTTGGCAGGGAACCAAGGCGCTGCTGCTTTCCAGTGAGGCCCCCACAGAATCCGGTTTTTCTTATCCCACTTTTTTCGACAAGAAGGACAACCAGTACGCCAAAGCTTTGCGCGAGGGCAAGCCATTTCGTGAGATTGTGAGCGACCACGGGAAGCTCTATCTGCGCGTCGTGTCGGTTCTTCCCGTCGGCGAAACTTCGCTGACCGTGGTCACCAGCGAACCACTCGACAAGGCTCTGATAGGGAAAATCGCCGCGGACCTGGGGGAAATTACGCTCTACGCGGATGCCGCGCCCGACGAACCTGCGGGGCCAATCGCACCGGCCCCGGCGGGGTCCGGCGTGAAAACGACGTTCTCTTATAACGGAAACAATCACAACGGTGTAGTCATCACTCACGGCTCCGGCAGCCAACACTCATCGGAGGTGCTGTCTTCGACTTTCACCGTCGGCACGTCTCCGCAGCCCACAAGTTTCATGGATCAGGAAATCCCTTTCGTCACGCCCCTTCAGGCTGTCGATTGGGGTTCAGGGGCTGCCGTAGGGCGAGACATACTGCTGAAAGTCAGAACGCGGCCCTCCAAGCTCTATGGCCATTTGTTTGCGGCTCTCGGCGAATTCGCCGGGTACGTGGTGGATGCTCTGATCTTCGTGGCGATTTTCTTCGCCATCATCGAACTGATCGCGCTCATCATCGGCATGCGGATGACGCGCACCGTAACGGCCGCCGTGGCGCAGCTGCACCAAGCCACCACCTACATCGACCGCGGCGATTTCAGCCACCGCATCCCGGTGAAATCGAGCGACCAGCTGGCCGATCTGGCGATCTCGTTCAACTCCATGACCGCTTCGATTGAGAAGCTGATCCAGGAGCAGAAAGAAAAACAGCGCCTGGAAAACGAACTGGCCATCGCGCAGGAAGTGCAGGCGCAGTTATTCCCGCGCGAGGTTTCGCAACTCGAGTCGCTCGAAGTGCACGGTTTCTGCCGCCCCGCGCGCACGGTCAGCGGCGATTACTACGACTTTCTGACGGCCAGTTCGCACAAGCTGATTCTGGCGGTCGGCGACATCAGCGGAAAAGGAATTTCCGCCGCGTTGCTGATGGCAACCATCCACTCGGCCGTACGCGCCTATAGTGTCGAGAATTTGCCGCAGATGCGGGAGCCGGTCGCCGTGGGCGCGGTCGCCGGCGCAGGCAGGGTGATGGCCGCGTGGCCCGAGGGCGTGGAAGTTTCTCCTGGAGCACTGCTCAGCCTGCTCAACCACCAGCTCTACGAAAGCACTCCGCCGGAAAAATATGCCACGCTCTTTCTCGGAATCTATGACGGACGCTCGCACCACCTGACCTACAGCAACGGCGGGCATTTACCGCCGATTCTGATCGCGAGAGACGGCAGCATTCGCAGGCTCGAAGCGGGCGGAACTGTCGTTGGCCTGTTCGACAATATGACGTATGCCGAGGGCGCGGTTGAGATGCATCCCGGCGAGATTTTTCTTGCCTACAGCGACGGAGTGACTGAGCCGGAAAACGACTTCGGAGAATTTGGCGAGGAACGGCTGATCGACCTGGTCCGCGACAACCGCGAACTGCCCCTGCCCGAGATCAGCCAGATCGTAACTCTGGCCGTGGATAACTGGATCGGCGATAATGAGCAGCCGGATGACGTCACACTCGTTCTGGCGCGGGCGCGATAGTTATTGTTGAGCACCAACCACGCAGTGCCAGAATGGCAAACTTTAGCGCGACAGAAGGCGAGCTATATTGACAGAAGAGGTACCATGCAATACCTTTGGTGCCTCGGTGATCCAGTCCGTTGCGTGCGCGGGAGTAGCATAACCACGGCAATGCGCCGGGGCTCCATCCCGGAGATGACGGTTCGAAACCGTTCCTCCCGCCCCAGTTTTTCCCCTCGGTTGAGAGGGTAGCAGTTTTGAATTTTCTGCTTTCGCCTCAGTCGCTGCTGGCTCGAATAGCGCAGCGCTGGTAACGGCAGTCACTTCTTCGGCAGAACCAGCACCCGCGCTGAGGCCGCCCCGTTTTTCAGCATGCCGCCGAGAATTATCGGTCCCAGCGCCGTGTTCAGGATTCCTCCGCTGTCCGCGCGAGCGTCAATCGTATCCTCGCTGATCGTCTCCCAGCGGGCGCCACGCACTTCAAACTCGAATGTCATAGCGGATATCTCGGCGAGCTTGCCCTCGTAATCCAGACCCTTGAAGTTATGCGGGCTTACCGTTCCGCCGGAGAAAAGAATTCTGCGACCTTCCGCCGCCCCCGCGACGATGCCGAAGCGCCCGGGCCCAGGATGCGGCGGCAGCTTGCTCCACTCAATCTTGTCCGGATCTTTCTTGTCGATCTTGCCCATCCAGCACTCGTCGGACGCAACATAAGGAGCGCCGGCCGCCGGATTTTTCCGGGCGCCATCGACATAAACGATGGCATCGTCCACCAAGCCGCCGGCGTGACCGAACACCGGAGTTCCGGGCAACGGAGTGGCCTGGCTCCAGGTATTTTTCTCGGCGTCATAGACTTGCACGTTATTCACCGGCCCGTTTTTCGATCTTCCGCCCACCAGATAGATGTAGCGATCATGATTCTCGCCGATCACTGCGCGGTCGACAGGAACCGGAATGTCTTCGCCCCGATACCATTTGTGTTCATCGGCCAGGAAAGCGTTCACGTCTCCTACGGTAAATTCATTTCCCTGGCCATCCACTACATAGCCGCCGAAAAGAAACACTTTCCCCCGGGCTCCGATCGCGGACGAACCCAGGCGTCCGGCAACTCCCGGCACGGCGCGGCCTTCGGTCCACTTGCCCGTCTTGAAGCGGAGTACGTACATTTTGTTGGAAATGTCATCCCAGGTCTTCTTGGGGCCGATCCCCATCAGAGAATAAACTTCGATGCCATTCTTGAGCGATGCAACCGCGTTGCCCGACACCTCGGCGGGCATGGGCGGGATCTTCTCTTTGTCGGCCGCCAGCAGGAAAAAAACGCACAGCAGCGGCAACAGGAGCGCTGGGCGAATAAAGACGCGACGTTTTTTCATTGCTGAGATATTACGTCTTCGCCGCGGCGACGGCAAAGCATGCGTACCTTTAACCGCGAAGGACACGAAGTTACACGAAGGAAGATCCATAAAAACGGGAATCTTCGTGATCCTTCGTGCCCTTTGTGGTTGGCGGTTCTTTTCTTGAATCGTCAAAACGCCGCTATCCGGACTTCCGCGCGCGCCAAGAACTGGGGCGATGCTACGATGACACTGTCGTTCCCGCGTTCAACTTTCTTGCCACAGAAAACAATCGTGCTGTCAGGACTAACGTCAGGACCAATGTTGAGGTGCGTATGCAATTGAAGCCCTTCCTGCTGGACATGTGGCTGGACAAATACGAGCATGATATTGAATTCAACCTGGCGTCGAGCGAAGGGCCGAGGTGGACGGTCAATGAAGTGTTGAATCTCGCAGGGGAGGAAGAACGCCAGCGGTTTCTCAATCATGAGTTGGTCTATGGCCATCCAGCAGGGGCCGACGGGCTGCGGGAAGCGATCGCGGAAATGCACGGTGTGAGCGCGGAGTCTGTGCTGGTTATGACCGGCGCCTCGGAGGCTCTGCTCGTGCTGATGTGGCTGGCGGCTGAACCCGGAGCCAATGTAATCATGCCTCGTCCAGGATATCCGCCGTTTTCTGCGCTGCCTGAGTCGCTGGGGATTGAAATCCGCTTTTACGGGATACGTCGGGAAAACAACTTCAGCATCGACGTGGAGGAGATCATCAAGCTCGCCGATGAAAGGACGAAGCTGGTCCTGGTAAACAGCCCGCACAACCCGACAGGCGCGACCATGAGCGATGCGGAGATGGACCGATTGCACGAGTTCACCTCAATGCGTGGAATCCAACTCGTGAGCGACGAGGTATATCACCCGATTTACTACGGACGAAAAACGCAATCGGCATCACGACTTCCGCAAGCGACGGTGATCCACGATTTCTCGAAAGCGTTCGCTCTGGCCGGCGTGCGTACGGGATGGATGATTGAGCACGACCGAAAACGCCGTGAACGCTACGTAAATGCCCGGACATATTTTTCGATCTCGAACAATTCGGCGGGAGAGATGCTTGCCGAAATCGCGATGCGCCAACGCGCTGTGGTTCTGGGGAAAACGCAGGAAGCCGCTACATTGAACCTGGAGCACCTGGATCGCTTTTTGGCGACGCATCGCGAAACGCTGGGCTGGATTCGCCCTCAAGGGGGAATAACGGCATTTCCCTGGCTGCTCAGCGGAGAAAACGCCAGACCATTTTGCCAGGCTGCCGCTGAACAAGGAATTCTGCTCGCCCCGGGAGATTGTTTCGATTCTCCATCGCATTTTCGACTTGGCTTCGCGACCGCCGGACACAAGTTCTCACAGGCTTTGGATCGCTTGAGTGAATTCGTGACGAACTGGCCAGCGAAATCGCGAGACGGCGTATCAGCGTGAGCTACTCACTCCCAAGCGTGACAGTTACTCCACTTGGAACAGTCCCTGGCGCACGCCGTGAATGAAGTCGGTGTAGGCGGGAGTTTCTCCGCTGGCGCGCATGTGGGTGGCGATTTGGCCGCGATGATAGGCGGAGTGCATCAGCACATGCGTCAAGACGTCGACAATCGTGCTGGTCCACTCTTCTCCCTTGCTGTTTTTGTAGGAGATGGATTGAGAAACGTCGCCGGCGGTGATCAGGTCGAGAAATTCGAGCCACAGGCCGCCCATTTTTGCGGCTTGCGCCTCGCACTGCGCCAGATCGGGTTCCGGCCACACGGGAACGCTTTGCGGTTGCTGTTTCAGTCGCTCCAGCCACACCAGTTCGGCGGCCAGAATGTGGGACATGAGCTGCAGCGAGCGTTGGTTGGCAGAGCGCTGATTAGCAGAGCGCGGATTTTCAGAAGCATGGTTGGACGCGCCCGCGCGTCGGATCGCGGCCAGCACTTCCCGGTTCGCCCATTCGTCGTAAGCGAACTGGCGCCGCAAATAGTCAGCAAGATTCACGAAAC
>Ga0302307_10000611_pt1 | contig 23489 bp, 21 predicted proteins | sample III_Palsa_E3_2_FD_200530 | JGI IMG/M metagenome (GOLD analysis project Ga0302307, IMG submission 200530) | Peat permafrost microbial communities from Stordalen Mire near Abisko, Sweden - III_Palsa_E3_2 | ecosystem: Environmental > Terrestrial > Soil > Palsa > Peat permafrost | place: Sweden... | reverse complement strand
AAATTTAATACAAACATCGCCGATATAAGCGCGTTAGGTGTACCCATTGGTTTTAAAACTGAAGAAAAGCCAAAACCTTTATTAAACCCCGGCGATACCGCGCCGGACTTTAGCCTGGCCACTATCGATAACCAGAACTTAACCTTAGCGCAATTAAAAGGCAAAGTAGTGCTTATTGATTTTACCGGCGAGGGCTGCGCGGCTTGTATGCTGGCTATACCGGCATTAAACAACCTGCAGCAAAAATATAAAGGCAGCGATGTGGTTATTATCAGCATTAATATTGATGGCACCAAACAATCAGTAAGCAACTTTATCAAAAGAAACCATATCACCTACCCCATTTATATCAACGGCAAACCCACCGGCGATGCTTATCATGTAGAGGCTATACCTAACTTTTATATTATAAATAAACAGGGTTTAGTAAGCGTAGTACACGAAGGTTTTTTTGAGGGATTTGAGCAGCAGGTAACCGGTGAGATTGAGAAGTTACGGTAAATCCTCTTTGTGCACTCTGTGTTCTTAATCTCCGTGTTCTCTGTGGTAAAATTAACCGCAGAGTTAACGGAGCAAGCACAGAGAAAACGGAGATTTTAATAGGTATTCGGAATAACAAACTTACGAAGTTTTAAAAACTTCGTAAGTTAATAGCGGGCGGTAATTTTCAAATCTTCAAATCAACACATCTTCAAATTAATCTTTTCGCTCACCCTTCATGGTAGCAGCTATTTGCAGGGCTTTGTAGGCATTTACTATACCGCCCGTTTTGCTTAGCGTAGTAAAATCGACTTTCACATTGCTGCCGGGCCTGTTTACCATAGTGCCGGTTAACGGTGTGGCCGATTGCAAAATAACCTGTTTTAACTGCGCGGCGCTAAGTTTGGGATAGTACTCTAATACCAACGCAGCTACGCCGGCGACTATTGGCGATGAAAAGCTGGTGCCATCGGCGGTTTGAAATTCGTTGCCCATATCAATAGAAGTTACCTTAACCCCCGGTGCAAAAACATCTACGTTTTTTTTGCCGTAGTTGCTAAAGGCCGCGGCAAGCGTGGTATCATTCAGCGGGCCGGATGCGCCTACATTAATCACATTATCGGCAACAACCTTGCTTGTATCTAAATAATTGCGGTTGGGGTATTGCGGTTTAACATCTACATCCAAGTTATCATTGCCTGATGCCTGTACCAGCAATACATCATGCGCCGCTGCATATTTAAAGGCTTCATCAACCCAGGCCTTATGCGGGGATATATTTTTGCCAAAGCTCATGTTGATGATTTTAGCGCCATTATCCACCGCATAGTGTATGGCATTGGCAATATCCTTATCAAATTCATCACCATTGTTTAAGGCTTTTAACACCATTATCCGCACATTATCGGCAATACCGTCGATACCGTAACCATTGTTGCGCTTAGCGCCGATAAGGCCTGCCACGCCTGTGCCGTGCGAAGAATCGTCATACTCCAAAATATTATTGCCGTAAACCTTGCCATCGTTAACATTGGGGTCATCACCAACTATTTCTTTGCGGGCGGTTAGGTCGGGCTGTAAAGTATTATTTAAGCGTTCAATATAATCGCTCAGTTCTTTTAAAACCTGGGCGCTGGTGGTGGTGCCGCCCTCCTGATGAAAAACCAGCCCCCATACAAATTTGCTTTTTATCACCAGGCTATCGTTGCTGTGCAGTTTATCCAAATCGGCTTCGGTAAACGATTGGTTGGCTTTTAAATTAAGGCTCTTTTTTATAAAACCATTGGTTATCATCAGCGTGCTTACCTCATCCGAAAAATCATGCAAATCGCTCCGCGATTTTGTGACAACAGAGTCGTAACCCGATTTTACCTGCAACCAGTAATTATAGGCAGGCATATTATGAACGGTACTGGCAGATGAATCGGCGTATGCAGGTTTAAGGCGATTGTATTCCCGCACTTCTTCGGCGGTTTCGGTTAAATCGGCTTTGCCGCCCGGGCCACCTAAAAAGTCCCAGCCGTGTACATCATCAATGTAACCGTTGTGGTCGTCATCCTTATGGTTGTGCGGTTTTTCCTTCGGGTTTACCCATAATATGCCCTGCAAATCCTGCTGCAGGGTATCAACACCGCTATCAATAGTAGTCACCACTACAGTTTTGCTTTTTTTGCCTTTTACCAGCGCATACGCTTTATTTAGGCTGATGCCGAAATAGCCGTCGGTCTGCAAATCTAACTCGTGCCAGTTTTTGGGCGGATCGGCCGGCATGGTTTGTGCCATCACTTCATTCCTTATCAGCACATTTGCCAATACCAATAACCCTAAAACGTACCCCCTGAGTTTATACATATTTATTTTTGTAGTTGAGTGAGTGGTTATCCGCCCAACTTAATTAACACAATCCAACTTAATCAACCTAATTTAACTTAATCAACTAATCAACCTATAAATCAAACTTAATCCCCTGCGCTAAAGGCAACGTTTTTGAGTAATTAATAGTATTGGTTTGGCGCCTCATGTAAACTTTCCAGGCATCCGAGCCCGATTCGCGGCCACCACCGGTTTCTTTTTCGCCGCCAAAAGCGCCGCCTATTTCCGCGCCCGATGTGCCTATGTTTACATTAGCAATACCGCAATCAGAACCGCCGCAGGCTAAAAATTGTTCGGCCTCGCGTAAATTATTGGTCATAATGGCTGATGACAGACCTTGCGGCACCCCGTTTTGCAGGGCAATGGCTTCATCAAGCGTAGTATATTTCACCAAGTATAATATAGGTGCAAAAGTTTCGTGCTGTACAATTGGCAGGCTATTATCCACCTCGGCAATGCAGGGCTTTACATAACAACCGGATACGTAAGCTTCGCCTTCCAGCTTACCGCCTTCAACCACAAAATTACCGCCCTGGGCCTTGCATTTTTCTATCGAATCGAGGTACAAATCAACTGCGGCTTTATCAATCAGCGGGCCCATGTGGTTATTTTCATCCAGCGGGTTGCCAATGCGTATTTGCCCGTATGCTTTTACCAGTTTTTGTTTAAAGGCATCGTAAACACTTTCATGAATGATGAGCCTGCGTGTGCTGGTGCAGCGTTGCCCGGCAGTACCTACCGCGCCAAACACCGCCCCAATGAGCGACATATCTAAATCGGCATTTTCGCTGATGATGATGGCATTATTGCCGCCCAGTTCCAGTAAACTTTTGCCTAATCTTGCGCCTACTGCCGCGCCTACTGCCTTACCCATGCGGGTTGAGCCGGTGGCCGATATTAGTGGCAGGCGGCTATCTTTAGCCATCAACTCGCCAATATTTCGGTCGCCGATAATTAGATTCGATACGCCTTCTTCAATATTATGCTTTTTAAATACTGCCTGCGCTATGTGCTGACAAGCAATAGCGGTTAAAGGTGTTTTTTCGGATGGTTTCCAGATACAAACATCGCCGCAAACCCAGGCCAGCATGGCATTCCAGCTCCAAACCGCAACCGGGAAATTAAAAGCGGATATGATACCCACAATACCCAGCGGGTGGTACTGCTCATACATGCGGTGCGATGGCCGCTCAGAGTGCATGGTTAAGCCGTATAGTTGCCTGCTTAGTCCCACCGCGAAATCGCTTATATCTATCATTTCCTGCACTTCGCCGTAGCCTTCCTGCAGGCTTTTACCCATTTCGTAGCTAACCAATGCGCCTAATTGTTCTTTGTTTTCGCGCAGGGCATTACCTATCTCGCGCACTATCTCACCACGCTTTGGGGCGGGTACGGTGCGCCAGTTTTTAAAGGCTTTTGCAGCAGTTTCAACAACGGTATTATAGTCGCTTTCGGTAGCAATTTTTACCGATGCTATCTTTTTGCCGTCAACCGGCGATACGATATCTTTTACTGCCGCGCCGGTGCTTGCTGCCCAATTACTTCCTGTACTAAACGCCTCATTTATGTCGTTTATATGTAAATGATTAAGCGTTTTTGCAATATCTATATTCATAATGGTTACTTTTGTCAAAGGTAAAAATCTTTAAGGCAAATTATTATCATCTCATCCATTGCCCAAAATTGGTTTACATTTATTATCAGGCATTTGCATAAAAACCTTGTTGATAATGTTTGGATGTTGAAAACTTATTTGGCTTTTACCTGCTTTATAGTTGTAATTTAATCTCGGTTAAGCGCTACAGGCTGTAGCAAATTGCTTAATTGAATATGTTCTGCAAACCTAATTGAATGGAAGAAGAATTTGAATTTGGTTTTACCGAAGACCCAAAATTTTCGGTAGAACGGTACGAGGAAATGATACGCAATCACGACCAGTACTTTTTTGATGCCCAGGCGTTTGAGAACATTATCGACTACTACATCGAAAAAAATGATCCGGCCAAAGCCCTGCAGGTATCAGAGTATGCACGCAACCAACACCCGTTTGCTGCAGTATTTTTAATTAAACAAGCCCAGCTTTTAGTAGTAAGCAACCGATCGTCCGAAGCCTTCGCGGTATTGGATAAGGCCGCTATGCTCGAGGCTTCCGACGCGGATATCTACATCATTCGCGGCAACTTGTACGAAAGCCTGGAACGCTATGACGAGGCGCTGGAAAACTATGAAAAAGCGCTTGGCCTTGCCGAAGAAACCGACGAGATATTGCTGCACATTGCCTACGTATACCAAAACATGGGCGATTACAATACCTCCATCACCTACCTTAAGCTTTGCTTAAAGCAAAACATGGAAAACCAGGATGCTTTATACGAACTGGCTTTTTGTTACGATGTGATGGACAACCAGGAAGAAAGCGTACAGTTTTATCAGCAATATATTGATAACGAACCGTACAGCTATGCCGCCTGGTATAACCTGGGCAACGCCTTTACCAAGTTAAGTTTGTTTGAAAAAGCCATTGATGCTTACGATTACGCCATATTAATAAAGGATAGCTTTGCCTCGGCCTATTTTAACAAGGGCAACGCGCTGGTTAACCTGGAAAAATATGCAGAAGCCATTGAGGTGTACCGCCATACTTTTGAATACGAACAACCCAATGCCGATACTTATTGCGCCATTGGCGAATGTTACGAAAAGCTGGAGCAAATGGACGATGCCCGCGCTTTCTACAAAAAATCGGTTAAAATGGATCCTAAGCTGGCCGATGCCTGGTTTGGCATTGGTGTAACGCTGGATTTTGAGGAACGCTATTTTGAGGCCCTGCACTTTTACAAAAAAGCGCTGGATTTAGATATCGCTAACGCCGATTACTGGTTTGCCATTGCCGATGCCGAATACAAGCTTGGCCATATTTTGGAAGCTGAACAGGCTTACGAAAAGGTAGTAGAACTCAACCCTATTGATGTGGATGCCTGGCTTGATTATTCGTCGATATTATATGAGCAGGAGCGTTTGGTTGATGCCATTGAGGTAATATCGCAAGCCATAAAAAATAACCCCGAAGCTGCCGAACTATATTACCGCATGGTTGCCTATTTATTTGCACGCGGCGATTATAACGAAGCGCTTACCTACCTGGAGCAAGCCCTGACATCGGACCCCGAAAAGCATTACATACTTTTTGATTACCTGCCGCAACTGCAAAAAAACAAAGTAATTGTTGATATAATTAACAGGTATACGAAATAATTAATGATTTATTGAATGAGTGATTTATTGATTGGAATGCGTTTAATCGCCATTCACTAAATCAATAAATCACTCAATCAATAATTAATACAATCTTCATCAACCCTAACTAATATTGTTACTTTAATTTAAACCGGAACTTATACAGGTTTTGGTTTTTTTTTTGAACTTTGCCGCCATATATTTATAGCAGTTTACCTGCCTAATACATTATCTATGAATTACCACATCAATAATATTCCCGAACGCGTAGCAAAACCCCGTAATAGCGGCATTACCATGGTTATGGATAAAGGCCTCAGCGTACGCCAGGCGGAGGATTTTATTGAGGTAGCAGGCGTACATACCGATATTGTTAAGCTGGGCTGGGCAACATCATACGTAACCCCCAGGCTTGATGAAAAGTTAGAGATCTACCGCGAAGCGGGATTACCCGTGTACTTTGGCGGTACTTTATTTGAAGCCTTTATTGTACGCAACCAGTTTGATGATTATTGCAAAATACTGGATAAATATAAAATGCAATATGTTGAAGTATCGGATGGTTCGATAACTATTGAGCATGAAGAGAAATGCGAATACATCCGCAAGTTGAGCGAGAATTTTACGGTAATATCTGAAGTGGGATCAAAGGATGTGCAGAAAATATTTGCGCCATATAAATGGATAAAGCTGATGCAAACCGAAATTGAAGCGGGATCGTGGAAGGTAATTGCCGAGGCACGCGAGAGCGGCAACGTGGGCATATACCGCGATTCGGGCGAGGTTAGGCAGGGTTTGGTTGATGAAATTTTAACCCAGATACCCGAAGAAACCATCATTTGGGAAGCCCCTCAAAAAGCGCAGCAGGTTTGGTTTATAAAACTGATTGGCGCCAACGTAAGTTTGGGTAATATTGCGCCAGCTGATGTTATTCCGCTGGAAACCTTGCGTTTAGGAATAAGAAGTGATACATTTGATCATTTTTTATAAACCACGAAAAATTTCATCTTAATTAACAGTCATTCTGCAATGAAAAAGCTATTACTTATTTGCCTGCTGATAACGGTAACAAGTAATTTGTTTGCCCAAAACCTGCCGGCTTTTGATGAAATTAAGCTGGATAAAGACGCGGATTATCAAAAAGCCGACAGCGCGGTACTACAGGCGGCTAATTTTATCCTCTCCACCCCTATCGACCAAAATACCGCTTTAAGGCAAAAGGCCGCCCACTTTGTAATTAAGTGGATGCAGGGCACGCCCTACCATACCTTCTCGCTGGAGCAAAATGCCATACAATACCTGTCGGATAATGTTGATTTGATGTTTGTGTATATGTCTGCCATGGCCAAGGATGCGCTGCAAAACCAGTCGGACGATTTACGGGCCGTCACCATCAATGGCGTTAAAATACTATTGGTGTATGTAAATAACCCCGCCAATAACGTTAAAAAGGACAAAAACCTCAAAAAGCTTTCGGAAGAAAACGACAAGGGGAATTTGGAAAACTTTTTAAACCTGTAAAAGTAAAATTTCAGCTTTTATCAAAACAACCTTTCACAATCTGCATTTGTTATTTTAATATTACAGCATGAAAAAATACGGCCTTATAGGTTTCCCGCTTTCGCATTCCTTTTCCAAAAAATACTTTACGGAGAAGTTTGCGAAGGAAAAAATTGCCGATGTTGAATACGACCTGTACCCTATTGAGCATGTAAAAGACTTGCAGGACCTGTTAGACGTACACCCCGATATTTGCGGCTTAAATGTTACCATTCCGCATAAAATAAGCATTTTAAAATACCTGGATTGGATTGAGCCCGACGCGCGAAATGCAGGCGCGGTAAACTGCATACGTGTAACCGCCGAAAGCCCGCTGCTGGCCTCATTTTTAGGCGAGGTAGGCGTAACCGGCCACGATTTTAGGCTGGAAGGTTTTAATACAGATATTTACGGTTTCGAGATGTCACTAAAGCCTTATATAAAAGACCCTAACGATATGGCGCTGGTTTTGGGCGATGGCGGCGCGGCAAAAGCCGTTAAATGTGTACTGGAAAACTTGGGTATCGATTTTAAAGTGGTTACCCGCAAGCCGCATGGCGAAAATATTTTGTTTAAAGATTTAAAACCGCACCATATTAAGGATCATCGTATCATCATCAACACCACTCCGTTAGGAACCGCGCCAAATGTGGATGAATGTCCGCCCATACCTTACGAGACTATTACATCCGATAATTTGCTGTACGATTTGGTGTATAACCCCGAAAAAACGCTGTTCCTGCAAAAAGGTGAAGAACAGGGCGCTACTATTAAAAATGGTTATGAAATGCTGGTGCTGCAGGCAGAAAAATCGTGGGAGATATGGAACTCATTAGCCCTGCACCCATGAAGCTTTACGGTTTATTAATTATCGCCGTTTTATTTTCGGCCTGTAACAGTGGTACACCGGACTATACGCCTAAACCGCGGGGATATTTTCGAATTGTTTTCCCCAAAAAGGAATACCAGCAGTTTAACGGGCCCTACCCTTTTACCTTTTTGTACCCCAAATACGCGGTTGTTGAGCCCGATACCAGCATAGCCCGTGATAAAAAACTGATTAACATGAAATACCTGTTAAACATGCAGTTCCCGCAGTTTAACGGTACGCTACATTTAAGCTATGAGAGTATAACCTCGCGCAAAGTTTTTAACGAATTAATTGAGGATGCACATTCCTTCGCGTTTAAACATTCGGTAAAGGCCACTGCTATCAACCAGGCGCTGATCTATAATCCTACCCGTAACATTTATGGTATCTATTACACCATTGATGGTAACGCCGCATCATCCGCCCAGTTTTTTTTAACGGATAGCGTACACAACTACATCCGCGGCGCGCTGTATTTTAATACCGAACCGCGCCTTGATAGCATACAGCCCGTGCTCGATTTTGTGAAGAAGGATATGGATGTGATGATTGGAAGCTTTAAGTGGAAGAATTGATTTGGGATTTAGGATTTGAAAATAAAAAAACTGTCATTTCGACGAACATGCCGGGGACAGTGCGTGGCGTGAGGAGAAAACTTATACGCCATGCCTGGTGAAAATGCAATATAGGTTTGGCTAAAGCCAGAAAATTGCATCTCTAATCCGTTGGCTAAAGCCAACGGCAATGAAACATCTATTTGCTAGTTCAGGCTAAATATTATTACTATCGGGCAGCCAATTCATTGCCGTTGGCTTTAGCCAACGGATACAGATAAAAAGATATTTGGCTTTAGCCAAAACTTAGCCGATAACCAAGCTATGAGTTAAACACCACCAACGCCTTTTTAATCCGCTTAATGGTTTCATCCTTACCCAGCAAAGCGGCAATATCAAACACATGCGGGCCAAACTTGCCGCCTACCAGCATAATGCGGAAGGGTAGCATTACATCGCCGGCTTTCAGGCTTTGTTCTTCCATTAAGGCTTTAAACTTTTCTTCAAAAGGGGCGGCTTCTATAACGGCTTCGTTTTTCAACACGTTAATTAGCGTATCAAAAAAGCTGGTTTTGGCATCTGTCCATTTTGGTTTAACGGCGTTAATATCATATTCAGCCGGCGCCTCAAAAAAGTACGCCGATTGCTGGTAAAAATCCGTTAGCAAAATACACCGCTCTTTAACGGTATCAATTACTTTTAGCAGGTAATGCTCATCGCTTATTGTTACGCCTTTATCTTCCAGTACCTTTTTAACTTCAGGCAATAACCTTTCAGCTTTAACCTTCTTAATCCACTCGGCATTATACCATTTGGCTTTTTCAAAATCGAATTTGGCGCCTGCCTTACTTACGCGTTCCAGCGAGAATTTGGCAACCAGTTCATCAAGGCTAAATATCTCCTGGCCGCTGCCGTCGTTCCAGCCTAGCATGGCCAGCAGGTTTAAAAATGCTTCGGGCAAAAAGCCCAGTTCGCGGAAACCGGGGGTTAGCTCGCCGGTTTTGGCATCAAACCAATTCATGGCATATACCGGGAAACCCAGGCGCACGCCATCGCGTTTGCTTAATTTGCCATGCCCATCAGGCTTTAATATCAGTGGCAGGTGCGCCCATTGCGGCATATCGGCCTTCCAGCCCAAATACTTCCACAACAGCAAATGAACGGGTGCCGATGGCAGCCATTCCTCGCCCCTAAAGGCGTGGGTTATTTTCATCAGGTAATCATCAACCACTACGGCCAAATGGTAGGTAGGCATACCATCGGCCTTTAAAAGTACCTTATCATCAACCTGGTTGGTTTCAAAACTCACATGGCCGCGTATCATATCGTTAAAGCTCACGGTTTCATCCGCAGGCATTTTTATGCGTATTACGTGCGGTGTACCTTCAGCCAGCAACTGCTCAACTTCAGCCGGTTTTAGCGACAGCGAATTGCGCAACTGATCGCGGTACACCTGCCCGTATTGAAAGTTTGGTATCTCTTTTCGGTTTTTTTCCAGTTCTTCGGTAGTATCAAAAGCGTAGTAAGCATGGCCGTCGTTAACCAGCTTTTCGGCATATTCACGATAAAGCGGCTTGCGCTCGCTTTGGCGGTATGGCGCGTAAGGGCCGCCAACAACAGGGCTTTCGTCGGGTATTATGCCGCACCAGTTAAGGCAATCTAAAATATATTGCTCGGCACCTTCAACATAGCGGCTTTGGTCGGTATCTTCAATCCTTAATATAAAATCGCCTTTGTGCTTTTTGGCAAAAAGGTAATTAAACAACACGGTGCGTACCCCGCCCAAATGTAAACCGCCCGTAGGGCTCGGCGCAAAACGTACTCTAACTTTATCTGGCATAGCGGGCAAAGATAAGTTTTAGTTTGTAGTCCGAAAGTCGGAAAGTCGGAAAAGGGGTTTGTTTGACGGTGGACTGACTAAGATGGGATATGTAATCAATATCCCGACAGGTTGCGTTAGCGATAGTAGCGGATACCGGCCTTGTGGCTAAAGCCTGTGCAGTATGAGCGAATAGCGCGGCCCGCTTCTATCAGCGGGGACGTCCAAATCAATTCATTAAACCCCACCCTTCCCCACCCCAAGGCGGGAATCGCACAAGGCCCGGAAGGGTTAATAAATGTTAAAATCCGACATCCAAAATCCGAATTCCGAAATCAAAACATATTTTCCGTAATTTACGCCGTCAATTTATGAATCCATACCAACAGAAAAAACGCTGGAAATATATACTTATCGCTTTTGCAATAATTATTGCCGGTTGCTCCTTATTATACACCAGCTACCTGGTAAAAAACATAGCCAAATCTGAGCGTACACGCGCCCAGGTGTGGGCCATGAGCATGAAGCAAATGACTGCATCTGACGATAACGACTTTTTACAGTATGTTACAGCAGTACGCGACAGCTCATTGGTACCGGCTATTGTGGTAGATGAAAAAGGCGATATTGAATACACGCGCGGCCTCGATTCGACTAAAACAACTATCAAGGTTCCGGGAGATGATAAGGTAAAGGGCGCAAAGGTATATGACCCGGGCTATTACCAGTCGGAATTAGAGTACATGAAAAAACAGCATGACCCTATACAGCTAACCATGCTCAATACCAAATACCTGGTTTATTATAAGGATTCGGACCTGCTGCGTAAACTAAAAATATTCCCCTACTTACAATTATCGGTTATCGGCATATTTTTAGTGGTAGCCTACACGGCGTTTAACTCGTCGCGCAAATCGGAACAAAACCAGGTTTGGGTGGGTTTGGCCAAGGAAACCGCGCACCAACTGGGTACGCCAATATCATCATTAATGGCATGGCTGGAGCTGATTAAGGATAAGTTTAAAGCCGAAAAAGACCCGCTGATAGCCGAAATGGAGAACGATATTAAGCGACTGGAAATTATTGCCGACCGTTTTTCGAAAATCGGCTCTAAACCCAAGCTTGAAGACCACTCGGTTTACTACGTGATAAAAGATTTTGTTGATTATTTCAGCGTTCGCGTTAGCAATAACATCAGTTTTGAAATTACGGGCAACCCCTATTTAAGGGCAGGCTTAAACGTGCCCTTGTTTGATTGGGTGCTGGAAAACCTGCTTAAAAACGCAGTAAACGCCATTGAAGGCCGTGGCAAAATCAAGGTAGAAATCAGCGCCAGCAAAACCAAAAAAGGGCAGATAATTATTGATGTTACCGATACCGGCAAAGGCATACCACGCTCAAAATTCGAAACCGTGTTTCAGCCGGGTTATACTACCCGTAAGCGCGGCTGGGGTTTGGGGTTGTCGTTAACCCGGCGCATTGTGCGCAACTACCATAACGGTAATATTTTTGTGCGCGAATCGGAACTGGGCAAGGGCACCATATTCCGGATAACTTTAAAAAGCATACCCAATGATAAGCAAACCACAGCCTGACGAATATACTGAGTATCAAAGCCGCTATGTAAAACTGGTGCCAAATGGCCCGGTGCTGGAAATACTGGATTATTTAAAAGAAAGTACCTATAACTTTTTTGCCCGCATGAGCGCAGATCAGGCCAATTTTTCCTACGGCGAAGGAAAATGGACGCTGAAACAAGTGCTGGGCCATATGATTGATACCGAAAGGGTATTTAGCTATCGGGCATTTTGCTTTGCCCACGGCGAAAAACAAACGCTTACCGGTTTCGACCAGGAGGAATATATCCAAAACTCCACCTATGATACCCGCAGCATACAGAATTTAGCCGAAGAGTTTAAAACCCTGCGCCAAAACAGCATTTACATTTATTCTAATTTGAGTGAAGGGCAGCAACTAACAAGAGGTAAGGTTGCCGATTATGAAATTTCGGTACGGGCGCTGGTTTATTTAACCATTGGCCACGAGGTGTACCATTTAAATTTGGTGAAGGAGCGATACATTTAACCCCCCGGCCCCCTGGAGGGGAGAAAGAAGTAATATCGAACACTGAATTTTGAATATCGAACATCGAAGGGTAACTTCATCATTCGATATTCGGCGTTCGATGTTCGATATTATAGATGTTCGATATTAATTAAGCCCCACGCAATTCAAAAGCTCCCACTTCAGGGGGCTGGGGGGTTATTCCTTATCCAGTACCTGTTTCTTCTCCACCAAAAACGATACAAAAAGGCCTAACCCGCCAAATATGGCTATAAGGGCAAAGTAAACAGCAGGGTTGCCATCGCCATCTGCATCGGCAAAATGCCTAAAGCAGGTATTGTCAAGCACATAGGCTAAAAACAAGCCTAACCCTGCACCTATCAGCAATAAGCCCCATTTTAAATTTTGATAAGGCGCCGACCGTGGTTTATTACTACGCGGGTCCATGCCGCGTTCTATCATTGCCATGCGTTCGCGTTTGTATAGATAAACTATACCGAATATCATTCCAAACATGCTGGTGCAAACTACCATTGGTATTAAAGCGCCTAATTCTCCAGTGTCCATAATATTTATTTTTTAAAGATTGTTAATTTTTCCTAAACTCAAACACCCCTATTGGCGTATTTGTGAACTATGACTACATGCTTTTTAAACAGGTTACAGTGTTTGAGAAAAAGTTTTCAGTGGGCAGTTTGCAGTCTTTAGAAAAGTTTGCAGTAGGCGGTAGGCAGTTCACAAGTATCGGCGGCTTTGATTGAGGAGAATTTTGCTGCAAATTTCGTATATTTGTATTGAAGAACCGAAAGCTGCCTTCGTAAAACTGTTGCTGCTGTTTACTATTTGCGGTTTCGTAAAAATTATAAGCGCCTTATTTTCGCAAAAAAAACAACAATTACCACATATTTTCTTAAAAGCACTGATATACAGTTAAATACATCTACGAGCAAAATACGTTTAGCCCGTAAATTCGCAAAAATTCACACCGGCTAAAGTCGTTTAGCCCGTAAATAGCGAAAAATTCACACCGGCAAAACACGTTTAGCCCGCAAATCGGCAAAAATTCACACCGGCGAAACCTATTTAGACCGTATAAATCAAACCATTTTGTGCAAACTGCAGACTGTTAACTGCAAACTGCTTACTGGCAACTGCCCACTGCTAACTGCCAACTGAAAAAACTATCTTTACCTAAAGTGTAACCTCACCCAATACCACAGCGTCAAAGCCTATATAATGCAAAGCAAGCTCGCGGATATTGAACTGATCGAACAAACACTGGCAGGTAACCAATCGGCCTATGCTGATTTGGTGAAGCGCCACCAGCGCTTTGTGTTTACACTGGCGCTGCGCTTTGTAAAAACCCGCGAAGATGCCGAAGAAGTGGCGCAGGATACCTTTATAAAGGCTTACCGCTCGCTCACCTCATTTCAGCAGCAGGCAAAGTTTACCACCTGGCTTTATACCATTGTTTATACCACCGCCATGACAGCCCTGCGCAAAAAACGGCTGGATACCGATTCGATAGATGATGAAAATATGTATATCCAATTGGAAAACCAGGGCGGTTTTGATACGAATAACGCCGAAAATAAATCAAGGTCGTATTACCTCAACCAGGCCATTGCGCAATTACTGCCCGATGATGCTACCATAATTACCCTGTTTTACCAGGGCGAGCAATCGCTGGAAGAAATAGCGCAAACTTTAGGTATGGAAGCCAACACGGTTAAGGTTAAACTATTCAGGGCGCGCCAGCGTTTAAAAGAAAAGCTGGAGCGCAATTTAAAACACGAAGTAAAAGAACTGATATGAACAGCATAGAAGAAAAACTTTGGGACTATATCGACGGTACCTGCACTGTAGAAGACCGTCAGGCCATCAGCTTACTAATTGAGCAGGACGAAGTATACCGCCGCAAATACAACGAGTTGCTGGAACTAAACAAGGAGTTTGCAGCCATTGAGCTGGATGAGCCGCCTATGGCCTTTACCTACAATGTAATGGAAACCATACGCAGCGAGCATGCCCAAATACCGCTTAAAGCAGCCATTAACAACCGCATTATAAAAGGCATTGCCGCATTTTTTGTACTCACTATTACCGTAATCCTGGCTATTGCGCTGGCAAATATTAACTGGCATACCGGCAGCAGCGCTGCACCGTTAAAGCTTAACATACCTAATATTTCGCCTTACATTACAGGCCGTTACATGCAGGTGTTTGTATTTTTTGATGTGGTGCTGGGCCTGTATTTGTTTGATGCCTACCTGCGTAAAAAGGCTTTTGCAAAAACAAACATCACTGTACAAACTGATGGACAACAAAAACAACAGCCGGAGTGAAATGCTGTACAATTTTTATGACAAGCATTTAAGCAATCAAGCTTTCAACAACGTAACTACCTTGATTTCAACACGTCATAAAACTTAAGGGTTGACCTTTAAAATTTTGGTATAGTAATTGTGTTAATATACATTGAACTGGCACTCGCCAGTTTAATTGTGATAAGGTTTAGGTTGAAAGTCGCCCGGAGCAAGTCTGGGCGGCTTTTTATTTTGTGAATAGTTTTGATACATTAGCGTATTCATTAACCTTATCCGTCGCAATCATGACACCAAGATCATTTTGGGCTATAGCAATAAAGATATTAGGGATTTCATTTGCCTATCAGTCAATAACTACCATATGGAAGGCTATAAGTATGATTATAATGTACGCATCCTGGACGGAGTTATTCCCTGAAGTTAGAGCACAAATTAATGGAAGCAATTACTTATACGGTGCACTCATATCCAGCTTATTTATTTTTGTAGTGAATATAATAGTAGTCTTCCTTTGTATTTTTAGAACAGATATGGTAATTAACAAATTAAAACTCGAAAAAGGTTTTATTGAGGAACGATTTGAGCTCAATGTCTCCCGCTCAACTGTTCTAAAAATTGTTATTATAATAACCGGTGCATTGTTATTGTTAAATATGACAACAGATCTTATTGTTGAAGTTACTGATTATCTGCTACCGGTAGAAAAGCTTTCTCATCTTAGAAATAATCGTGAATTAGGTTATATTGCAGAAGATGTATTAAGAATGATTATTGCCCTGTGTATAATTATTTTCAGTTCCTCAATTGTTAATTTTGTTGAGCGGAAAAGCAACAAAAAATCGGCAATATCAATTGATACCGCTCTCACTACTGAAGGCGAATAAATCACTTATCCAACCCTCAACACAATCTTCCCAAACTGCGACGAATCCTCCATTTTCTTCACCGCCGTATTTGCATCCGCCAAAGGCAAAACCTCATCAACTACCGGGATTATTTTATGCTCATTAACCAAACTAAGCATTGCCGTAAAATCATCCGGACTGCCCATCATGGTACCTATAATCTGCAATTGGCGCCAAAATATTTTGCGGCCGTTTAATGCCGGGATGTTACCTGCCGTGCCGCCAAAAATCACAATACGCCCACCTGGATTGCATAAATCGGGCAGTTTGGCAAAGCCTTCGCCCAGGGCGCTGTCAATAATCACATCAAATCCGCCGGCAAGCTGGCTTAGCTGTTCGGCCCAGTCCTGCGCTTTGTAGTTTACCCCTGCCGCCGCGCCCAGTTGGCGGGCGCGCTCAATTTTTTTGCCATCGCCCGATGTTACAAACACCTGGCAGCCCGCAGCCACCGCAAATTGCAGCGCGAAAGTCCCCGTACCACTACCCACGCCGGTTACCAATACCTTATCGCCTTTTTTTACTTTGCCTTTGGTAAACAGCGCGCGGTAAGTAGTTAAACCGGCAAGCGGTATAGAGGCAGCTTGTTCCCAACTTAAATAAGCAGGTTTTGGATGCAGGTGCTGCGCCTGTACTTTCACATACTCGGCAAAGGTACCATCGGCAGGAAGGCCCAAAATCTTAAAATCGTCCGATTGGTAATTGGCATTATCGCCCCAGCCATAACCGGGGTTAATAATTACTTCCTTGCCCAGCCAGTGTTTATCAATATCGCTGCCAACCTCGACAACAATACCGGCACCATCAGACCCTAATATAGTCGGATATTTTATGCCCGCGTATTTGCCAACGGTTATCCAATAATCGCGGCGGTTTAGCGCGGCGGCTTTTATATGCACCAACGCTTCGCCGGAGCCTAAGCTTGGTTTGGGTACTTCTTTATAAGCTAAGGGCTTATCAGCCGCTTCAAGGACTATCGCTTTCATAATAATTTCTATTAAACCAAAAAACGGCAGAATATAAACTCTGCCGCTTTCCTAATCGTTCCCCCTTCAGGTCCGAAGGACTCCTTTGGAGGGTTAGGGGGTTACTTATGCAATAGCTTTAGCGTACAGTTCCGAAACTTTCGCCCAGTTAATTACATTCCAAATGGCAGTTAAATAAGCGGGGCGCAGGTTTTGATATTTAAGATAATAAGCATGTTCCCAAACATCAATACCTAAAATTGGCGTGCCTTTTACTTCGGCAATATCCATCAGCGGACTGTCCTGGTTAGGGGTTGAGGTAACCGCCAGTTTTTTATCGGCAGTAACAATAAGCCATGCCCAGCCAGAGCCAAAACGGGTAGCGCCCGCATCAGATACCTTGGTTTTTAATTCATCAAACGAACCGAAAGTACTGTTAATAGCATCAGCCAAAGGGCCGGTTGGCGCGCCGCCGCCGTTTGGCGATAGCAATGTCCAAAACAGGCTGTGGTTATAGTGGCCGCCACCGTTGTTGCGCACTGCAGGCGGGAATTTTGAAATATTGGTAATAATATCCTCAATGCTGCTATCAGCTTCGGGTTTGCCTTCCAGCGCTTTATTTAAATTAGTTACATAAGCCTGGTGGTGTTTGCCATGGTGAATTTCCATGGTCAGTTTATCAATATGCGGTTCTAACGCATCAGTGGCGTAAGGTAACGCCGGTAAGGTAAATGCCATAATTGTAAATTTTAAGTTTAATGAGTACGAACAAATATAAGGTTTGAAACAGGGTTTTTGTTCTATATAAATGTCATTATTTATTGGTGGTTCATGGTTGATGGTTCATAGTTCATGGTAAAAGGGGTAATGTGAGGAATATTGATTTAATTACGAAAAACGGTAACAACAATCAAAACAACATTTGCACAAAAAACAATTAAAACAAAAAAAACACTTTAAACAGTTTGAACAGAAAAAAACAATTAAAACACTTTAAACAGTTATTTGGGCGTTTCCCTGCGGGTCGCGCTGTACGCTCATACTACACAGGCATTGGGCACAGGCCGGTATCCGCTACCATCGCTAACGCAAAAAATTGTCTGAACCATGATTTTCAGGATTTAAAGATGGCCACAATTTTGTGTAATAACTGTTATACCATCATGCTAATCAAAAGCTCCCCCCTTCAGGGGGTTGGGGGGTTATTCAGGGGGTTAGGGGGTTCTTTTACTTTTAAAAAACTCCCTTACCAGCTCGGCACATTCGTTTTCTTTAATACCGCCGGTTATTACGGTTTTTGGATGGGTAATCTTTTGGTTTAACCTACCAAAGCCCAGTTTAACGTCGTACGCGCCAAAAACTATCTTCCCTAACTGGAACCAATAGCATGCCCCGGCGCACATTACGCAAGGCTCCATGGTTACGTATAGGGTACATTCTTTTAAATATTTGCCACCCATAAAATTGGCGGCGGCGGTAAGCGCCTGCATTTCGGCATGTGCCGATACATCGTTAAGGCGCTGGGTAAGGTTATGCCCGCGGCCTATTATCTGGCCTTTGCAAACCACTATGGCGCCAATGGGTATTTCCTTATCCGCCAAAGCCAGGCGAGCTTCCTTTAGCGCTTCGTTCATAAAAAACTCATCCGGCGATAGCGCCGCCGGCTCATCGAAGTTTACGTACCGCATTAGGGCGCACAGGTTTTTTTAGTTTAAAAGTTTTCAGCAGGTGCTTTTCGGTCCGCATGGTTGATAGTATGCCCACAATCATGGCGCCGCCAAACAATATAACATACGTTACCAGCTTTTGTACGCCTTCATCGGCATATAAAATCACCAGCGTATTTATAATAAAGCCAACTACCAGCAAAATAAGCCCCGCCTTTATCATATAATTGGCCGAGTAACGGTTACCCTCGTCCCATGTTTTTTGGTTGGTGCGCGCGGTTGGCGTACGGTAGCCGTACCAGCGGTTTATATTTTTTGGCGGCAGGTACTTTTGCAGCAAGCCTATCAATACAAAAAGCAGGCCTATCAGGTGTGGGCCCACCAGGAAATCAGAATAACTAAAATTCATATTAATATAATTCATCTCTATATTAGTTTACTGCCATTGGGCACGGGTTTATCAATATTGGCCAACACTATGTCGCCGTTTTCATCGGCAAAGCCGGTAAGCAAAAACTCCGACATAAAATTGGCTATTTGTTTTGCAGGGAAATTTATAACGCCTGTAATTTGTTTGCCTATCAATTCTTCTTTAGTATAATGCCTGGTTATTTGGGCGCTGGTTTGCTTAATACCAAACTCGCCAAAATCAACCTTTACTTTATAAGCAGGCTTGCGGGCCTGCGGGAAATCGGCAACCTCCAAAATAGTACCTGCACGCAGTTCCACTTTTTCAAAATCGTGCCAGGTAATGGTTTCCATAAGGCAAATGTAATAAAGGGAGTTCTTATCTTTACTTTATAAATGGAAATAGTATCTGCAACAGCCCACCGTAAAATAATCCATATTGATATGGATGCCTTTTACGCGTCGGTTGAGCAGCGCGATTTTCCCGAATACCGCGACAAGCCCCTGGTAGTCGGCGGCTTACCCGAAGGCCGTGGCGGTGTAGTTGCTACCGCGAGTTACGAGGCGCGCAAATTTGGTATCCGCTCGGCAATGCCATCTAAACAGGCTTTGCAGCTTTGTCCGCATGCTTTGTTTGTGCGCCCTCGCTTTGCCGCTTATAAAGAGGTATCGCAAAAAATACGCGAAATATTTGGCCGGTATACCGATTTAATTGAACCGCTATCGCTGGATGAAGCTTATTTAGATGTAACCAATGATAAACTGAACATCGGCTCGGCCATCGAAATCGCGAAGCAAATAAAACAGGCCATAAAAGATGAACTGCAATTAACCGCATCCGCAGGTGTTTCTATTAATAAATTTGTGGCTAAAATTGCCTCCGATATCAACAAGCCCGATGGCTTAATTTTTATAAGCCCTTCGGCTATTGAAGCATTTATGGAAAAGCTGCCGGTAGAGAAATTTCATGGCGTAGGCAAAGTAACTGCCGAAAAGATGAAAAAAATGGGCCTGCATACCGGCGCCGATCTCAAAAAATTAAGCCTTGATGAAATGACCGGCCGCTTTGGCAAACCCGGGCGTTTTTACTACCATATTATAAGAGGGATTGACGACCGCCCCGTACAACCCTACCGCGAAACAAAATCGTTAAGCGCCGAAGATACCTTTGCTTACGACCTTACCGATATTGACGAAATGAACACCGAACTGGATAAAATTGCCCGGATAGTTTGCGAGCGCTTATTAAAATATGAGCTAAAGGGGCGTACCGTTACCCTGAAAATAAAATACCACGATTTCAGGATAATAACCCGCAACAAATCATTACCAAAAGCCGTATACGATTTTGAAACAATAAGCGCTGTAACCAAACAATTATTGGCAATAACGCTGTTTCACGACGCAAAAATTCGGTTACTGGGCATTTCACTTTCCAACTTTGGCGAGCCTGAACCTCAAAAAACCGAAAAACCAAGCGACCAGTTAAAGCTCTTTATTTTCTGATTTTTTCGATAGAAATTATACTTTCCCTCAAAATACAGCTAAAAAATACTCCTTTAAGTTAATTTTTATGTTAAGTCGACATTTATTCACCCGTTATTTTACAACTTTTAATACTTTTTAAAAAAATTTAAAAAGTATTTGCATTTGTTGTATATATTTCATTAAGTTTGTTTAAACCAATTGATAATTTTTACTATTTGATGGAACTTAGAACTAAATCGGTGAAAAGTGCTGAATTAAAGAATATGATAATTAAGCGCCTTTATTTTGATAAAGCATTATCATGTGCCGATTTAAGCGAAGTTTTTGACAAAAGCGTTCCATCCATTTCTAAAGCTATAAACGAGTTAATTGAAGAGGGTTTTGTTGTTGAGCAGGGATATGCGCCATCAAGCGGCGGCCGCAGGCCTTTAATGTATGCCATTAAACAGCATGCACTATATATACTAACCGTTGCTATGGACCAGCTATCTACCCGTATACAAATGGTGGATTTGCTGAACAATCCCGTTTCGGATATTGTAATGTCCGAGCTAAAACTGCTGGATAATAAAAAGGCTTTGCCTACTCTTATTGAATTTATAAATGATTATATTGATAGCACCGGGATACCACGCAGTAAAATTGCCGGTATAGGCATAGGCATGCCGGGTTTTATTAATGCTTTGGAAGGTATAAACTATACCCACCTGGATTCGGGCGGGCAAAGTTTAACACAGTTAATATCCATGCAAACAGGCGTGCCTACTTATATTGATAACGACTCCAGCCTTATTGCCCTTGCCGAACAAAAATTTGGCATAGCAAAAGCGCAAAAGGATGTAATGGTAATTAACCTGGGCTGGGGCATTGGCCTGGGCATGATTGTTAACGGCGAAATTTACCGCGGCAACAATGGTTTTGCGGGTGAGTTTAGCCACATACCGTTATCAGAAGATGGCTCGCTGTGTACCTGCGGTAAACGCGGCTGCCTGGAAGCCGAAGCATCTATGCTGGTTGTTGCCGAAAATGCTATTAAAGGCATTAAAAATGGCCACATATCCAGCTTAAAGCATACCGATAAGGACCACTCCAAAGTAGTGGGCAACGCGGTAATGGAAGCCGCCAATAACGGCGACCAATTTGCTATTGAATTATTATCAGATGCCGCTTATAAAATAGGTAAGGCATTAGCTATATTAATACATATTATGAACCCCGCCAGCATAGTTTTAAGCGGCAGGGGCGCCATGGTAGGTAAAATTTTACTGGCACCAATACAACAAGCGTTAAATAAATACTGCATACCGCGGCTGGCCAGCAGCACCGAGTTGTTAATATCAGACCTGGGCTTTAACGCCGAACTGATAGGCACGGCCGTATTGGTAATGGAGAATTTCGACAAAGAGATAAAAAATCAACTATTCACTCAAAATCAATCATTTATGGAGAAAGCAACCAAAAACTAACCCAAACAAAACTCATTAACACTAAACTAAATTCAAATCAAAATGAAAAGATTATTACCATTAATTTTAATGATACCATGCGTGGCTATGGGGGCGAACAACCGCCTAAATGCACACGCTACGGTAAAGAAAGCAGACGCTGGCATTAGCCGCAGCGTAGCTGCCGCGGGGCCAATAACAGGAACCGTACAAGATGAAACCGGCGCCGCGTTAGCAGGCGTTAGCGTTTCAATTAAAGGAACAACAACCGGTACAACAACTAATGCAAACGGTAAGTTTATCATTAACGCTACAGCCGGCGATGTTTTAATATTTAGCTATATTGGCTACCTTAAAAAGGAAGTGCCTGTAGGCGCCGGCTCAAACTACCTGGTAGCCCTTGCACCTGATGCAAAAGGACTTAACGAGGTAGTTGTTACCGCTTTGGGTATTACCAAAACTTCAGCATCTTTAAGTTATGACCAGCAAACTGTTGGCGGTGCCGAGTTACAGGTTGCCAAAGACCCAAGTTTTGTTAACAGTTTACAGGGTAAAGTATCAGGCCTGGTAATCACTCAAAGCTCATCGGGCGCAGGTGGTTCAACCAAGGTTATTTTACGTGGTAACAAATCTATTAACGGTAACAACAATGTTTTATACGTGGTAGATGGTATTCCGCTTAATTCATTAACTACCGGCCAGCCAACCGGTGTATTTTCGGGCGCACCTGATGGTGGCGATGGTATATCAAACATCAACCCTGACGATATTGAAAGCGTAAGTATTTTGAAAGGTGCATCTGCATCTGCATTATACGGTAGTGCTGCAGCCAATGGTGTTGTTTTAATAACCACCAAAAAAGGCAAAGCAGGCCAAACTGTATTAACATTAAACTCAAATACTACTTTTGATAGTGCAGTAAAGACTCCACAATTACAAACTGAATACGGACAGGGTGCCGGCGGTGTAAACAGCGCTACCTCAACCGATTCATACGGTGCTAAAGAAAGCAGCGGCAGCGCCAATAATGCGCAGCCTAACGATTTCCTTGTTACCGGCAAAGGTTATATTAACTCCTTTACCTTAAGCACAGGTACCGAAAAAAATCAAACATTTTTATCGTACGCAAATACAGCTGCAACAGGTATCGAGCCTAACAACAAGTTTGTTCGTAATAACATCAGCATCAGCAACACCAGCAAAATGCTTAACGATAAGCTTACGTTAGACCTTACTGCAAACTATATTTCACAGGACAGAAGGGATGCACCTACTTCAGGTACTTATTTCAACCCTTTATCTACAATGTATTTGTTCCCAAGGAATTTAAATTTCGATCAATACAAAACTTATGAAGTATTTGATCCAACACGTAACATTTATATTGATAACTGGTTCCAGCCGGTAAACAGTAATGCGGATTATTTTGAAAACCCTTACTATATCCAATACCGTAACCCTACAGATGAAGGCCTGAACCGTTTCTTAGGATCAGTAACTGCTAAATACGAAATTGCCAGCTGGATTAATATCCAGGGCCGTGTTAAAGTTGATGCTGCAAACAGCACTTACAGCCAGGACCTTTACGCAGGTACAAATACACTTTTTGCCAGCTCAACAGGTCACTATACTTATTCATCAGGGCAGCAAGACCAGGTTTACAGCGATTTATTGTTAAATGTAAACAAGGATTTATCACCTGATTTTAATATCAATGGTTTATTGGGTGCCAGCTTAACTGATGGCCAATACAGTTCATTAGGTTTAAACGGTAACTTAGGCAATATCCCTAACTTCTTTAATGAAAGTAACCTTAATCTTACAGCAGGTAATCCGTTTAACCAAACCAAC
>Ga0302307_10000604_pt1 | contig 23737 bp, 14 predicted proteins | sample III_Palsa_E3_2_FD_200530 | JGI IMG/M metagenome (GOLD analysis project Ga0302307, IMG submission 200530) | Peat permafrost microbial communities from Stordalen Mire near Abisko, Sweden - III_Palsa_E3_2 | ecosystem: Environmental > Terrestrial > Soil > Palsa > Peat permafrost | place: Sweden... | reverse complement strand
AGTACATTGAATTCCAAGCTGGCGGAGCGGTACGTGAAAGTGCCTAAAGGCGAAAAGGAGGCCTGGGAGACCGTCATCGTTGAGTTTGTGGTGGCCGAGGATGGCAGCCTGTCCGATTTTCATGTCGTCAATCCCGATGAGGTGAATGCGAAATTGGCGGATGAGGCGCTGAGGGTCATGCGGCTGTCGCGGAAATGGTTGCCGGCCACGTTTTATGGGGAGAAAGTGAAGTGGACGTATCAACAGGGGGTGGAATTCAGGGTTTTTCGGCCTTGAGGGATAGGGGCAGCACCTCTGTGCAGGCGATGAGGGCGGATAGTCGTTAATGCTTAAAAATATGTATTTGCTTTATGAAAGCCAAATTACTGCTTGCACTTCTTCTTTTGCCCGCCGCGGCTATTTTTTCCCAGACCCCAACTTTTATCAGTGACAGCCTGGATAATTATATCCAGAAAGGCATGAAGGACTGGCAGGTGCCGGGCTTGGCCGTTGTGATTGTCAAGGACGGCAAGATCGTTTTGATGAAAGGTTATGGCGTGAAGGATACGGCGACCAATACACCGGTAGATGAGAATACCTTGTTTATGATTGCCAGTAATACCAAGCTGTTCACCGCCACTGCACTGGCCCAACTTGAATTCGATAAGAAGTTGTCGCTGGACGACAAAGTCACCAAATATTTTCCGGACTTTAAGTTGTACGACGCTACCAGCACGTCGCTGGTGTCTATCCGGGATATCCTGAGCCACCGGATCGGGACGAAGACTTTCCAGGGAGACTTCACCTTTTGGAATAGCAAGCTGACGCGGGAAGAGATCATGCACAAGATGAGACTGCTGAAACCCATCAATCCTTTCCGTCAGGACTTCGGTTATTGCAACAGTTGTGTGATGACCGCCGGCCAGATCATCCCGAAGGTAACGGGGAAAGAATGGAGTGAATATGTGGAAGACAGCCTGCTGCTGCCGATGCAAATGAACCACACCTACACGAGTATCACGAAGGTGCCGGCGGGGGTGCAACTTGCACAGCCCTATACCACCAGCTTTACCGGTACATTGCATACCGTGCCCCTGGATCAGTGGGATAATCTCGGGCCGGCTGCTGCGCTGATCAGCAACGTATCCGATCTTTCACACTGGCTGTTGTGCCAACTGGACAGCGGGCGGTACCAAGGACGCACGGTAGTCCCCTTTGGGGCTATACTGCGGACAAGGGATATCAACACTGTTCTTTCCAGCCGTAAAAGGTCAGGCGTTCCGACGCATGTCTACGGATATGGCCTTGGCCTGGAATCATATGACTATGATGGCCGGGAAGTATACATGCATACAGGCGGAGCCGGCGGCATGGTCAGCGTGGTATGTTTCATCCCTGAGGAGCGGCTAGGGATGGCCGTGCTGACGAACAATGATAACCAGGATTTTTTCGTGCTGTTGCGGCAGCAGATCATCGATGCCTACATGGGGCTGCCTTTCCGGAATTACAGTGACATGGGGTTCCGGGGATTCAGTCAGGAGATGAAGGATACGCTGAAGACGATCAACGGTTGGAAGGACAGGGTAAAGGGTGGGACGCCGACGCTGGCCCTGGCATCGTATTGCGGGCACTATACGAACCCGCTATATGGGAGCCTGGATATCCGGGCCGTAAACAAGGGGCTGGCGGTCACTTTTAACGGGCATGCTCATCTGACGGCCACGCTGCAGTATATGGACAATGACGAATGGCTGCTGCAATACGACAATATCCTGTACGGTATTTATTCGGTCAAGTTCAAGATGGGGGCAGGGAAGGTCATTTCGCTGGTAACGAGGGAAAGTGATTTTGTGGAGTACGATCCCTATACGTTTACGAAGGGGTGAACCGGCGAGTGAATAAATGATGTATATTCCCTTCATGTTGGCGACTAAACTCGACAGGAAGAACCGGCTGGTGACCATGCTATTGGATCATGCGATCATGTGCTTTGTTTGTGCGATCCTCTTAGGGCCGCTGATGCTTTACGAGATGTGGGGTTTTGCGCCCACGAAAGAGGTCTCGGGTCTGTTGCCCCACAGCAGTTTGTATGAGGTGTTCGTCTTTTCGCTTTACTTTAATAAGGATATTTACCTGGGGCAGAGCATTGGAAAGCGGCTATTAAAATTTCAGATCCTGGATGTGCATACGAACCGACCTGCGAACCCCCTGAGATGCCTAGTCAGGAATTTGACGATCCTGGTCTGGCCGGTGGAGGTGGTTGCAGCGTTGATCAATGTGGAAAGGCGGGTAGGTGATTATATGGCCGGGACCAGGTTGGTTCCTTTTGAGGCTGGGATGGAAGAGAGGCCGAATTGGGGTTTGATGGTTTGCGCCGTTATGGGCGGGATGTTATATACTTACGGGGTGTGGTTTTATGCGCTGGGTACATTATTTCATTTCTGGTGAGAGGGGGTAGCAGGCCGGGTGGGGCTTGCGGGGGGTGGTGCAGGAAATAAAATATGACTGTAAACGTTCTAAGATAAGCCCCACCCCAAATCTTATGAATGCCTGCTTGCGAACAACCTTATTTTTCATCCTTTTACTACAGCGACTTAGTATAAGTGCTCAGATCGAGGGGGAATGGGCCTGGATGAGCGGAGCCAACTCTGCCAATGCCACAGCCATATACGGCACGGAGGGGGTGGCGACATCTACCAACATACCCGGCAACCGGGACAGTCAGAGCGGCTGGGTCGATCCGGCCGGGAATTTCTGGCTTTTCGGGGGAGATGACAACAATGCCAATACGATGAATGATCTCTGGGAATACAAGCCATCAACGGGCCAATGGACCTGGGTTAGTGGTAACAGCAGTCCCAATACTGCGGGCGTGTATGGCACCAAGGGAACGGCGGCTGCCACCAATATGCCAGGGGCGAGGTGGGGCCAGCATATGGCCGTGGACCCTGCCGGAAATTTTTGGCTTTTTGGCGGGGCTACAACGGCCAATTTCAATACGACGACTGAACTGAACGATCTGTGGGAATATGTCGTGTCGACGGGTCAGTGGACCTGGGTCAGCGGCAGCAATACGACAGGTTCCGCGGGAAGCTATGGTACCTTGGGGGTATCCGCCACGACCAATCAACCCGGAGCACGGATTTACCCGTCGACCTGGGCCGACGGCAGTGGTAATATCTGGTTGTTTGGCGGATATGGCTTTGATAATGCCGGGACCTTCGGCAATCTGAACGATCTCTGGGAATATAAGCCCTCTACGGGCCAATGGACCTGGGTCAGCGGGAGTAATGCGGCGAATGTAAGCGGCGTTTATGGTACGGAAGGAACTGCAGCGGCGGGCAACCAACCGGGGGCCAGGAACAGTGCCAGCGGATGGAAGGATGCGTCGGGGAATTTCTGGATTTATGGCGGTACGTCGGGGGACTTTTTCTCGGGTGGCGCTACTTTTGGTGATTTGTGGATGTTCGCTCCGGCGACGGGGGAATGGACCTGGGTCAATGGTGATAATACAACCGGGGTATCTGCGGTATACGGTACTGAGGGAATAGGGGCGGCTGCGAATAAACCGGGGGCGAGATATGCAGAGGTTGTCGTACCTGACGGGGCAGGGAACTTCTGGCTGTTCGGCGGGTTTGACGGTAGTACCGGTTCGGCCTATAATGATCTGTGGGTATATAGCCAGGCTTCAGGGCAATGGGCCTGGGTCAGCGGGGCGAATTCCTTCAACGGTGCGGCCGTGTATGGGACGGAGGGGGTGCCGGCGGCGGCCAACGTGCCCAGTGCAAGAGGTTATCAGAGCATGTGGGTCGATGCCAGCGACAATGTCTGGGTCTCTTTGGGGTATGATGGCAATAATGACAACAACGATCTTTTCAAATTCATGATTGTTACGCCATTGGCGCTCGACGGGCTTACACTGCAGGGAATGCGCAACGGGCCTGTCAATGATCTGTCGTGGACAACAAATGGGGCGATGTCGGTGGTGAGCCTGACCCTGGAAAGGAGTACCGATGGACAGACTTATTCCGTCATCGCTACACAAGCGGCTGTGATGGGTCAGCAACAGTATTCTTATATTGATCGTCAGCCACCGGCCGGAACCTGTTTTTATCGGGTAGAGGCGATTCAGGCGAACGGGGCTTGTGATTTTTCTCCGGTAGTGGCGCTGGCCGGGACGGGCGGCAGCGCGAATCTCGTGTATCCGAACCCCACCCGGAATACTGCGACGTTACAGACCAGCGATAACAACCTGTTGAACACGCCGGCGAGGCTATTCGATATGAATGGCCGGATAGTAGGTGCATGGGTGGTGACCGGCGGAGCGCAGGTGTTGGACCTGGGTTATCTTTCCGGCGGGGTGTACCTGCTGCAGTTGGCTGATAGGCAGACGCTGAAGATTGTCAAGGAGTGAGGGGCGAGCGACGCGGGGGCTTGAGAGGAGGAGCGCGAGAGGGCTAGAGCGTCACCTGCATGGTCAGGTAGAAACTTCTTCCATCTGCGGGGATGATACCGGGGCCGGGATAGCTGTCTGCGCGATGGGTATAATACATGTGATTGCCCAGGTTATTGATCGATGCCGACAGTAAAAAGATTTTGCTGCATTTGTAATTGGCGGAGAGATCCATCACCTCATAAGAAGGCACCGGGCCATTGATACCGTTATTGCTAGGTGTCGTGGCGTCGGTAGCGTCCCCGAATTGTTTAGCCGTGTAGGCATATTGCCAGGTTACGCTGAGCTTTTTCTGCTGAAAATTGATGCCTGTCCTGAAGATGACGGGCGGAACGAATTCCACCTTTTTGTTTTCATAGGCCGATACTTTGCTGTCTATATACCGGGCGTCGATGAAGGAGAGATTAGTGAAAAGGGTTAGCCTCCAGATATGCAACTCTTCGAAGGATTCCACGCCCAGGTTCCTGGATTTGGAGATGTTGGTCGTATATTGATAGGTGATGGCATTGCTGTCTGTCAGCCATACCGTTCCGATACGATCGGCGTAATCGATGGTGAAGAGGCTGAGGTCGTAGCGGAATATTTCTTTGACATGTCCGCGGATGCCGAGGTCTGCCGAATAGCCTTTTTCATCTTTCAGATTGGGATCGACACGGAAATTGGGGTTAACGATGCTCATGTCGTTGAAATTTATCGCGCGGTAATTCTGGGAAATGTTGCCGTAGAATTCCATCGACGCATTCTCGTCATAGCTGAAGCCGATCCCGCCGATGACAAACGAACGTTTGCTAAGGCGATTTTCGGTTATTAACTGGTTTGAGATAACGGTGCCGGTATACATGCTGGAGAGGTCCTGCTGGGGATTGTTGTAGAAGCCGTCTGCTTTGGTAGAGATGTTTTCGTACCGGGCGCCGGGGATAATGCTGAGTTTGGAACCGATTCGAAAGATGTTTTCGGCGAAGAGGGCGACGTTGTGATTAGGAAATGTATAGCGGGAATAGCTGAGCGAATCGTATTCGTTGGATTTGTCGAAAGCAAAGTCCGATTTGGCGCCGCCCGAGCCGGCATTGCCGAGGCCGATCTGCCTGTCCGTATAGCCATCGTAGTAGCGGAGGCCGCCCAGCAGCACGAAAGGATGAGTGGATTGGGTATTGTAGGAGTAGATGAGGCGGCTTTCATTGCCCCAGTTCTTATAGGCATCCGTCCGGTAATTCCTGGGGCCGCCGGGATCGTTGACTGTATTGATGGCGCCTATTGCGGAACGATCCGCGAGCAAGCCGAAAAATCTCGAATTGACTTTCAGGTGATCCGTGATTGCATAGTCGATCAGTACTGCCCCAAGGTTCCAGTTGACGCGGAACCAGTCTCTGGCTTTTGTCGACAGCCGAGGGTCAGTTGCGAACATTACATCATTGAGGCCGCCGGCCTGGTGTTCGAGGTAGTCCATGTGAGTGTATTGCGCAGTGACTGACAGCCGGGAAGTGGCGGCCAGTGTTACGGAGAGATAGCCCATATTGACGTTGAATTGGGAATTGGGCCGCCAGCCGAGACCCGACTTGTGCTGGTAAAAGGCGTAATAGGTCAGTCTGCCGGTCCCGCCACCGATACCTGTTGAGGTATTGAAGAAATTCCAGGAGCCTCCGGTTAGCCGGGTGACGATCTGTGGCCGGGTGCTGTCGATGCCGCTTTTCATTTTGAAATTCAGGATACCGCCGAACTGGGTGCCATATTGAAGAGATGCCGCTCCCCGCACGACTTCGATCCTTTCCAGTACTTCAGCGGGAGGGGTATAATAGCTTTCGGGGTAGCCGAGGGCGTCGGCGCTGATGTCGTAACCGTTCTGGCGGGTGTTGAAGTTACTTACCCGGTTGGGGTCCAGGCCCCTGCCGCCGATGGCTAACTGGGTACCGGCTCCACCGTCATTCTCGTAGATATTCAATCCTGCGACTTTCGAGTAGACTTGCCGGGCATTGTTGGTGGCGGTATTGGCGGTGATATCTTTTAGTATGATGACTTCGCTCTTTTTGCCGGCGTAGATGCCTGCGCCGTCGACGTCTTTAAGACGGGTGATGCCGAAGGTGCGTTTCGTGGCCTGGACTTTGACCGAGTCGAGAGTGGAGACGTGGGGGACGGTGTCACGGGTATCGGAGACTGGGTGTGTGGGCACAGATGGTTGTTGTGCGGCTGCGAACAGGGAAGCGATTGAGAGCAATATGATGAGAAGGTGCGTTTTCATGGTTGATAGGGGAGTATCCATTTTTTTGGTAAAAAGCTTTCCTGTTGGCGAGCGAGGTCGATGGTACTGTCGATATAAAGCCGGCTGCCACCGCCGTTCAATGTCACATAGCTTTCGACGGTGACGACAGGGTCTTTGATGCCTTTGGCGTCATAGATGTCGTGCAGGTGATGGGCATATTGGAGGATCATGTCGGGTTGGGTCTGCATCATCCTTTCTTGCAGGGGGGTAAGGAATTGTGTATTGATCACTTCGCCCCTCCGGCCCGTGCGGGGGTCTTTGACGTAAAAGAAGGTAATGCCTCCTTTTTCCATGAGCATCACGCGCCAGGAAAAGCGATAGCCTTCTTCCGTCCAATATAGTTTTCCGGGGTATAGCAGGTAACGGAAGGGGAGGGCGAGTTGTAACAGGGCGTAGATGAGCAACAGCGGGTAAAGGATTTTTCTTTTGCCGGTGGAGAGGCGGAAGGGAATGGGCGAGTGATCGTCGCGAGGATGGATGAGGAAGATGATCGTCACTGCGATCATGATATAGGGGAACATGCCGATCTTGAACAGCAGGCCGGTGAGGACATGGAATAGGACGACAAAAACATAGGCGATCTTTCTCGTGGGCGCGTATAGCAGCAGTGGGCCGATGGTCAGATCGAAGATGGCGCCAAACCAGCTGAAGGCATAGGCCACCCAGGTCTGTTTTAATAGTGGGCCGATCACGGGCATGCCGGCATTAGCGGGCAGCCAGATCTTTAGCGGCATCGCTGCGATGAGCCAGTCATAGGTCAGCTTGCTAAGGCCGGCGTAAAAATACACGAGGCAAAGCTGGGCTTGAAAGATACCGATCATCCATGAGGGAACGTGGGTGACTTTCAACGATGGCCGTCTCCATACGTCCAGGGAAAAATAGCGACCGGCCGGCACCAGCATTAGCAGGAACGTGATGAGGGTAACGAAGTAATAGTGGTTGAGGTAATAGCTTTTGTCCAATAGCTCGACATAGACAAAGCAGAGGAAGAAGGTGATGACCGACACCTGGTAGAAGAGGCCGAGTGTGATGCCGATAGTCGTCAGGACCATCAGCGCGAATACGATATACATGCCAATTGCCGGCAGGGGGTGGACCCATTCGAACCCGTAGAAGGGGAAATAGAATTTCGGGGCGACATAGAATTCGCGGACCCAGCCTTTGGCGATGAAGCGGATCGTGCTGATGAGCATGATCAGGCCGAATGCCATGCGGAGGACGGCAAGCGGGGCGATGTGGCGGGGCCGGGTGAGGATGCCGCCAATACCGGGGGCCGAGTAGCCTGAGCCCCGGCCGACGGGGGCTGTGTAGTCCGGGGCTGTGTGGCTAATCTCCATCGTTGTCTCCGTAGGTAATGAGTACGCCCAGGGCCGAGGGCATGTCAGTTTTCAGCAGCGCCACTAATTTCTGGCTGACGGTGAAGGCTGCCTGAACAGAGGCGGGATTACTCTGAATCGTTTGGGACAGCGGGTCCGGCACTGCCTGCAGGTCCGTTACATCGAGGGTGAAGGCTGTCTTTATCGTATCACTCAGCAACCCGCCGTTATATTTTACGCCAGCATTGGTCAGGTAGGTGACCAGCCCCAGGCCGTTGCCTTTTCCACTGTTGCCGAGGAAGATGCCCTGAACCGCTTTTAACTGGGCAAGGGCCAGTTGGGCGGAGATACCGCTATAATACGCCTCGACCTCCTTCGGCAGTACCGGAGAGGTGACCCCTACGGGTATCAGGCCTAAAGGGATGCCCAGGCGATCATTCTTTAATATTTCGAAGTCCTCGTCCATCGAATTGATCAGCAGTCCCAGGGAACTGGAGACGCTGTTACCCTCGCCGGTTACGAAAGTGTTGATGTAATTCCCGCCGGAGGCTGACCAGCCGGTGAGTACAGCATTGACTTCCGTTTTGATATCCGCCGAGACCGCTGCCAGGTAACTGCTGCGATGGGCTGCTTCGGCATCCGTTGTATAGTTGGCCAGGGTATTGCCGCCGGCGCTGAACAAGAGATAGTCCAGTGCGGGAAAGCCTTTGGCGGCGGTGTTGGCGAAGGTGTTGACATTGTCATTGTTGACTGAGACGTTGCTATCGATGAGCGTGTTGTTGGTCGGCCATACGTTAAGAGCAGACAGGACCGGCTGGTTAGTGGAAGCCGGGCCGAGATAGTCATATTCCGAGGCAGATTGCCAGGCGAGATACGCATTTTTAAAGAGCACCTGGATATTGGTCAGTTTTGTCGTATTCGGGCTGGTGTTGAAATCGTCGATCGACGAATCCAATGAATTGACGGCAGTTGCCAGCGCCTGGTAGGACGGCAGGATGATATTGTTGCCGAGGTTCAGCAGAATGGAATCGTTGTTCCCGGCGGTGGTTGTGCTACCGCTGGTCTTCGAGCCACTTTTACTGCAATTGACCGACAGGATAATGATTGCTGCGCCCGCGAGAAATAATATGGCGATACGTTGCATACGTTGGGAATTGATGAATTAGAGAAGCGGTAACTCGGTTGCGGTGAAGCCGTATATCTGGCCGATGAGTTGTGCGATGGCATTCGTTTTTGCCTCGATCTGCGCGACTGTGAGACCCGCGTTGACGCCGACGAAATTGTAGAGACTGGGGCTGTTGGGGTTAACGCTGTCATAGAGCGCGAGTAGCTGTGCGATCTGAGCATTGGTGATGACCCGGTTGGGGCTATTATTATACGCCAGGTTGCGCACAAAGCCCAGAGATTCTGAGAGTGTGCCGTAGGCAGCGACGGCGTCGCCCGCCTCGATATTCGTGTTTGTCTCGTGCATTTCCTGCACGATGGCGGCTGCATCCAGCGAATCGAAGGTGGTGATGAGGAGGGCCGCCTGGGCTTTCATGGTCGTCAGGTCGTTGTTGGCGATAGCGGCGCGTCCCTTCAGGAAGGCGTTCATGATTGACGTATTGGAACCGAGGCCGGCATTGACCTGGTTAGAATAGGATCCGAAATAGCGGAGGCCGGTCGTGCTAGTGGGGAAATTGACGGGCACGCCGAAGAGGCCGAAGGCCTTGTCCCAATAATGTTCGAGAATAGTGGTATCGGTCGTGCTATTGATAGAATCGGCCATGTATACATCGGCGATTTGGTAGGCGCACATGCCCATGATTGCCTTTTTGATCACCTGGCTGTAGTAGACGCCGTTGGGAGACAGCAGGTACAATTTGGAGGGCGTGACTGAACTTGGGGATACGCCTGGTACACCGGGGCTTGCGGCAGTAGTAGACTGGCTGTAGAGGCCGACGCTATCGAAGTAGTCCTGCACAGCCGTGAGGGCGGCCGCGGGAAAACAGGTGGCCAATTTCAGGCCCGACGCGTTCAGTGTCAGTGCGGAGTCAACGAAATAACCGCCGGTATTGTTCAGCATATCGTCAAGCGTCTGTGTGCTGACGACCGTGTTGGGCGAAGAGTTTGCATGGTTGATCGCTGCCATGACCTGGTCTGCCATGGCCAGCAGTTGGAGGCTGGCGGTGTCGTTAACGTTGGCGAAGGTATAGGTAGTAGGAACTGAATAGTTGGTATTGGCGGTGGATTGATTGCTTTTTTTGCAGCTATAGCTAAAGATCATGAAGATGAGCGATGGGATGATAATTCTTCTCATAAATGAATAGTGTTTTACAGGATGCAAGATTACGCCCTCCGGGGAGTGATTGCCTTACGATATCGGTAATTCAGTTTGTGTAATCGGGAAAAGAAATGTAATCGTTACATTTAACCTATGAAACCGAGAATCCTTCTGCCTTTTTGTTTTTTATTGTGGTTTGTTCCTGCTCCGTGGGCGCAAACAACCTATGTTATAAAGGCTGACAGCATAAAAGCTCACGTGGAGCCTACGATGTACGGTATCTTTTTCGAAGACATCAATATGGCTGCCGATGGCGGTGTGTATGCAGAACTGGTCAAGAACAGGTCTTTTGAGTTTACGCCAAGCTTAATGGGCTGGAGTGAACGGGTGAAGGATGGGGGCAGTGGCAGCGTAGAAGTGGTAGACAGGTCGACGGAGCGACCCGAGAACCCGCATATGATCACCCTGACCGTTCATTCGGGTACGGGGTATTATGGACTATCGAACGAAGGGTTCCGGGGCATGGGGATCAAAAAAGGAGAAACGTATCACTTTTCAGTCCTGGCCCGTCAGCATGCCGACAGCAAGATCGGATTAACGGTTGAGCTGGTGGATTCGCAGGGCGTGGTGATTGGCCGTGGCGCATTACGTCCCGCTGGTCTTCAGTGGGAAAAGGATACGGTATCCTTCGTGGCCAGCGCTACGGTGGAGAAAGCGCACCTGGACCTATGGGCCCATAAGGCGGGCACCATCGATCTGGATATGGTCTCCCTCTTCCCGGAGCATACCTGGATGAACAGGCCGGGTGGGTTACGTGCAGACCTGGTGCAGTGGCTGGCCGATCTGAAACCGGGTTTTTTACGTTTTCCCGGAGGGTGTATTGTCGAGGGGCGGACTTTGGCTAACCGCTACCAATGGAAAAAGACCATCGGGGATGTCGACCAGCGCGAGACCATCATCAATCGCTGGAACCTGGAATTTAAACACCGGTTAACGCCTGACTATTATCAAAGCTTCGGGCTGGGTTTTATGGAATATTTCATGACCGCTGAGGATATAGGTGCTGAACCGCTGCCGATACTTAATTGCGGCATGGCGTGTCAGTATAACAGCGGCCAGCTGGCGCCATTGGATTCGCTGGACCCTTATCTGCAGGATGCGCTGGACCTGGTCGAGTTTGCGAATGGTTCCACCGATACGAAATGGGGTAAACTGCGTGCCGACCTGGGGCATCCGGTGCCATTCCATCTGAAGATGATGGGGGTTGGGAACGAACAATGGGGGCCGCAATATATCGAGCGATGGAAGGTGTTTGTAAAGGCCATCAAACAGAAATATCCCTACATGCAGCTGGTGTCGAGTGCCGGTCCCAGCCCTGACGGCGACAAATTCAATTTTCTGAACGATACGTTGAGGGCGATGCATGCCGATATCCTGGATGAGCATTATTACCGGTCGCCGCAGTGGTTCCTTGACAATGTGAAGCGTTACGATCATTACGACAGGAATGGGCCACATATATTTGCCGGGGAATATGCTGCGCAAAGCAAAGACGGCGGTAGCCCGGACAACAAAAATAACTGGCAGTGCGCCCTGGCGGAGGCGGCCTTTATGACCGGGCTGGAACGTAATGCAGACGTAGTCCATATGGCGTCGTATGCTCCGTTATTTGCTCACGTTGAGGGCTGGCAATGGACGCCCGATCTCATCTGGTACGACAACCTCCGGTCTTATGGCACACCCGATTATTACGTCCAGCAGCTCTATTCGTTGAATAAGGGCACCGATGTGGTGCCTGTCACCTTGCATGATCAGACCGTCACCGGGCAGGATGGGTGTTTTACCTCAGCGGTACTGGATAAAAATACCCATATGCTGATCATTAAGTTCATTAATACCGGGGCGCAGGCACAGGATGCCAGTTTTGTGATCAGCGGGGTGAAAGGATTATCGGCGACCGGGAGCCTGACCACTCTACAGAGTAATGATTTGACTGCGGTCAACTCGCTGGCCGAGCCGGGGACGGTCAGCCCGAAGGTGCAGTCTTTACCTTTGACCGGTAATACGGTAAGGCTAAGTATAAAGCCTTATTCCGTTAATGTGATACGGGTGGTGGAAATGTTGTATTGACAATTAAAAAATTAAGAATTACTTTTGACCAAGTACTGATTATAAACATTGTTTGCCCATTGCCAACGGAAAATTTCGATACGGAATCAGAACTCTTGCTGCGTATTTCACAAGGCGATCCCCATGCCTTCCGGCGGATGTTCACGGTTTATTCCAGGCAGGTCTATTCACTGTGCATCCAATTGACCAAGGATGCGGAGCAGGCGAAAGACCTTACCCAGGAAATCTTTGCCCGGTTGTGGGTCAAACGTGAGCAGCTGGGTTCCGTCTATCATTTCAAAGGATTCCTGACCACCATGGCGCTCAACCTGGTGCGTAATCACCTACAGAAGAAGGTGCTGAATGTGACCAATGAGGATTATCTCCTTGCCTATTTCAAAGAAAGCGCTCCTGCACCGGGCATGGCGTTGGACATGAAAGAGCTACAAGGGATACTACAGGAGGCGGTAGACCATCTTCCGCCCCAGCTGAACCGGTCATTTGTCCTTAGCAGGATGGCTGGTATGAGCCATGCGGAGATTGCCCACCAGATGAAACTATCTCCACTGACCGTCAAAAGTCATATTGCCAGGGCCCTCACCTTCATCAGGGGTTACCTGGAACAGCATCATGCCGAGGTATTGACCGTATGGTGTCTGGCTGTGCTGCGGCGATTATTATAAAAAAACTTTGTTTTTGATGCCTCCCGGCGATCGATCTTCCTGTCCTTATCATCATGAGCCTGGAGGAATTATTCCGCAAATACCTAAATGACCAGATGACGGCCGAAGAGCTGGCGCTTTTTCGTGAAGCAGCTACCCGTGAAGAAAACCGGGCGGAAATGAACAGGCTTTTTGCGGCGTGGATTGACCGGGAGTTTCCCCATCAGCAGCAGGAGGAGGTAGATATCGATGCGTTATATCTCGAACTTATCAGAAAGAAAAATATTCCTATGGGGGAGGTGACGGGCATCGCAAATGGTGGGGGGAAGCGAATGATCCGGCTGGCCTCTTCTTTGGCTGCGGCTGCGTGTGTCCTCGTAGCCGTGGGGGTTTTCCTGTTGCGACGGCCGGCTGTGCCTGCCCCTCAAAAGGCGCCGGGCATTGTCGTGGCACCTGTCATTACACCGGCCAGTGACAAGGCGGTGCTGACGCTGGCTGACGGCCGGCGCATAGTGCTTGACAGCGCTGCGAACGGGATGCTGGCCAGCCAGGGGGGGATGCAGATTGTCAAGGCTGGGGGCGTGGTGGCTTATCGGGGGAAAGGCGGGGGCGATGGGACGGGAGAAGGCGGGGATGCGGGGATGAACCAGATTGCGACGCCGCGAGGTGGGTTTTATGAGATGGTGCTGCCGGATGGGTCGAAGGTGTGGCTGGATGCGGCGTCGAGCTTGAAGTATCCCACGGTGTTTGCCCGTGGGGAAAGAAGGGTTGAACTTACGGGGGAAGCTTATTTCGAGGTGGCTCCGCATGCGGACCAGCCTTTCTATATCGATGCGAATAATATGACCGTAGAGGTACTGGGCACTGAGCTGAACCTCATGGCCTACACCGATGAAGATGCGATCAGGACGACGCTGGTCAACGGGGCCCTACGGGTCGTTCGTGGTGATGACCGGCGGCAGATCCTGCCGGGAGAGCAGGCCAGTTGGTCGCGGGGCGGCAGTGAATGGCAGATATCCCATCCTGATATGCGGCAAGTCCTTGCGTGGAAACAGGGGGAGTTTCGTTTTGAGGGGCTGGCGATCGTAGCGATCATGCGACAGATTGCCCGCTGGTATGACGTCGACGTCGTGTTCAGGGGGCCATTGCCGGAGGGCGAGTTTAACGGGGTCATTCCCCGGAAAAAGGCAGTTGCGGAGTTGTTGGCTGTGCTGGAACAGACGGACGAAGTACACTTTACGATTGAGGGCAGGAAAATCATTGTTGAAGCGGGAAAGCGGCCCGGCGGGAATTGAATGAGACAACTCTAACATATACATTCATCACCAAAACTAACGATTATGCCACCTGACGCTTAAAACGGACAGGAACTCCATAAAAAAGGCCGGAAGTGAAATTGGAAGCCTCACCGCCGACCGACATTTTGGGGATCCAAAAACCACCCTTCTTACAAGACGATTCTCTTACCCCAAAACTTTTCAAAAGTATGAAATTGTTCATATCCGGCAATGCCATTTGCCGAACGCTACAGGTCATGAAATTAACGACTGCTTTGATCCTTCTTGCGACCCTCCACGTTGGAGCGGCTTCTTTCGCCCAAAAGGTCACTCTCACCGGGAAAAATGTATCATTGCCCCAGTTGTTCGAGACCATCAAGCAGCAGACCGGTTACGATTTTATGTATGACAAATCTTTATTGGAAAAGGCCAGGCCGGTCGCCGTCAACTACAACAATACACCATTAAAGGAAGTGCTGGATGATTGCCTGCGTCAGCAAGGAATGAGCTATGTGCTGACCAATGGCGTGATCATTGTCAAACGACTTCCGGCAGCCACGGGGCCAGGGCCGGTGGAAAAACAGGTGGCGCCTGACAGCAGCGCATTAGCCTTAATCACCATTCATGGCCGGGTGTTGAATGACAAAGGAGAACCGCTGGAGGGCGCCAATGTCAAGGTGAAAGGGTCGTCTATCTCCACACAGACGGGATATGACGGCGCGTTCACGCTGAAGGCGGCTACCAATGCCACGCTGGTTATTAGCTTTATCGGTTTTGACAGCAAGGAGGTGCCAGTGGATAATCAGACAATGATTAATGTAACGCTGCATGTGAACAACGCGGCGCTGGGAGATATCGTGATCATCGGTTATGGCTCGCAGCATAAGGCTGACGTCACCAGTGCAGTAGCCACGGTGAAAGCCGAAGATTTCCTCACAGGGCCGGTGACAGATGCCGGGGAATTGCTGAGGGGCAAAGTGGCGGGGCTGGCGATATCCAATCCATACGGCGATCCGAATGGACAATCGCAGATCCTGCTGCGGGGTATCAATACCATCGGCGGCGCCAATACAGGTCTGCTGGTGATCGTGGATGGCGTCCCCGGCGATCTTCTGACCGTTTCGCCGGAAGACATTGCAGAAATTTCTGTTTTAAAGGATGCTTCGGCGACGGCCATTTATGGCGTGAATGGCTCCAATGGCGTGATCATTATCACCACCAAACATGCCAGCGGCAACAGCATCAACCAGCTGGATTATAATGGCAATATGAGCACCAGTCAAGAGACCAGGGTACCCAAGGAATTGACTGCCGCCGACTACCGAAAGCAAATTGCGGCAGGCACCCGATTGTCAACGTATGACCTGGGCCATTCCACCGATTGGATAAAAGCCATGAGCAACGATCTTCCGTTGTCCACCGTCCAAAGCGCAACCTTCAGGGGCGGTACCAATCAAACCAATTACCTGGCATCGATCAACTATCGTTATCTCGACGGGATATTCCAGCAGACCAATCATAAGCAGGTCACCGGCCGCGTGGATATCAACCATAGCATGTTTGATGGAAAGCTGCGATTCAACCTGGGCATACTGCAAACCAATTTCAACGACATTCCGTTTAATTATCTCGATTATGAAATGGCATTGAAGATGAATCCTACTGCGCCTGTCAAAGAACCCGACGGCAGCTATTACCAGGAACCCGACAACTTTGAATATCAAAACCCCATATCCGATATCTATAATACCGACCAGCCGCAATCGGCCTATAGAAGCAAATACAATGCTACCGTTGCCTTGCTGCCCATTAAAGGGTTACGCATAGCTGCTACGGGGTCTTACCAAAAAGCCGGTTTTTTGAATCAATACTTTGCCAATTTTCAGAATATCAGCACCCTCCGGGATAACCAGGACGGTGTTGCCAGTACTGCCAGCGGAACATCCGTTGCCCGATATATCAATATCACTGCAGAGTACACAAAATCCATCAACGAGCATCATTTTTCGTTGCTGGCAGGGTACGAGTACCAGGATGTAGATACTTTTACTTCCAGTATCACCAACCATGACTTCCCGACTGATATTCCTACTTTCGGCTATAACCTGATACAATTAGGGGCAGCGCAACCCAACGGACAGGATGTCATCAACAGCTATCGCACCCAAACCAATCTCATCAGTTATTTTGCCCGGGCGACCTATAACTATAACGAAAGATACCTGTTACTGGCGAGCTTGCGGGTCGATGGCGCCAGTCAGTTGTATGGTACGAGCGAGCCCTATGGTAAATTCCCTTCCGTTCAACTGGGTTGGCGGATCACCAAAGAAGCATTCATGCAGGGGCAGCAAATTTTCGACGATCTGAAATTGCGGGCGGGATATGGCATCACGGGTAATCAGCCAGGTCTGGGTTTTCAGGGAGTTTCGTTACTGGGATATGGGAATTATATTCTGTATAACGGACAATGGATACAAACTTTGGGACCCAGTCAGAATGCCAATCCGAGCTTACGCTGGGAAGAAAAGCATGAGACCAATATCGGTTTGGACTATAGTTTGCTGAAAGGTCTCTTCACGGGTACTTTCGATGTATACGACAACAGGATCACCGGTCTTTTGTATAATTACAGTGTTCCGAGTCCGCCAAACCTCTATCCGACGACAGAGGCTAACGTAGGGACTATGGACAACAGGGGTATTGAGGTCGCGCTGAATGTCAGCCCTATCCGGGGAAAGGATTTTTCCTGGACCAGCAGCTTTACGTTTTCGACGAACAGCAATAAGTTAGTTAGTCTTTCCAATCAATTGTATCAGGCCACCGTGCCGTATTTCACCACAGGAAATACGCTGGACCCGATCACCACTTTTACCAATATAGTACAGGTAGGACAACCCATCGGACAGTTTTATGGGTTTAAGACCATCGGCGTAGCGTCTGATGGGACCTGGATCTATAAGGAACCTAATGGGAAGATCGTTCCCTACAGTCAACTCGCTCATGCCTTTACCGACAAGCAGGTAATCGGAAACGGGTTGCCCAGATATTACGGCGGCTGGAACAATACTCTGCGGTATAAGAACTGGGATTTTGGTGTTACCATGCGTGGCGCCTTTGGTTTCCAGGTGCTGAATATGCAACGCATGTATTTCGAAAATACCTCGGTACAAAACTATAACAGGCTGGCTTCTTCGCAGACCAAGATAGGCGGGGTGGCGGTCTTAAGCCCGACCATGCCGGAAGAATTCAACAGTTATTATGTCGAGAACGGTAATTTCTGGAAAATAGACAACATCAACCTGGCCTATACTTTCCGACATCTTAAAACGAAATACATCCGAACGCCAAGAATTTATGCTTCTACGCTGAATACATTGCTGATCACCAAATATAAAGGGACCGATCCTGAAGTACCGCTTTCGGGAGGGAATGCCCTGGCGCCGGGCGTTGACAGCCGGGATACTTATCCCACTATCCGGCAATATACCGTTGGTTTATCAGCTAGCTTTTAATTTATTAAATATTACATCAAATGAAAACGAAATATTATCTGTTCATAGGTGGAATAAGTCTCCTCCTTTTTGGACTGTATGCGTGCACCAAATTGGATAATAAAGACTATCAAACAATAGTAGCCAGTCAGTTCAATCCGGGCCCCGGGGATATTGCGGCCCTGGTCGGCGTTCCCTATACCAACTGGCGAACATTGGAATTAGGCAGAAGCGCCAATGCCATCTGGAGGACCAATGAGATCAGCGCAGATGAGGACGTCATCCCGGAGAGGCCCAACGGCTGGGTGGACGGGGGGATCTATCAGCGGATGCATTATCATACCTGGACTCCTGATGAAGACAACTGTTACCAGATCTGGACGAATGCCTATGAGGGGATCACGAACTGTAACCGGTTGCTGTACCAGGTTGATGCCAATCTGATCCCGATCACTACCGGAAAAGCCCAACTGATAGCTGAATTGAAAGTGTTAAGGGCTTCGTTTTATTATGCGTTGTGTGATTTTTTTGGCAATGTTCCGATCGATACCAGTTTTAACGTGCCGGCTTCTTTTGAGCCGACACAGGCTACCCGGCAGCAGGTCTATTCGTTTATCATTTCTGAATTGACCACCAACGTTCCCTTATTAGATTCGGCCAATGATGCATCGACATACGGAAGGTTCAATATCTGGGCGGGATATGCCCTGCTGGCCAAGATGTATCAGAATGCCGGCGTTTATACCGGTACTCCCGATTGGGCCGATTGTATCGTTGCGTGCGATCAGGTGATCAATTCCGGGTTGTACAGTCTGGAGCCGGTGCAGGCCAGTGTGTTTGCGACGCAAAATCAAAATTCGAAAGAAATTGTTTTTTCTATTCCGTTCGATCAGATCTATACGGCCAACGGCAATACGGCCTGGACCCTGCATATGGAGACGCTGGAGCCGGAAAACCAGGCGACCTATAATTTTCAGAATTCTCCGTGGGGCGGAATCTGTGCTATACCACAATTCATCAATACCTTTGATCCGGAGGACAGCCGGTTGAGCGCCAACTGGGTCCAGGGTCAGCAGTATACGGCCGCGGGGGATACACTGATGGGTCAATTGGGCGCCTATGTAGGCAAGCCGCTGACGTATATTAATGCGTTGCCGGGGGTGGATTCTTCAGAGGAGATACATGGATACCGGCTGGGAAAATATCAGATCCAGACGGGTGAGCTGGTGGGCATGAGCAATGACTTTCCGTTGTTCAGGTATGCCGACATCCTGATGATGAAGGCCGAGAGCCTGTTGAGGACAGGGGATGCGAATGATGCGGCGGCATTGGTGACGCAGGTCAGGACGAGGGATTTCACTTCGGACCCGGCCAAGGCTGTCGTCACGGGGGCTCAACTGAGTGGGCCTACTGTGTATAGTTATGGACTTCGGAATCACCTGGACACGACCTATGAAAATGTGAGTGGGATCCAGTATGGCCGGTTCCTGGATGAGTTAGGCTGGGAATTTGCCCAGGAAGGCCGACGCCGGCAGGATCTGATCAGGTTCAATGTGTTCACCAATTATCAATGGTTGTCGCATTCACCTAATGGCGCTTACCGGTCATTGCTGGCTATACCGACCAGTGCGTTGCAGACCAATGGGAATTTAGTACAAAATCAGGGATATTAATATGATGCACTCATTGATGAACAATAAGCACAGGGCGGCGCTGCTGTCCTGTGCCTTACTTTTTGGCGGATGGGCTGGCGCGCAGGTTGCGCCGGTTGCTGCGATTGCGCCGATAAAAGATTACCCTATTCAGCCGGTGTCTTTTACTGCGGTGAAGCTGGACGATCATTTCTGGCTACCGCGGATCGAGACCAACCGGGTGGTGACCATCCCCGCGAGCTTTGCCCGCTGTGAGAATACGGGTAGGGTCAAGAATTTCGAAATGGCGGCTGCACGCAAGGGGAAGTTTTGTACGAAATATCCTTTTGACGATACGGACATTTATAAGACCATCGAAGGGGCTTCGTATTCGCTGGCTGTGCATCCGGACCCTGCTCTGGCTGAGTATGTCGATTCGCTGATAACAATAATTGGAATGGCACAGGAACCCGATGGTTATTTATATACAGCGCGCACCATCGATTCGCTGCATCCGCATCCCTGGTCGGGGATGGACCGGTGGGTGAAGGAAAATGAGCTGAGCCATGAGCTGTATAATTCGGGGCATTTGTTTGAAGCGGCGAGTGCGCATTATCTGGCGACGGGGGAAAGGAATTTTTTGGATATCGCGCTGAAGAATGCGGATCTGCTGGTGCGGACTTTTGGTCCGGGCAAGCGGCATGTGGCACCGGGGCATGAGATAGTCGAAATGGGGTTGGTGCGGCTGTACCGGATCACGGGGAAGAAGGACTATCTCGACCTGGCGAAATTTTTTATCGACGAGCGGGGGCATCGGGCGTATGATAAGAATTCTACCGATGAGTGGAAGAATGGGATGTACTGGCAGGACGATGAACCGGTCATCGACCAGGATGAAGCGGAGGGGCATGCGGTGAGGGCGATGTATTTGTATTCCGGTATTGCCGATGTCGCTGCGCTGACAGGTGATACAACCTATATCCATGCCATCGACAGGATCTGGAATAATATGGTCAGCAAGAAAATTTATGTGCAAGGCGGGATCGGGGCGGTTGGTGACGGGGAAAGATTCGGGGCGGATTATGAACTGCCGAATACGACGGCTTATAATGAGACCTGTGCGTCGGTAGGAGAGGTTTTCTGGAACCAGCGAATGTTCTTGCTACATGGGGATTCGAAGTATATCGATCTGCTGGAAAAGGTGTTGTATAATGGATTGATCTCCGGTGTAGGGCTGGATGGGAAATCCTTTTTTTATACCAATGCTATGCAGGTGGTGAAAGATTCCAACTATGCGGATCTGGAGAAGACGCGGTCGGGCTGGTTCGAGTGTTCGTGTTGTCCTACCAATATAGCGCGGTTTCTTCCTTCTTTGCCGGGTTATATTTATGCGGAGCAAGGGGACCATCTTTATGTGAATTTGTTTATTGCGGGGACTGCGAATGTGAAGATAGGGGGGAAGGCGGTGCGGATTACGCAGGTGAATGGTTATCCGTGGAAGGGAAATCTGAATTTTATGGTGGATCCGGTTTCGCCGGTGCGGATGGATTTGCGGTTGAGATTGCCGGGATGGGTGCGGTCGGTGGCGATCCCTTCCAATCTGTATACTTTCGAGCGCTCTTCGGCTTCTGCGGTGAGCCCGGTGATCAAGGTGAATGGGAAGGAAGTAGAATATAAGCAGGAGAAAGGATATGCGGTGATCGGGCGAACATGGAAAAAAGGAGACAGGGTGGAAATGGTCCTGCCGATGCCTGTCCGGGAAGTCGTTGCTAATGATTCATTGAAGGATGACCGGGGCAAGGTGGCTTTGCAACGAGGACCGATCATGTATAGTGCTGAATGGAAAGATAATGGCGGCACCGTCAGCGATTTTGAGATTCCACGCAGGGCGGTATTTACGCCGGAATATGAGGGTGACTTGTTGCGAGGTGTGACGGTGTTGAAGGGGGAGGTGATGCGTCAGGGTCAGGCCGGGAAGGTGGAGATGACTGCGATACCGTATTGTGACTGGGCGAATCGGGGGGAGGGCGAAATGAGGGTTTGGTTCCCAATAGAGGAGGCTGTACATGGTGAGTAAGCGTCGGGTCCGGTTGTTTCGGGGGATTGCCCTGCTATTGCCGGTTGTAGTGCTGGTGGTGATGGAGATGTTGTTACGATTATTTGGTTATGGTCATGATACGAGCCTTTTCATCCGGTATCCGGATAACCCTGATTACTGGGTGATGAACAAGTATGCCGCCGAACGTTATTTTTCTGATACTGTAAATGAGACCCGGGGCAGCATAGAGCCTTTTACTGTGTCGAAGGCACCGGGCACTTTCCGGATTTTTGTTTTAGGGGAGTCGACGACAGCGGGGTATCCCTATTTTCATAATGGGTCGTTTGATCGCTGGCTGAAGTATCGTTGGATGCGACAATACCCGGGGATGCATTTTGAGGTGGTGAATGTCAGCCTGACGGCGGTCAATTCATACACCGTGCTGGATTTTGGGAAGCAGGTGGTGCATTATCAACCCGATGCAGTTTTGGTCTATGTGGGGCACAATGAATATTATGGGGCACTGGGCGTGGGGTCGACTGGCCGTATTGCCCATCAGCGGTGGCTCGTTCTGCTGTTGCTCGAATTGCGGAAGTTGCGGCTGGTGCAGTTAGTGGGGCATGTGGTGGCGAGTTTTCACCCCGGTGGTGCTCCGGATGAGCGGGAGAACCTGATGCAGCGAATGGCGGCGCGGCAGCGGATCGGATATGGGTCGGCAGATTATTATGCCGGCATTCAGCAGTTCCATGATAATATGGATGAGTTGTGCCGGGTGATGAAGGATGCCGGAGTGCCGGTTTTTCTGAGTACGCTGGTGAGTAATGAGAAAGATTTGAGGCCTTTTATTGGCGGATCTTCGGTATTTGCCTCAGGAGATAGTGCTTTTGCTGCGGGGGATTATGTTGCTGCGAAGCGGAATTATGATATAGCGCGGGATTCGGATATGCTGCGGTTTCGGGCACCTTCGGCGATCAATGGGGTGATACGAGATCTGGCGGGGAAATTTCCTACGGTGCACCTGGTGGAAGCGGAGCGGCTTTTTGATAGCTGTTCGCCGCATGGAATTGTGGGGAATACGACGCTGCTGGAGCATGTGCATCCAAATCTTTTCGGCTATGCGTTATTGTCGGAGGCCTTTTATGAGGCGATAGAGAAGGAGGGGCTATTCAAAAGTGAGGGAGATCGGGGAGAGATAATGAGTTTTGAACAATTGTTGGAAAAGATGCCCATCACGGGCGTCGATTCGCTGAACGGTGCATATACCATCATGATGCTGAAGACCCGGTGGCCCTTCGATGAGCCTTTGCCTGCGGGCTTTAAGCGGGGAAATTCCATGGAAGAGCAATTAGCCGGCGCACTGGCGGTGGGGCGGATCAGTTGGCTGGATGCGATGAACCAGCTGTTTCAATACAGCCAGCGGACCGGGGATAAAAGAACGGCTTTGAAGGCGGTGGGAGCGGTGATGCTGGAATATCCCGACAACGCAACGTACAAAATATTTGCGGGGAGGCTATGCCTTGAACTGGGCGATCAAAAGGGGGCGGATTTTTATTTCCGGCAGGTCAGGCGGTAGGCCGCCGGAGGCGTTGTTCACGGGGGGGATCAAGGGATAGCGTGAAATACCAGGCAGGATTTCTGTGTAGTTTTTGCATTGTTATTTCTTCAGGAGGCCTTTTACTTCCAACCAGTCGCCGAAACGATCGATCCAGGTGTCCGAAGGCTGGTTCTGCCGGTTCATTCCGAACCCATGGCCACCCTTCGAATAAATATGAAGCTCCGCGGAACGGCCGGCAGCCAGCCATTTGCTGTACATATCCAGGCTCATGGGCACAAGGTGCAACTCGTCATCCGTAGCGGCGGCGATAAACAGGGGCGGCGCATCCTTTTGCACCGTCTTCGGCACAAAGGGCGGGATATAAGCATAGATGGGTGCGACAAAATCCGGGCGGCTCGCGGCAGTCGTGTCGAATGCGCTGACACCGGCCAAAGCGCCACCCGCCGAAAAGCCCATCATCCCGATCTTATCCGGGTTCAGGCCCCATTCGCGGGCATGTTGGCGGACATATACTATTGCCTGCTTTCCATCTGCCAGGGCCAAAGGAATGATTGCGGCGGACAGCCTTCTTGCGTTGGCAGTGTCCCGGATCCTGGTGTTCTTTTCTTTTACCGGGTGATCCGTCTCGCTGTGAATGACCCTGTATTTCAGGACAAAAGCGGCGACCCCTTTTTTGTTAAGGTATTCTGCGACGTCGCTGCCTTCA